>Ga0210405_10004334_pt1 | contig 13375 bp, 12 predicted proteins | sample IncBWH11MmetaG_FD_155492 | JGI IMG/M metagenome (GOLD analysis project Ga0210405, IMG submission 155492) | Forest soil microbial communities from Barre Woods Harvard Forest LTER site, Petersham, Massachusetts, United States - Inc-BW-H-11-M | ecosystem: Environmental > Terrestrial > Soil >... | reverse complement strand
TGGAAGTCCTCGAACCCCACGCCCACCCGGGTGGCGGTGGCCGCGGTCATGTCGGTGACGATGAAGCCCGGCGCGACCGCGTTCGCCGTGACCCCGAACGGCCCGAGCTCGATCGCGAGCGTCTTGGTGAAGCCCTGCATGCCGGCCTTGGCCGCGGAGTAGTTGACCTGGCCGCGGTTGCCCAGCGCGGACGACGAGGACAGGTTGACGATCCGTCCGTAACGTTGATCAACCATGTACTTCTGCACCGCGCGGCTCATCAGGAACGCCCCGCGCAGGTGCACCCCGAGCACCATGTCCCAGTCGTCGTCGGTCATCCTGAACAGCAGGTTGTCGCGGATCACGCCGGCGTTGTTGACCAGCACCGTGGGCGCGCCCAGTTCGCCGGCTACCCGCTCGACCGCGGCCTCGACCTGGTCCCGCTGGCTGACGTCGGCACCCACCGCGACCGCGCGCCCGCCAGCGTCAGCGATCTCCTTCACGGTCCCGGCACAGCCGGCCTCGTCCAGGTCGAGGACCCCGACGGCCATCCCGTCCGTGGCCAGCCTGCGCGCCGTCGCGGCGCCGATGCCACGGGCCGCGCCGGTCACGATCGCGACTGTCTGTGTCACTGATGTTTCTCCTTCTCTTCCGAACGGGGCGTGGTGCGTGCTGCCGTCTTCCTCAGCTCGCGACGGGCGAGCGACCTCTTGTGTACTTCGTCAGGGCCGTCGGCGAACCTGAGCGTGCGCGCGCTGGCCCACAGATGAGCCAGCGGGAAGTCCTGGCTCACCCCTCCGCCGCCGTGGGCCTGGATCGCCTTGTCGATTACCCACTCGGCCATGGCCGGGGTCACGATCTTGATCGCCTGGATCTCGCTGTGCGCGCCCTTGTTGCCCACGGTGTCCATCAGCCACGCGGTCTTCAGCACGAGCAGCCGGGCCTGCTCGATCCGGACCCGGGACTCGGCGATCCAGTCCTGGATGACGCCCTGCTCGGCCAGCGGCTTGCCGAACGCGGTCCTGGTCAGGGCCCGGGTGCACATGAGCTCCAGGGCATGCTCGGCCGCGCCGATCTGCCGCATGCAATGGTGGATGCGCCCGGGGCCCAGCCGCGCCTGGGCGATCGCGAACCCTTCGCCCTCGCCCCCGATGAGGTTCTCCTGGGGGACATGCACGTCGGTGAAGTCGATCTCGGCGTGGCCGCCGTGCGTCCCGTCGGAGTAGCCGAACACCCGCATGCCACGCCTGATATCGACCCCCGGGGTATCACGAGGCACCAGGATCATGGAGTGCCGTCCGTGACCGTCTGCGGCCTCGCCGGTCACCCCCATCACGATGAAGATCTGGCAGTCCGAGCTCAGCGCGCCCGAAGACCACCACTTGCGGCCGTTGATCACGTAGCCGTCGCTGGTCTTGCTGATCGTGGTGGCGATGTTCGACGCGTCGCTGGAGGCGACGGCGGGCTCGGTCATGCAGAACGCCGACCTGATCGTCCCCTCGAGCAGCGGGCGGAGCCAGCGTTCCTGCTGTTCCGGCGAGCCGAACTCGGCCAGCAGTTCCATGTTGCCGGTATCCGGCGCGGCGCAGTTCAGCGCTTCGGGCGCCAGCGCGGGGCTCCAGCCGGTGATCTCGGCCAGCGGCGCGTACTGCAGGTTGGTCAGCGGCGGGTCCGGCAGGAGCGCCGGGTCCAGCGAGCTGACCGCCTGGGCGGCCTTGCCGGTCAGGAAGAGGTTCCACAGACCGCGCCGACGGGCCTCGGCCTTGAGTTCGGCGGTGACCGGCAGGCGCTCCCAGATGCGGCCGGCCGCCTCGGCTGTCTCCTCCTGCTCTCTGAAGACCGGCTCGGCTGGATACACCTGCTCATCCATGAACGCGGACAGGCGTTCACGGAGGTCTTGCGTCCGGTCGTCGTAAGCGAAATCCATGGAGCACAACCTCCCATACGGTCGCGCAACAGCCTACCTACCAACCAGTACGTCTTCCGTGGCGGCTCCCCTGCGGCTTGCCGTGGGTCAGCGGGTGAGGCGGAAGACGTAGACGTCGCCGGAGGAGTAGATCTCGGTATACGTGTGGGGCGGGTAGAGGCTGGCGATGAAGGCGGGGACGTTCTTGATCGCGGGGCTGTAGTCGCTGTTGAGGCCGTCGAAGACGATGTACTGGGTGCGCGGATTGCCGCTGTTGCCGATCCAGTAGGTATCGGTCCGGGCGGCGAGCGGGGCCAGCAGGTCCAGCGTGGTCAGGACGCTGGCGCCGTCGGGCACCCGCGCCATGGCCGCGTCGGCCGCCGCTACGTGCGGGCTGATCCGGTAGGTCTGGGCGTTCCACAGCTGGTTGAGCGGGAACTGGAAGGCCAGCGGGATCGCGATCGCGACCATCATGGCCGCGCCGTAGCGGCGGGCTCCGGCCAGCGCCGCCCGCCATGGCCCGCGCCGCCCGCTGGCCCAGGCATCCGGCCCGCCGGCGGCATCGGCGTCCATAGCGGCGTCGGCGTTCATCGCGGCGTCGATCCGGGCCAGCGCATCGATGGCGGCGACGAAGATGATCGGCATCACGGTGGCGTTGTAGTGCCAGTACGTCCCCCAGAAGCTGCTGTCGGTGGCGATGAAGCGCAGCAGCAGGCTCGGGGCGGCGATCAGCACCAGCGGCGAGCGCAGCGCGATGAACGCGGTCGGCAGCAGCAGCATGACCAGGGTCTGCAGCTTGTCGGGCCAGGCGTGCAGGAGCTGGCGGATCACGCCGAAGACCGACGGGTGCCCGCCCGGGGCCAGGACGCCGCCGTCGCTCCAGTACTGGTACAGGTGAGCCGGGTTGAAGTGCGGGATGATCACGCCGATGGCCACGAACGACCAGGCAAAGCCCCAGATCAACAGGAACTGCCCGGCCTTCATCCGGCCGCGGCCGTCCGGGTCCGCCGGGTCCCGGGGGTCGGGGATCTGCGCGCGCAGGCCCGCCACGATCAGGTAGATCCCGATGGCGGCCACGGTGAAGCCCTGGTCCTCCTTGACGAAGACCAGGGGCAGCGCCCAGCCCACGGCGGCCTTGGTGTGCCCGCGGGCCAGCGCCGACAGCGAGAAGGCGAGCAGCGGCACGGCGAACGCGATCTCGAACGCGATCTCGTGGAAGTCGAACTGGGCCAGTTGCTGCAAACCCCAGGAGAACCCGTACGCGACCGCGATCGCCCGGCCCGGGCCGACGCCCAGCTTCTCGCGGGCCAGCTGGCTGACCGGGAAGATGGACGCCGCGGCCAGCAGCGCCTGCGCGACGACCAGCGTCGCCGAGGAGGGAAAGACCCGGAAGAAGGGCGCCAGCGGGAAGATGGACGCCGCGGCCAGCAGCGCCTGCGCGACGACCAGCGTCGCCGAGGAGGGAAAGACCCGGAAGAAGGGCGCCAGAACCGCGACGATCGGCTGGAAGTGATCCCCGAGCAGGTTGAAGCCGGGGGCCCTGATGTCCACGATCGGCGCTCTGAGATCCGCGTACTGCTTGACGTACTCGGTGTAGATGCCCAGGTCCCAGGAGGACGGGTTGAGCTGCAGCAGCCGGAACAGCGAGATGGCAGCGTACGCGCCGAACGCGGCGACCGCGGTCGCCCAGGTGACCGGGTCGGTGTAGGCACCGGACAGCGTTGGCTTGCCTTGGGCCCGCTCGTCAGGCGGCGCCGCTGGCCGGGGGACGGAGGGCCGGAGGACCAGAGGCCGCAGGATCAGGGGCCGCAGCGCGGAGGGCCGCATGGCGAAGGGCCGCGGGACCGCCCGTCGCGGCACCACGGCCGACGGTGCCGCCTCGGCCTTCGGCAGGGCCGATTCGGCACCGGATCGGGCTGGTTGCTCGTCCCCCATCGCGCGCAGGATATCTGTTCCTGCGCCTACCGGAAATGGGTCAGACGAGCAGGAGTTTTCCGATCCGGCGGCCGGAGGCGTACAGGCCCGCGACGCCCAGCGCGGCCAGGTACGCGGCCCGCCACAGCAGGCCGGGACCAACCACCCCGACGGTGAGATCACGCAGCAGCACGACCCCCTGGTACAAGGGCGTCCACTCGATCACGACCTGGGCGGGCCGCGGGTAGACGCTGAGCGGGTAGAACGTGGCCGAGAACAGGAACAGCGGCATGCTGACCAGGATCACGTAGTCGAAGTCCTGCCAGCTCTTCATGTAGGTGGTGCCGAACATGCCGATGGCGGCGAAGCCGAAGCCGATCAGCACCGCCACCGGGACATCCAGCACCGCCCACGGCGAGTGCACCAGGTCCAGCGCCAGCATGACACCCATGAAGGCAACCGCGTAGATGGTGCCGCGGATCAGGGCCCAGCCGATCTCGCCCAGCGCGACCTGGGTCGGCCGCATCGGGGTGGCCAGCACGGCGTCGTACAGCTTGGCGTACTTGAGCCGGAAGAACACGTTGAACGTGGAGTCGAACATCGCGCCGTTCATCGAGGACACCGCGAGCAGGCCGGGCGCGACGAACTCCCGGTACGGGATGAGCTGGCCGCCGGGACCCGCCACCTTCCCGACCAGGACGCCCAGGCCCAGGCCCACGGACAGCAGGTAGAACAGCGGCTCGAAGATCCCGGAGATGAACACCAGCCAGGCCCGCCGGTAGGCCTGCGCGTGCCGCTCGATCAGGCGCAGGCTGCCGGTGTCGGTGCCCGTCCGCTTTAGCCGGGCCAGCAGCCCGGCCGGCGGGAGCATCCGCAACGCGACGGATTCAGACATGCCGTGCCTTCTTAGCGCGACGGATTCAGACATGCCGTGCCTTCTTAGGCATAGAGCCGCCTGCGGTAGGTGCGGGCCCCGGCCCAGATCCCCACGGCGGCCAGCACCGCCAGGTAGGCGACGTGGCCGAGCATCCCGACCGGGTCGTCGGCCGCGGTGCCGAGGCTGAACGCCCGGCACAGCGCCACGCCCTGCCACAGCGGCGTGACGTAGGCCAGCAAGCGCAGCCCGGCGGGCAGCTGGGATATCGGGAAGAACGTGCCGGAGAACAGCATCAGCGGCATCATGACGAACCTGAAGATGTAGGTGAAGGAGCTCTCGATCTTCACCGTGACCGCCCAGGCTGCGATGGGGGTGGCGAAGGCCAGCCCGGTGAGCACCGCGGCCGGGTAGGCCAGCACCACCCAGGCGGACTGGATCGCGCCGAACGCCCACATGACCAGCATGACGACGGCGCAGTTCATCGCGATCCGCATGGCCATGAACATCAGGTGGCCGCGGAAGATGTCGGCGGGCCGCAGCGGGGAGGCCTGCGCGCCGATGTAGATCCGGTTCCACTTCAGGGAGCCGAACACCGGGTAGCTCGCCTCGCCCATCGCAGTGTTCATCGCGCCCGAGGCCAGGATGGCCGGCGCGACGAAGGCCAGATAGCTGACCCCGCCCAGGCTGGCCGTGCCGTGCTTATCGACCAGCGTGCCGAGCCCGAAGCCCAGCGCGCCGATGTAGCAGATGGGGCCGAGCACGCTAGACCAGATGCTGGAGCGCCAGATCCGCCGGTACACGGTCAGCCAGCACTGGAACGCGCGGAACGATAGCGATGAGAACGGCCAGCCGGGCTGGGCCACGCCAGTGGCCAGCAGAGCGGGCGCCATCAGTCCTCCAGCCTCCGCCCGGTCAGCCGCAGGAACACGTCCTCGAGCGTGCCGCGGCGGACCAGCGAGGTGAGCGGCTCCAGGCCGCTGGCGCGCACCGCGGCCAGGGCCGCGTCGCCATCGGCGACGTAGCGGCTCCAGGCCGCTGGCGCGCACCGCGGCCAGGGCCGCGTCGCCATCGGTGACGTAGAACAGGATCCGGTCGGCAAGCACCTCGGTCCGTTCGGCAGAAAAGTCTTTGAGTTTGTCGGCGGCCACGTCATGCACCTCGGGGTCGAAGCGCACCTCGAGGACCTCCGGCGAGCAGTAGCGGGCGATCAGGTCCCGGGGCGAGCCCGCCGCGGCGAACCGGCCGTGGTCCATCACCACCAGCCGGTCGCATAGCTGCTCGGCCTCGTCCATGTAGTGTGTGGTCAAAATCAGCGTGACGCCGCGTTGCTTGAGCCGGAACAGCCGGTCCCACACCACGTGCCGGGCCTGCGGGTCCAGGCCGGTGGTCGGCTCGTCGAGGATCAAGATCTCCGGCTCGTTGATGAGCGAGCGGGCGATGGTCAGGCGGCGCTTCAGGCCGCCGGACAGCGGGTCGACCTTGCTCTTGGCGCGGTCCGCGAGCTGGACGAAATCCAGCAGCGCGGCGGTCCGCTCCCGGATGACGCGCCGGGGCAGCCCGAAGTACCGGCCGTAGACGAGCAGGTTCTCCCGGACGGTCAGCTCCATATCGAGGGTGGTCAGCTCCATATCGAGGGTGTCCTCCTGCGGCACCACGCCGAGCCGGGCCCGGATCGCCGAGCCGTCCCGGACCGGATCGCGGCCGAGGATGCTCAGTTCCCCGCTGGTCGGCGGCGACACGCAACCGATCATCCGCATTGTGGAGGACTTGCCCGCGCCGTTTGGCCCTAGGAACCCGAAGGCCTCTCCCCGGTACAGGTCGAAGTCGATCCCGTCCACCGCGGTGAAGGAGCCGAACCTCTTGGTCAGGCCGCGGGCCCGGACGAGTACCTCGGTTTCGGAGCGATCCAGCACCTGATCCAGGCTAGCCGGGGGTTATGACATTCCTCGAACGGTTTATGCCGCCGGTCCGATACCACACCAGGGGACACGATAGTGTCGGTCTATACGGGATGGACCAAGCAGAGGGACGACACCACGGTGACTCTCATTCGTGACCTCTACGCGCGCTTCCGGGTGCTGATCCACGAAGTCGCCAAGTTCGGCATCGTCGGCGGCCTCGCGTTCGTGCTCACCCTCGTCCTGGTCAACGCCTTCCATTCTGGCGCCGGAATGGGCGAGATCGCCGCCACGACGCTGGCCAACGTGCTGGCCACCGTGTTCGCGTTCGTGGGCAACAAGTTCTGGGCGTTCCGGCACCGCAAGGGCAGCCACTGGCGCCGCGAGACCATCTTGTTCTTCGTCTTTAACGGCATCGGGATCCTGATCACTGACGGAGTCGTCTGGTTGGTGCACTCCGGGCTTGGGCTGACCGACAACTTCTCCTACAACGTGGCTAACATCATCGGCATCGGCCTGGCCACGCTGTTCAGGCTGTACTGCTACCGCCGCTGGGTCTTCCTCTACGCCGAGGGGCAGGCGCCCGTTGCGGAGCAGCTGGAGCCAGAGACCTCGGGGGCACCTGAGGTTACGCGGTTACCGGCTTTCGCTGATCCACAGCGTGAGGTGAGCGGGTTCCAGGACGCGCTGCACTACCTCCGCCAAGTCGTCCTGGACCGTGTCCAGGTCGACCGCGTCCTTTAGCCGGACCGCGAACGCGGCTACGGTCTGGTCGGCGTCGTAGCGGGCCCGGTTGAACCGCCGGTCCACGGCGCGCTGGACCCGCCCCCGTAGCGGGCTGAACAGGGCCGCCGCGGCCAGCGTGGACACGGCCACCGCGACCGGGGACTTAATCGTGAGGACCTGGGTGGACAGCAGGACCAGGCCCGCGTAGACGCCGACCAGCAGGCCGGTCACGATCGCGTAGGCCAGGGTGCGGCTGATGATCCGGTCGATGTCGTACAGCCGGTACTTCAAGATCCCCACGCCGATGGCGATCGGCATCGCGGTCACGCCGACCTCGAGCAGGCGGGAGGCGGCGACGGCCGAGCTGAGCGCACTGCCCAGCAGGCCGACGCACAGGGTGACCGTCGCCCCGCAGGCGAGCCACTTCAGCTGCTGACGGCTCTCCCCGCTGGCTCGGCGCCAGCTGAGCACCTGGTGGCCCACGAACGACAGCCAGGTCACCCCGATCGACAGGTAGGCGACGGCGTTCAGCGTCCCGAGTACCGGCGCCAGGTGGTAGGTGTACGTGACGTTGCCGGAGGAGCTGACCTGGATATCGTGCCCGACCTTCCCGGCCAGCGCCGGGATCAGGTTGAACGCCACCACGTAGCCAACGGCCACTGCGTAGCCACGCAGCACCCACCGCCAGCGCCGAGACGTCAGGCGCCCGTCCGGGAACAGCAAGATCACCAGTGGAAACAGCGCGAACGCCAGCGGCCACAATGAGGTGAGCACGACGGCAGCCGGGCCGAACGGGAGCCCGTGGTAGCCGAGACGGTAGCGGAGCGCCGCGTAGTACCCGGCGTCGACCGGGATCAGGAACAGCACGACGAACAGGATCAAGATCCAGCCCACCGGGTTCCGCGGCTGGTGCCGCGCGACGATGACGCCCACGGTGGCGTAGACCAGCGGGATGGGAATCCCGGTCGCGACGTTGAGGAACGTCGCCTGATGGATGAGGACGCTCAGGGCCGCCGTCGTACCCAGCAGGACGAGAACCAGAACGCCGAGGACCGTCGCGGTTGCCGGCGAGGCCAGCGCGTGGGCCTGGGGCGGCTTATCCGCTGGTCGCGCGTTGTGCACGGGCTCACGCTACGCCTGGAGCGTTCCGGGAACGTTACCGCTTACTGGTTACTGGCTCACTGGCAGCCGCGGACGGCGGACAGGTCCAGGGGCGCCTTGAGCGCGGCGTCCTGCTGGGCCTTGGTCAGGTAGCCGACGGCGGCCATCCGGTCGATGACGTGCACTAGCCGGGCCCGGGCCTGGGCCGGGTAAACCAGCGGGTCGTCGTAGGTCGGCGCATTCACCGCGCCGGCCAGCATCGCGGCCTGCACGACGGTCAGCTGGCCGGGCTGCCGCCCGAAGTAGCCGCAGCTGGCCGACTCGAGCCCGTAGTAGCCGTGGCCGTAGTACGCGATCTCCGCGTACAGGCGCAGGATTTCGGCCCGGCTGTAGGCCCGGTTGAGCTTCACCGCCAGGACGACCTGCTCGACGATCTGCGGGAAGCTGCTGTCGCCCGAGGTGTACAGGTTCTTGGCGAGCTGCTGGTCCAGGGTGCTGCCGCCGCCGTCGGTATGCCCGGTCATCCAGGAGGTCGCGACCCGGAACAGGGCGAGCGGGTCCACGCCGGGATCGGCGTAGAACCGGTGGTCTTCGGTCGCGACCAGAGCCTCTGCGAAATATTGCGGAACCGGCGGGCCGGGGTAGGCGATGTGGTGTTCGGCCGCCTGGCCCGCGGCCAGGGAGGTGGCCTGGCTGGCCGAGGGAGTGAACGCGTACAGCAGGACGACCACGGCCAGGAACACGGCGATCAAGACGGCTGCAATCTTGATGATCGCGAGGGCCAGTCGGAACTGCCAGCTGCGCCGGCTCCGCCTAGGGAGCGGGCGCGTTGGCTCGTAGTCGACGTCTTCGCCGTCTTCGCCGGAGGCCGAGCGGCGAGCGCCAAGTACCCTCAACTGCCCTGTACCTCCGTCCGTCCCCCGCCGTTCCCTCTGGCTTCAACGAGCGGGCCGCTCTCGCCATGCCCGCCACATCGTAACTTTCTACCCGGTCGCGAGCACGTATGCCTCGCGGCCGGGCGCGGCGGGTACGGCCTTCGTTTCCGGGAGGCGCGCGGTTGCGCTAAGCTGACGAAGCCCGCCCGGTACGGCGGGTATGCGCCCGCGGACCTCACGTCGCAGCGCAACGGGACGTGGCCCAGCTTGGTTAAGGCGCCTGACTGGGGGTCAGGAGAGCAGGAGTTCAAATCTCCTCGTCCCGACAACATTCCGGTCGGCAACCGGGTCCGAGCTCTGCAGGACCGGCTTGCTGCGCACTCTAGCCTCACCAGAGCCTCGCGTAACACTCACGGGGGGCCGACCGAACCGGTGGTTGCTGCAGCCTGCTGGCTCTTCCCGGCAGGCTGCAGCAACCATAGGTTTCTGCTAGCTGCCGGCTAGGCGGACCGTGGCGAGCATGGCGAGCATGGCGGAGATCTGGGCTTCTTGCTGGGGCAGGTTGGGGACGCTCAGGCAGGCGTTCAGCCCGTACCAGTTGTCGGGTTGGTCGCGCGGGATTATGACCGAGATGGTCTCGGTGCCGCCCAGGGAGGCGCACCAGCCCGCGCTGGTCTTGGCCTCGAGGGCCGGGCGGCCGGCGATGGTGGCGTTTAGCTTAGTCAGGCGGAAGCCGGGGAAGCCGTCCGACGTCCTGGGGCGGTCATACCCGTGAGACGTGTCCCGGGTTGATTAGCGCCATGCCTGTTGAAGGAGAATACGAGCCGAGCACCCAGGCCTGGGTGCGCGATCAGGTCGAGCTGTACGAGGGCTCCGGCGGGACGCAGGGCACGACGCTGCGCGAAACCGGGCTGCCGGTGGTGATCGTGACCAACCTCGGCGCCAGCAGCGGCAAGGTGCGCAAGACGCCGGTCATGCGGGTCGAGCACGACGGCCGGTACGCGATGGTGGCGTCCAAGGGCGGCGCCCCGGACCATCCGGTGTGGTACTACAACGTGCGCGCGAATCCGCTGGTCGAGCTGCAGGACGGGCCGGACAAGCACGACATGAGGGCCCGCGAGGTCAGCGGCGAGGAGCGCGCGCAATGGTGGGATCGGGCGGTCGCCGCGTACCCGCCGTACGCGGAGTACCAGCAGAAGACCACGCGGCGGGAGTACCAGCAGAAGACCACGCGGCAGATCCCGGTGTTCGTCCTGGAGCCGGTCGGCGAAAGCTGACGCCGCCCCGCGCAGGCCCGGCGAGGCGGCGTCAGGAGGACGTGACGGCTCAGCCGTAGACCGTGCCCACGCCGGGGATGATCGGCTCGGTGATGCTCATCCAGATCGGTCCGGCGTGCGAGCAGGCCTCGAAGGAGAAGGCGGCGAACGTGGAGCTGCGCTGGCCGGGCGGGTAGACGCGCAGGTTCGCCGCCGAGTTAACCGGGTCGCATCCGGGCTCGGTGGTGACCACGGCGTCATGGTAGGCCAGCATCGTGTGGGCGGTCGCGCCGGGCGCGACGTTCACGATGCGCGCGCCGCGCAGGCTGCCCCAGCCCGCCGGGCTGCCCAGCTGGTTCCCGTTGCGGCCCAGTGCGGAGACGCCCGGGTAGCCATACAGGTAGCACGTGTGGTGGCTCAGGTTGGTGAACTCCAGCGGGTAGTAGATCGTGCCGGCCGCGCCATTGCCCTGGCCGACCGCGAGCCACACGCCGAGGTCACTGGCGGTGCACCTGGGGATGGAGGCTGCCCCCGTGGACGCAGTGCCAGACGAAGTGGCCGCGTACGCGGCGGTGGAGATGGCCAGGCCGGCGACGGCCGCGACGGCGATCGCGACCACGCGGCGGCCGGTGATGCGCAGGGTGGTGGGGACAAGCTTCATGTCAATCAGTCCTTCAGGGCAAACGGATCCGTGGTGTGCGGGATCCTTCTGCGTATTAAGACTGAGGTGCATGGCTTTCGGTTGGGGGCACACTAGTCCGGTGACAGGACGGGCAGAACTCATCCGCCGGGCTCAGGCTCATGGCGTGGCGGTCTCGTACCAGAACTGGCGGGGCCGGGCGGTGGAGGTCACCGACGAGACGCTGGCCGCCGTCCTCGAGGCGCTGGACGACAAGCCATGCCCGCCGGCGGCCAAGGCGCCGACCGCGGGCGCGGTGGCCCCCTGGCCGCGCAGGCGATCGTGGGGCTTCGCCGTGCAGCTGTACTCGGTGCGCTCCCGCGGCTCCTGGGGGCACGGCGACCTGCGCGACCTGGCCGACCTCGCCGCGTGGAGCGGCACCACGCTGGCCGCGGACTTCGTGCTGGTCAACCCGCTGCATGCGGCCGAGCCGACCGTTCCGGTCAGCCCGTCCCCGTATCTGGCCATGTCCAGGCGCCACCTGTCCCCGCTCTACCTGCGCATCGAGGACGTTCCCGAGTACGCCAGGCTCGGCGCGGGTGACCGGGCCCGGGTCGACGCGCTCGGCGGGCCGCTGCGTGCGGCCAGCCGGACCGCGGCCCTGATCGACCGGGACGCGGTCTGGACGGCCAAACTCGCGGCGCTGGAGATCATCCGCGCGGTGGGGCTCAGCCCCGCACGCCGGGTGGAGCTCGACGCGTTCCTGGCCCGCGACGCCGACGCGGTGCAGGACTGGGCGACCTGGTGCGCCATCGCGGAGGTGCACGGCCCGGACTGGCGGACCTGGCCGGCCGCGCTCGCCGATCCGCGTTCGCCGGAGGTGGCGGCGCTGCGCCGGGCGCGGGCCGACCGGGTGGAGTTCCACGCCTGGCTGCAGTGGCTGACCGCGGAGCAGGCCGCCGCCGCACAGCGCGCGGCCCGGCAGGCCGGCATGAGCATCGGCGTGATCGCCGACCTGGCCGTCGGCGCGCATCCGGGCGGCGCCGACGCCTGGGCCGGGCAGGACGTGATCGTCACCGGCATGAGCGTCGGCGCACCGCCGGACGAGTTCAACCAGCGCGGCCAGGACTGGACGCTGCCTCCGTGGCATCCCGGCTGGCTGGCCGCGCAGGCCGGCCGGCCGCTGGCCGAGTTGATCGCGGCCATCACGCGGAGCGCCGGGGGCGTGCGCATCGACCACGTCATGGGGCTGGCCCGGCTGTGGTGGATACCCGCCGGGATGGCCCCCGACCAGGGCACCTACGTGCGCTATGACCACGAGCTGATCGGGGACGTGCTGTGCGGCGAGGCGGCTCGCGCGCGGGCGCTGGCCCGGGGCTGCCTGGCCATGGTCGGCACGCATGACATGCCGCCGGCCGCCACGTTCCTCACCGGGGACCAGGTCACCATCAGGGCCGAGCTCGGGCTGCTCACCGAGCCGGAGGCGGACGAGCGGGCCGCCGCCCGGGCCGAGATGGACGGGTGGCTCGCGATGCTGGCCCGCGAAGGCCTGCTCGGCATGCCTGCGGGCGGCGCCACGGTGACGCCGCAGGAGTTCACGGTCGCCCTGTACGGCTTCCTGGCGCGGACGCCGGCCAGGCTGATCGGCGTGTCGCTGGCCGACGCGGTGGGCGAACGCCGGCCGCAGAACCTGCCGGGGACGGTGAACGAGTACCCGAACTGGCGGATCCCGCTCGCCGACGGCGCGGGAGCTCCGGTCCTGCTCGAGGACCTGCCCGCGCACGAGGGCGTGGCCCGTCGCCGAGGCTGTATCCGGCGGCCATGCGAGGGGCGCCGAGGAGATAGAGTCCACGCGTGACCCGCGATGAACTGGAAGCGCTACCTTCCCGCGAGCTGCACGACATGGCCGTGCGGCGGGCCCTGCATCATGTCGACGTGGAGTTCCTCTGGGAGCTGCTGCGGGCCATCCCAGCGGCCGAGGCCTCCGAGGGACACGACATCGAGGCCGGCCGGGACATCACGAAGGTAACCGCCCTGCTCGGCGACGCGATCGACTCGGGGAAGGGCGAGGTGGCCGAGGCGCTGCGCCCGCTCTACCTCGACTACCTGGAGAAGCACGGCGTAGGCAGCTGAGCAGGCACCGTGGTCCGTTCGGCCGAAAATAAAACGCGCGGAGCCGAGGGGTCCGTGCTGACGGTTCCCTCGGCCCCGCGCGATGTGGCGG
>Ga0210405_10004333_pt1 | contig 13384 bp, 7 predicted proteins | sample IncBWH11MmetaG_FD_155492 | JGI IMG/M metagenome (GOLD analysis project Ga0210405, IMG submission 155492) | Forest soil microbial communities from Barre Woods Harvard Forest LTER site, Petersham, Massachusetts, United States - Inc-BW-H-11-M | ecosystem: Environmental > Terrestrial > Soil >... | reverse complement strand
GGGATAGCGAGGACGAGTTGCGCATCGTTCACGAGCTTAAGGTTGCCGACTTTCCTGACGTACGGTTCTCCCAGAAGAAATCTAGCCTGGCCCGATACCTCCCGCTGGATTTCCCGTGCTGGGTCAAAGAGCGTGTGTCACGCCTACCTATAGCGAAGGTAATGGTGGGGCCGGGTGAAAACCAAGCGTCCAGCAGAATCAGCGCAATTCTCTTGCTTGAGCAGATGGGGTATCCGAACGTGCCGGTCGAAATCAGCAGGTGCACTTTGGTTGAACGATAGTCATTGAGGAGGATCGGCGCTGTCCTTCTTCAACATCACGTGCGCACGCGTCTTCGTGAGCTACCGGCGGGACTAAACATTAGTCCTGGCAAGTTGGCCAGTGTCAAAAGGATCCCAAGTTCCCAAGAAGTCCCGTGCGAGGACATCGCCATTGATCTCCTCGAACCCCGTTTGTGGCGAGCCAACGCCACTTGTCAGATTATCGAGACTGAGAACCAATGATGAAATTGTGTTTTCTGATCTCGGTTTCAATAGACGCCATTCCACAGATCCCGATAGGTCAATACCCCTGGAGGGGGAGCCGAGGTCCCCTTTTGGGATGATCACAGTTCGCTTCCGTAGGTATATAAATAGACATGTCAATAATTGTATTTATTACTCGACAGTACGCGCTGCGTGATATCTTCCGAGGCAATTCTCGTATTGGCAACTTCAAGCGAAGGGGTGAGTATGCATCATGCCAGCAGTTCCGCGGTCAGGCGTCTTGTTCTTATTTTTTTCCCTATCCTCTTGATTTTACAGAGTCGCAATGCGATTGCTCAATCGGTGGGATCGCCGGTACCTCCGGGTATTCCAGCACCGTCCCCTGCTGCTTCAGGGCCTCCGTGCGTTCCGGCCGCACCAGACGGCTACTCGGGCAACGCCTGCGTTGTCACAATCGATCGGAACAATCCGGCATCGCCGGCGCCTATGGTCGTTCGCGGCAAGACCTCCATCACGATACGTGTGATAAACGCGCGTTGGAATGAAACCGTTGTTTTCACGTCGACGACCTCCAAAGTTACTGCCGTCGATGTCGCAGGGACATTTTTCAAGAATGCGATATCCCCCCTGCAAGCACTGATCCTGGCACAACAGGCCCATAGCGGCCCGTTCGTCGCAGTCGCCGATCCTATCGGTATGGCTCAGACTCGCGTGCGCGATAAGCTGAACGCCGTTCTGGCAAAGCTCACAAACGCGACAGTTGCGCTGACATGCCTCGAAACCTACAAGGTCCTCGACACCTCAAAAGACCAATATGTCTGCAAACCGGACAAGAATCTTGATACGGCGGCATTCGACATAGCAAAAACGAACGCCATACAGTTGATGCAGGATGCAGCCACAATGCCACTGCCTGTGGCCGAGTATAGTGCGGTTGATGCCAAAGTGACCGCAGACCAGAACGCAGGCATCGCGTTACCAGAAGCCAACGCCGCCGAGATCGTCGCGAAGACTACGGCGCTGGAGAAAGATGACAGATATTCGACGAATCAAGCGCTTCTGAAGGGTGTGATCGCGGATGCGCAGACTACTCAGAAGACGATGATGGAGACGGCTCAGCAACTGACGAATCTTGCAGGTTCGGGTGTCGAAGCAACGTTCACGGTCCAACAGTCTCCCAAATACAATTCAACAGTTACCGTTGCTGCCCAGGAAGTTATTTCCAAGACGTCGACGGCGCTGGCGAGCGTCACGATCAGCTGGCAGTCGAACCCTTGGGAGATATCTACAGGTATCGTTTTTTCAACGCTGGTGGGTCGTAGCTTCACCAATGCACCGCTAATCGTGAACGGCAAGCCCGTCCTTGACTCTTCCGGGAAGACTCTGACGGTGGTAACGGAAACCGATACTAGGCCGGTAGTGGTACTTCCGATGGTGATGGCCAACTTCCGCCTCCGCGGCCTAGGCCACTATGCTTGGGAAAACAAATGTCCGAATCATTGCGCCTTCCTCTTAAGTGGCGGAGTGGGCTTGAATCTGACGACTAAAACTGCGGATTTTGCTGTCGGGCCTTCGTTTCAGATCGGCGAGGTTCTCCTTACGACTGCGGGCCACTTCGGACGAGAATCGAGCCTGACAAACGGTGTGACAGTTGGATCACAGCTCGGCAGTAGTCCGCCGAACCCGCTCCCTACGGCAAACAAATGGGCGACGGGATTCGGCTTCGTTGTGTCGTATGTCCTTCCGTTCCAGTAGAACGGAACGCACCGGATGAAAATCACCGACCCTGACGAATTCGGTTGAGGCGTGCTACTCATTCGTGACGCTGACAACCGCATGGATCACGAGCACTCCGGCGAGGACAGCGCCGACCGGGCGAGCGCGGAGCTCATAATACCCATTGCAAGTAGACAGAGCGCGTCGCCTTCGTATTTGATTTCGTCATGAGTTTGGCGACCGCCATGCTAACCGGCCTGCCACCCAACATGAAAGCCAGAAGACCCTGAAGCTGACCACGAAGTTCGAATCATTCTGCCACGTGACCTCGCGGCACTTAGGACGCTTCGTATTTTCTTGTTACAGGGGAAATTGCGCCTAGAACCTAATTAACACTTACAGGACAAGGAAGTCTTGCCGATTGTATAGAAGTCCCGTTGTGGGAAGTGCGACCTTGCGTTCCACGTGCTGTATTCCTCGGCCCCAAACAGTCACCGGAGTCTGAGGACAGGAGAGCATCTCTGACTGCCCTGCAGCCCTTCCTCGCAGTATCAAAGGGTGTCGGGTAGAGGCAGTGTATCTATCTGATTCTTAGGCATCCCGACGCACAGAAAAGAGCCGTATCAAAAGAGGTGTTTTCTTGCCGACCTCATTGCTTTTGCTAGCCTGCTGCCACTCCTTTCCCTCCCCCGCCTAAGGATCCACCGGCCCTCCCTACGCCAGACGCCTGAACCTTCGCATTACTTGCAAAACGTTGCCGCTTACCTCAACGCTGCGTCAGCCCAGGGCAGCGCCGAATTATCTCCGACACCCTCAGAGACAGAATGAGACTGCTGAGTCACTATTTTGCTAAGATACCCCGCACTAAGCCACCTCCTTATGCAAAAGCTGGGCAAATACGAGATTCTCGCGGAACTCGGCCACGGCGCTATGGGTGTCGTCTACAAAGCCCGTGACCCGCTGATCGGCCGCTTAGTCGCTCTCAAAACAATCAACAGCGCGCTCGTGGATCGCCCCGACCTGCTCGAGCGCTTCTACCAGGAAGCACAGTCCGCTGGAAGACTGCAGCACCCCAACATCGTTACGATTTTCGAACTCGGGAAAGCCGAAGAAACTCCCTACATCGCCATGGAGTATCTCGACGGCAAAAGCCTCGAGAAGACCATCACCAACCAGACAGATCTGCCTCTTGCTCTGAAAGTCGGCTACATCGTTCGCATTTGCCAGGCCCTCGAGTATGCCCACAAAAATCGCGTTGTTCATCGCGATGTCAAGCCCGCCAACATCATGGTGAATTCCGACGGCGTCGTAAAGGTCGTGGATTTTGGGATTGCCCGCCTCGTTGATTTCTCCCGGACCAACACCAACATGATGATTGGAACCCCCTCCTACATGGCGCCGGAGTTATTCCGCAAAAAAAAGGCCGACGCACGTTCGGACATCTGGGCCGTAGGCGTCACCTTCTACGAATTACTCTGCTACCAACGGCCCTTCACTGGAGAAGGCTACGACATTGTGAGTTCCATCATGGAGGACGATTTTCCTCCACTCTCCCAAATTGTTGCCAATTGCCCGCCTGAGGTCGACGCTGTTATCCAACGAATGCTCAGAAAACCTTCCGCCGACCGCTATCAAACCATGGAGGAGGTTCTCCTCGACTTGGAGCACGTATGGAACCCCCTTCGATCCGAAGCCGCTTCGGCGCTTGTTGATCGAGCGCGCGCATTCTACGACCGAGGCGACTTAACTACGGCGCAGGAGACGCTTCGCCAAGCTCGGCAGATTGATAGCTCCAATGCCAACGCCAAGACCTTGCTGGAAAAAGTGGCCGCTGATCTGCGCCGAAGCGAGATTTTGCCAAAGCTGGAGGGGCACCTGAACCGTGGGCGGGCCTTCCTACAATCCCGGCAATTCCGCGAGGCACAGGCGGAAGCGGAAGCAGCTCTGGAGCTGGATTCGCGCAACGAACCAGCCAAAGAACTTGCAGCGGATGCTGGAGTCGCGGCAGCGCAAGCCAAAGTGCAGCGCGAATTACAACTGCGAATTCAGGAGATTCGCGGCAAGATTGAGCGCCAGGAATTGACGGACGCCCTCGATTTGGCGCGCCAAACGCTGGCCACCCTGGGGCCAGACACGAGCGTGACGCAGTTGCTGCAGGCTGCGCAGGTAGAACTGGAACAGAGGGACAAAAAGGAAGCGCAAAAGCAAGTAGTGCCGGGTACGCGACCGTTCAGCCCGACGGACATCCAGCAGAAACCTTTAAGTGCAGATGGTCGTATCGACTCGGCGCTTCCTCCCTCGTTCCCTACTCCACCGATTGGCGCATCATCTCCCGGCGAACGTGCGGCAGACATGGCGAGTGCCAGTCCACGAGTGCATCCGGCCGTCCCCGTTTTGACACCTCCGCCGCTCTCCCAAACGCAAATCCCCGTCCCTCCAAAGCAACCTCAAATCGAAGTGCCACTCGTCGACATTCCCGCGCCGCGCCCTCCTTCTAGTCTCTTCCGTAAATCCGCAGTCCTCGTCGCCGTCTTGGCATTGTTCGTAGTCGCCGGCTTCGCCTATCGCTACTTCACCGCAAATCCCGCCAAAGTCCAACCACCCGCCACGAAGGAAATCCCATTGGAGAAGCAACCGGAACCCCCTCCCCCTTCAAATCCAGCGAATCCGCCTGCAGCTGTAGTGACCGACGAACAAGTCGCCAATAATGCATTTGCCCAAGCAATTGCCGCCTACAATCGTCGCGACTATGCCGCCGCAAAATCCGCTCTGGATCAGACCCTTGCTCGTGCTCCCCAAACCTGGTCGAAGCGCCCAAAGGCTTCGGACTATCAAAGAAAAACTCAAATCTGCCTCCTGCAAGAACAACACTGGAAACAAGCTCAAACTTTCTTCGCCGCAAAAAACTACGACGCCGCAAAGAATGAAGCGAACCAAGCCATCTCCACTCCCGACGGCGATCCCACCTTCAACAACGAAGCCTCCAAATTGATTGCAAGCATCCCCGCGCCCGTGCCCACCGCTGCCGTGCCCCCAACTAAGTCTCCCGAGCCTCCGCCGAAGGACTTTGGTCCCCTCATCAACAGCATCAGCGCGGCCATCAATCAAAGCCAATGGGATGACGCCGAAGCAAAACTGAACACCCTCCCATCGGATCGATCGGAATACGCCACCTTGAAACAAAGAATCGCAGACGGCCGCGAAGATCAAGCTTTCGCACAAAAGCGCGGAGAATTCACCCAAGCTGAAACCAATAAAAACGAAAACGACCTTCGCGCCTCCAGAGACTTCTTCAACGGCGTCGCCAACAAGGGCGGTCGCCGTTCCGCCGATGCGCGCAATCTAGTCTCCCAAATCGACGTCGATCTGAAAACCATCGCCGCGGCGAACGCAGCATCGCCCGCAATGTCGCCAGCAAACCCAGTCGCACCAGTCCGGGATGACGCAGCAGATATCATGGCTGTCCTGAAGCGGTTCGCGGATGCCGTCTCAAAGGGTGACATCGAGCAGATCAAGACTGTGCGCAAGTTGACCACGAGCGAGGAGCAGAAATTGCTGGATACTTTCAAGCAGAGGCGCGGACACGGGGTTCCGACGATCCTCAACAATTGTCAGCGACCACGCATTACTGGCGACTCCGCCACTGTCGCCTGTACAGTCGTTTCAGGAAAGGATAATCCGCAGCGACTCGCTACGTTCTCCCTGGAACGTAAAAGCGGAAGTTGGCAGATTACCTCGGCCAGCTGAGCCTCTTGGCGAACTCAGCGCTCTGATAAACAATTTTTCACATAGAGGTCCAATAATTTACTTGACACTCAGGGGCCATCGGCAATATAAGCCCCTGCTATAATTGCTTGCAAAGGTTTCGACTTCTCAGCCACAAACGCTGCCTCACCCAGACGAGGAGGCCATATATGTCTAAGCGTCACGTTCTTGTTCTGCTTTGCTGTATTACATTGTGCGCGAGTGCTATACACGCCCAAGGACCTTGCTCAACGGCGAGCGATAAACTCGCCTGCACCATCCCACAAGTCTATGGCCCCCAAGGACTCGTCTATGGTAATGGCGGTCCCTCTGCTCCTCTGACTAGCGGGGCCTTTGTTTTTGCAGGAAACGTGGACCTAGGTAGCGTCACTCAGAATCTGTCCCCTCTCAGTACCGGCGTTGCAAGCCAGTTCGGTTTGATTCCCCTGGTGTCACCAGCCCCTGGAATTACTCTCACTTTTGACAAGTCATTAGGGGTCTTCGTGACATCTGACAGCAGTTTCGGACCGACACTGAGCGAACGAGCTAGTACGATCGGCAGGCATCGCCTCGCGGTCGGCTTTAACTACGAGTACGTGAAATTTGACTCGCTCGATGGAGTCAACTTGAACCACTTCCAAACCGTCGATTTACATGGAGATATACCCGGCCTTCCTAACGGGCCCTGTTCGATAAACGGTTATGTCACTGGCCCTCGAAACACGGGGATGTGTGGGATCGTCCGTGATTACATAGTAGCCCAAAATTCAATTGGTCTTACCATGAGTCAATATACATCATTCTTAACATTCGGCCTGATGTCGCGCTTGGATATCTCCGTCGCGGTACCTGTGATGAATGTGCGCGTAGCTATGACATCCAACGCGTCGATTGTGCAGAATTCCTTGTCAAACGGAACTGTGTTTTCTAACTTTTCGATTCGGGATTCCAATGGCGACCCGGGGGCTTGCGGCCTCGCAGCGAACGCGGTCCCAGATGGCAGTGTCCCTTCAGGATGCTTGAATGAGACCTTCACTAAAGTGAATCAGGCTTCGGGTATTGGGGACATTACGATCCGCGCTAAAGGAAACGTGTGGGAAGGTGAACGGGCTGGGGTGGCGCTGGGGCTTGATGTACGGATTCCGACTGGCAACGAACTAAACTTCCTTGGGGCAGGAGCCTACGGAATCAAGCCATTTGTAGCTTGGTCTTACGATGGCCGCATCGCGCCGCACTTTAATTTGGGGTACGAATGGAATGGCTCATCCTCTCTTGCGGGAAACCCTACCACGGGAACAAAAGCACAAATCCCTGCTCAATTCCTCTACTCCGCTGGCTTTGACGTAGCGCTCCTGAAGCGTCTTACGGCCGGCGTTGATCTGCTTGGCCAACGAGTCTTTGATGGCAGTCGAATTATCCCCTCGCCGGTTACAGTCATGGGTGCTTGCCGGGGCCCCGCGCTTACAGACCGGGATCCCAGTGGAACTTTGTGCACTGTTGATGCCACTACCTTTAGCACGCCTGCCGCGGGTCCTCCAATCTCAGGCCTAGCCTCCGTCTCCGTGACTTCCGGGTCGTATGGGATTAACAACGCGGTCCTAGATCTCCGATATCGGCCATTCGGCAAGTTTCTAATCAGCGCCGCCGTCCAGGTTAAACTTGACAACGGTGGTCTCCGGTCCAAAGCGATTCCTATGGTTTCAGCAACATACACGTTCCGGTAGCACTAAGACCACAGTATAACCGACGACTCTCATTTTGGGGACACAATGGCTGGAGCTAGGAAACCAGGTCCGCAGTCGCGAATGGATGCGGCGGCTAGTCCAGCAGAAATATATCCGCATCGAGCGAGACAGGCGGGGAATCCGCGTATTCATTCTCAATCCCAAGAAATTTAGAGTGTCGAACCCTGGACACTCTAAATCGGATGTGAGTGTCGGAACTGGCCACAGCAGAGTGTCGAACCCCCGACACTCGGAACGGGTTCATGCTCCTCGAAACAAAAGCACTTACGCGGCGCTCTTACGAAACAATCTTACGAAACAGCTAAATAATAACAAAAATGCGTTCGCTCCCTTTTTCTCTACTGAAGAAAATCGAAGAGAACTGCAAGAGCAAACCGAAAGACAAACCCTTCTGGCTAGGCGAAAGCAAGAGATTCTGGCGAAGTATCTGCCAAAGGAACAGGCCCGGCAGGTTATCGCTATTCGGACAGAGGCAACCGCGTAAAGTGGAGACCGCGGTCCAACTCGCTCCCGTGGTAGACTCCGCCACGGTAACGCCTTCTCTGGCGAGCACGGGAGAGAATCCAGTGCCTAGGAGAAGGTTTCAGAGAGGTAGCTTGGTTGAAAAGTCCGACAGGTGGTACGGCGTCTATCGTGTGGATGTTCTGCAAGCGGATGGGACATTCAAGCGGGAGCAGTGCTGGCAATCTCTCGGACTGGTAAGCGAGCAATCGGAACGTGCGGCCTGGAGACAGTTCCAGCCGTATCTGGACCGGGTGAACGATGCTGCTCTGAAAATGCCATCAAGGTCTGGCCTGGCACTCACGGAGTTTGTCGAAGAGTGGCGGCGAGACGTGGCGGTGAATCTAAAGGGCAGCACAACCAGAGCGGCGGAATCACATCTCCGCGCGCACATTATTCCGAAGCTGGGCAGTCTACCGTTGACGGCGATCCGCACGAAGGAAGTTCAATCCTTTGTCGCGTATCTCACAAGCGGCGGGCGGTCCCGCAAAACGACGGAGAACGTGTTACTCACACTTTCATCTCTTCTCAAAACGGCAAGGGCCTGGGGCTATGCGTGCGGGGACTTCCGTTTCGCAGACCTTACCTTGCCACGCGAGGGAGTGAAGGCAGAGCAGCGTTCCTTCACGGATGAGGAGGTGCAGAGAATTATCGCCAATGCGTCGGAACCATTGAGCATCATCGTTACGGCGGTGCTCCGCCTGCGTATCGGCGAGACTCTCGCACTCCGCAGATCGGACTTGGACTTCGCAAAGCACATCATCCGTATTAGGCAGAGCGTAGATTCTGCTACGCGGACGGTGGGCGGCGTAAAGTCCAAGGCGAACAGCGCGGAGTTGCCTATGCCCAAGGAGCTAGTAGCACGGTTGCGTGCTCACCTCCAAAGGCATGGCGGCAAGGGCGATCTGCTTTTCGTCAACCGGCGTGGCCGTGCGCACTCCGCCAACAAACTACGAGAGAAAAGACTTCACCCGTTGTTGAAGAGGCTGGGTATTCCACGCGGCGGGTTCCATTCCATGCGTCACGGTGCAACCAGTGCCCTTCTCGCAGACGGTGCGGCGCTGGCTGTTGTGCAGAAGCAACTGCGGCACAGCGACGCAAGAATCACGCTTGGAATTTACGGTCACGTCGTTGGTGATGAGCAGCGCAGTGCCGTTCAAAATCGCTCGGCAAGACTGGTGAACTAGGGCCAATTGTTAGAAAGCCGCGTTCTGTTAGAAAGCGCGGCTGTAAGTTGTAGAAAACAAAATTGGATTGGTAGGGGCGGTGGGGATCGATAGAGTTTCCATACTCCTCGGGCATAGCAGCATCCGAATTACAGAGCGACACTACGCACCTTGGACACGGTCGCGGCAAGAGCAGATCGAGGCTGATCTGAAGGCGGCCTGGAGCAATGATCCTGTCGTGCTCACGGACGGGAAGGGTACACCGGAGCTACAAGGAAAAACGGGCCAGATCAACTGAATGATCTTCACTGAGTCCGTTTGTTGGGTCGCTGAAGGATATGGGCAGCCGCCAAACCCGAGCCCGTCGAAGAAGAAACGGAGAAGTTTCCTACCAGACAACCTCAATCATCGCTTCATCTTGTTCGTAGCTGCGCGAGCGAAATTTAACCGAGTTCGGACCTACAGCCACGCGCCTATCTTCGTCCGTTTCGTAAGCTCCTCGCTCGCTGGCAACTCGGTAGCCCGTCTGACTGAACGCTTCCATCTCCTTGGTTCGCCAAACGTATTCGCCGGAACGCGTCACCAGCAACCCTTGGAAAGCTATTTCGACCGTCCCCTGCTTTGGCCGAACGAGATACTCCCAAGGGTAGTAGGCATCACTAATCCATATGAACAACTCACCGCCCGGTGACCGGAAGACTCCGAAATCCTTAGAAGGATTGCCTTTGTAAGTTACCTTGGCGGTCTCGACCCTGACCCATCGGTCGTGCTCGATGGGTTTATAGTCAGAAGGGATTTCAACCAGACTTGCTGGCACTTCGAGAGAAACATTGCTCAACCTTTCCACCATGCTGCGCTTTGGCCCAATGCTTTGGGACACGATAGCCAGATTCTTCAGACTGCGTGCAAGATAAAGGTACGTTTTCTCGGGACTGCCGGGCCTTGTTGCTTCGACCTTGATACATTTTTGCCCGTCAATCAGTGCCGATCCCAGAGCTGTGAAATTGACATCGGATTCTAAGGCCAAAGCCTTCAGGTCAAACAGGACACCACCCGCGAGCCCGCCTCTCGCCGCCTCGAAATCATCGTAGACTTTGGCATTCGGGGAAAGGCGTGCCGCAGACTTACCGACTTCCCCAATAAAAATCCAGAACTGACTCTCCTGACGATACCTGTTTCCTTTCCGGGCAAGACGCTCTCCACCGCTAAAGCCACCGAATCCTTCTCCAACGAAAAAGCTGAGATCAGCGACGAAATCGGGTTGGTTTAGAATCACGTCGCGTAGATTCAGCGACCGCTCTTCCTCAGTCAAAGGTGTCAGTACTTCTTCCTTTTTACTTCGTTTCTCGGCGCGCGCCCGAATTTCTTCAAGAGACTTATACTTGAAGGCAGCAGGACCCCAGACAAAGTCACCTCGCTTGTTTACATAGGCGCGCTTTTCTTCAGGGTCTTTTCCGATGTGCACAGAGGCCAAGCCGCCCTCGAATCTCTCCGCGTCGTCACAACGAACATGAATGGTGACTTTCCCTGTCTTGTCAACATAGGCGCACTCACCATTCATGAAAACCAATGCCAGTCCTTCGGAGAACTCGCCCGGAGCAAAATCGAAAGTTGGCCTAATAACTATTGCGCCTTGACGGTCGATATACCCCCACTTCTTATCAATTTTGACCGCAGCTAATCCTTCCGAAAACGATTCAGCCTCCTCGAACTGCGGTTCAATGAGAAAGCTCCCGCTCTTACCCACGTACCCCCACTTCGCATCTTTCTTTACCACTGCCAAGCCATCCGAAAAACCTCTGAGCTGCAAATCTTGCACGGCGATGAGAGTCTTTCCAGTCTTATCAATCAGCTCATCATCTGTGCCTTTGTTCGTGATGAATTGGACCGCAGCGAACCCCTCCGAAAAACTGCCATTCAGGATGTCGTGCTCGGGGTTGATCACGACTTTTCCAGTCTTGTCGATAAACTCGTGTTTCTCTGGACCGGGCGGAAATGTGACTTCGCCGGAGAGCGGTACGCCGACGAGCGCGAGACCATTAGAAAAGGGGCTTCCGACTCCGAACTGAGGCGGTATGGCCCACTTCCCGCTTTTGTCGATGTAACCCCACTTGAAATCTACGGATACTGCAGCGAGCCCCTCTGAGAAATTGGTCCAGTTATCGAACTTGGGTTCGATTACAATCTTGCCGGTCTCATCGATGTAACCGTGTTTACCATCTTCGTTTTCAAACGCCGCAAGCCCTTCTGAAAATTCCTCCGCCCACGAGAACTGCGGTTCGATGGCGATCTTCCCAGTGCTGTCGATATACCCCCACTTGCCGTTTTGCTGGATTGGTCGAAGCCGTGGAGAAGGTTGTCCTGATTGCCCGCGTGCCCAAACTTGCGTTGCGAGGACTACACAAATTGTAAGCAGCGCCGAAAATGAAAACCTCACAAACATACCCTCTACTCTCGGTCGGTGTTCATGCTTGCCATTCAGAATCGATTCACCTAAGGTCGATTTTACCGGGAACCGAGCGAAAAGCTATAAAATGAAAAGACAGTCATCGATAACTGGGTTACACGAAAACGAATTCTTCGCATAGCCGACCGGACCGCCGCTAGGAGGGATGACACTGTGTGCCGACTGACGGGAAGGGTACGCCAGAGGTACACGGGAAAATGGACCGAAGTAAGTAGATTCCTTTTCAGTCGATTAGGTTGGTAGGGGCGGTGGGGATCGAACCCACGACCTTCGGCTTAAAAGGCCGCTGCTCTACCACTGAGCTACGCCCCTATGGCGTGAATTTCTTATTGTAACATGAGCGCTTGCTGCGCCAAGCGCATGCGGGACACCCGGAATTCCTGACACAGAGCGGGCCAGCTTCCTCTGGCGAGCCGAAAAATTTGCCACGTCGTGCCTTACAGATTTACCGTGTGACGTGCCCTTACAAATTTACCGAGGCGCGCGCCTGCAGATTTTGCCACCTCGAGCACTGCTGCACATTTGCCGCGGGGCGCGCCCTGCAAATTTACGGAGGGGCGCCAAGGCACGCACGCACTGCAACTCTGCGCGAGATTGCGGCTTCGCGTTCAGGACAGTGCTGCGGCGGGGCGGGGGCGCTTGCGCTTCCATTCGTAGTCTTTGCGCAGGCGCGACTGGTGTTTCTTCAGTTGCGACTCCAATTCGGTGAAGGCTTGCTTGCAACTGGCGCGGACGTTTTCGCCGGTTCCGGTCGCGTGGAGCGTTCCAGTGGGCAGCGCCAGATTCAGCGAGAAGAAATTCTCTTCGCGATGCGGATTTTTTGTAAATGCGCCATGCAACAGAACCAGATCTGGCTCATAACTCTTCAACAAGCGATTTAGTTTGCCCGCGTAACGCTCGACTTCCTTTTCCGCGGGTTTGTGCGGCTCGACGTTCTTGTAACTGATGGAGAGTTTCATGGATGCACCTGTAGGAGTTCTTGCAGAAGAGGCGGGCGACGCGGAGTTGCTTTTTGCACCGCATCATGTTCAAAGCATACCAGTGAGTCGTCCGGGCGGCAATCGCGGCGCAAAACATTTCGCGGGCGACTACATTCAGCGCGACAAGATAACTCCGAATGCGTTGACAGTCGCGGCTGCTCCGCCCTACTCTGCCCTCGGAGCTTCCGTAGAACGTGTAGTACTGCGGCGCGGTTTCGGGCGTGTTTCCGAAGCAGCACAGAGCCGGGAGCGGCTGTGCTGCGCAGAGTCGGTGCTTCATTGAAGACGGGCACAGCCCTTCGAGGCTCAGGGTAAACCTGCTGTGCCCCTACGGTGGCGTTCCAATTATGCCTCCAGACAGAAAACCTGAATCGAAGAGCGTGATTCGCGTGGGACCAGCCGGCTGGTCTTACCCGGACTGGGCCGGTTATGTTTACCCTTCGCGGCGGCGGAAGGGTTTTCACGAAGCGACCTATCTCGCGGAATTCTTCGACACCATTGAGATTAATACGTCGTTCTACAACCCGATTCGGCCGGACCATGCGGCGCAGTGGATCGAGCGCGTCGCGGCGAACCCGCG
>Ga0210405_10004329_pt1 | contig 13394 bp, 14 predicted proteins | sample IncBWH11MmetaG_FD_155492 | JGI IMG/M metagenome (GOLD analysis project Ga0210405, IMG submission 155492) | Forest soil microbial communities from Barre Woods Harvard Forest LTER site, Petersham, Massachusetts, United States - Inc-BW-H-11-M | ecosystem: Environmental > Terrestrial > Soil >... | reverse complement strand
CTGGGTCGCCAACATCAGTGAAATCTTTGAGCGCCTCTCCTACTACGGCGCGTTCTCCTCGCTGGCCGTCTATCTCCAGGAAAAACTGAACTTCTCCACCGAGCAGACCGGCACGCTCACCGGCATTTTTGGCGGCATGGTCTGGTTCCTGGCGATTTTCGGCGGTGCCGTCGCGGACAAGCTCGGCTTTCGGCGCGCGCTCTCGATGGCTTATCTCATTCTGGCGGCGGCGTACTTCCTGATTGGGTCGATCGGCGCGTCGTGGCTTGCGCCCGTTCGGGGAGCGGTTCCGCTCAGCGTCTTTGTCGGCTGCATTCTGATTCTTCCTGCGCTCGGCATCGCGCTGGTAAAACCGTGCGTCGTCGGCACCACGGCTCGCGCTTCCAAGGCAAATGTACGCACGCTCGGCTACTCGATTTACTACACCATGGTGAATATCGGCGGCACCGCGGGTCCCTTCGTCGCGGACTGGGCGCACACGCACTTCGGACTCGAAAGAGTTTTTCGCATTTCCGCCCTCAGCGTTTTCGCAATGTTCTTTCTTATCCTTTTTTCCTTCCGCGACCCCCGCAAACCGGGCGACGAGGCGCCGAGTCTGCTTCAAGTCGTCCAAAACTTTCGCGCGGTAATCTGGCCGCCTCGCTTTCTCATTTTCCTTCTCATCTTCACCGGCTATTGGATCGTGTTCTGGCAGCAATACACCAGCCTGCCGGGCTACATCCATACCTACGTGAATGCGAAGGCTCGCGTCGAGCTCATCCTCATCACCGATGCGGCCATCGTTGTCTGCCTCACGTTTGTGGTCAACTACCTGGCTCGGAAAATTCCGCCGTTCCACGCCGTAATTCTCGGCACCGTGATTTCTTCGGCTTCTTGGCTGGTTCTGTCGTTTTGGCCGACGATTACAGGCGCGGTTGTTTCCATCGCGGTACTGGCTCTGGGAGAAATCATCCAGCAGCCGCCTTACTACGCTTATATTTCGCGCCTCGCGCCGCCGGGGCAGCAAGGCACGTACATGGGCTTCGCATTTCTTCCCATTGGAATCGGTTCACTGGTCGGAGGCTGGTACGGCGGGACGATGATGCATCACTTCGGCGAAGTCGCTCATCATCCCGAGCGCGCCTGGTGGGCAATCAGCGCCGTCGGCTTCGCCACTGCTCTGTTGTTGTGGATTTATGATCGCGCCGTCAAACCCAAGGAGTCCGCGTAGAGGCGCGGCACGCTGTGCCCGCTTCTCAATTCACCATGCGGCGAAGTGAAGCGAGCGCCTGCCGCGCGAGCGAATACCGCGGCTCGACTTCCAGGGCCTCTTGAAAACATTTCATCGCGCGCGCATACATTTCCTTGCCGAGATACGCGCGGCCCAAGTTGTAATGAGGGAAATGGCGCGGCTCATAGCGGCGCGCTTCAATCGCGCGCTCGAGCCATGGAATCGCTTCATCGAAGCGCTCCAACTCGATCAAGTATGCGCCGATGTCGTTGTACGGATTGCCGAACTCCGGGTCTACTTCGATCGCGCGCTTGCACTCGGCGATGGCGTCTTCAATGCGGCCCTGAAAATGATAGGTCCAGCCCAGAAACGTGTAGGCTTCGGCGGTGGGGTGCAGTTCGAGCGAGGATTGATAGAGCTCCACGGCCCGGTCGTAGTCGCCCTCCATTTGCGCCTGATAAGCGTCTTGGAGAATTTCCCACGCCCGCGTGAGGGTTTCCTGGCTCATGGTGTAAATTGTTAACATACGGTTTTGGAGGCGTCAAAAGTACGAGAGTTCCATGGGTGCACAAGGTGAACCTGTCCTTTGTGCCGGGTCGCGGAGTGGAAATTGCTACCATAAAAAGAGAAGATGGTAGCGCGCTTTGCACGCAGGAAGTTTGCACTCTCAGAAAAGATGGCACTCGGGGACGTTCGCACTTAAAAATGAGGGGGAGACGTGAAACGAAATTATCTGGTTCTTGGGATCGCGTTATTTGGAATGGCTGCAGCAGTTTTGGCGCAAGATCCGCCGGCGAAGACGGCTCCAAAAAAGACCACGCCAAGCAAATCATCGGGATCAGCAACCAAAGGCAAGGAAGTGTTCGATCAGAAATGCGGCATCTGCCATTTTGCGGACAGCGATGCGAAAAAAATCGGCCCCGGACTAAAAGGGATTTCCAAGCGCGGCACGTTTACCGTGAACAACAACAAGTTCACCGAGGAATCGCTGAAAACCTGGATCGAGAATGGCGATTCGCTGATGCCCCCGTTCAAAGATGTTTTGGACGAGCAGCAGATCAAAGACGTCATCGCGTACGTGAAAACGCTCTAGCTTGTTTCGCGCGATCGCCTCTCGAGTATTTGAAATTTGGCAAGCGCGTTCGCGATGGCGAGAGCATTTTTTAGAATTACGCGAAAAGAAAAAGCCCCCGAGCGCCTGATCGCTCAGGCCATCGGGGGCGAACTCAACCGGGACACCCGCCCGGGCACCTAGCGCGGTCCGAAGCGGCGATGCACAAAAACTGGATACCGCCGCCAGCGGATACTTGTGCGCTGTGTCCGGGCCTCTTCCCTGCGAAACAGGGAATCTACTTCAGCACGGCGTCCTTGAACGCCTTCGCCGGGCGCAGTCGAACCACGGTCTTGGCCTTGATCTTGATGGCTTCGCCCGTCTGAGGGTTGCGGCCCATGCGCGCCTTGCGGTGCGCCTTTACGACGCGGCCGATGTTCGGAATAACGAACTTGCCCGCGCCGCCCTTGGCTTCCTTGACCGCAAGCTTGAAGAGCTCTTCAAAAAAGAGCGCTGCGGTTTTTTTCGGCGTGGCGAGTTTCTCGGCCATGTGCGACACGATCTTGCTCTTACTCATTGGCTTGGCTGCCATCTAGTCTGCTTATCCTCCTGTATTTACTTTCCACCCCGAAATAAGCGGGGCAGGCCGCGAGCGAAATACCCCTGTTTTCCGCGGAAAAACTCGGGCCGTTGGGCACTATAGCCCAAGGAATGCGGAGAACGCAAGGAAAAACCGCAAAAAAGGCCGGAAAAATGCGGATTTTTCGCGAGGCGGTGGAAAAAACCTGCATAAAAGGCGGTTACGCGCACGTGTACGCAATTCGAATGCCAAGGAAGTGAGATTGCGTTCGAGTTCGTTCCATTTCGAGGGCTAAACCCAGAGCGTTCGAACATTGAAACGGCAGTCTTCGAATGCCTCGGAAGACATCCGAACTCATGGCCGCCGGCCGCTAGAGTGCTGCAAGATCCGCGTAGAAATGGGCGATGGCCTTGATTCCACCGAAATAGTTTTCGAGGGCGAGATGTTCGTCGGGAGCGTGTGCGTTTTCGTCGGGGAGACCGAAGCCGATGAGCACGCAGGGAACTTTGAAGGTGTCATGCATCTGCGTGACGAAAGGGATGGAGCCGCCTTCGCGAATGAAGACGGCTTTTTTCCCGAAGCCTTTTTCGAGCGCGCCCTGGGCGATCTTAAAGATTGGCGCATGGAACGGGGCTACCCACGGTTTGCCGGTGCTGAGTACATCGAACTTATATTTAACGGTTTTCGGCAAGAGTTTGCGGATGTGTTTTTCGACGAGCGCCGCAATTTTGTGTGGATCCTGGTTGGGAACGAGGCGGGTGGAAAATTTCGCGTATGCTTTCGAAGGGATTACCGTCTTTGCTCCCTCGCCTTGATAGCCGCCCCACATCCCGTTGAGTTCGAGAGTTGGGCGCGTCCAAAGCTGCTCGACGATGGAAGAACCTTTTTCGCCGGCGTATCCTGGCGCGCCAACGGCTTCTTCGAATGCTTTTTTCTTCCAGGGGAGAGTATTCAGCGCTTTCCGTTCAGGTGCCGAGATTTTCGCGACTTTATCGTAGAAGCCGGGAATGGTGATGCGGAAGTTTTTGTCGTGAAGTTTGGCGAATAATTCGCTGAGAATCGTCAGAGGATTGGGGACCGCGCCGCCGTATACGCCGGAATGGAGATCGCGCGCGGGGCCGGTGAGTTCGATCTGGTAGTAATTCAATCCGCGCAACCCATAGGTAATGGACGGCGCGCCTTTCGCGAGCATGGAAGTGTCAGAAACGACGAGAGCGTCCGCTTTGAGCTTTTCCTTGTTCTTTTGCACGAAATCCCAGAGGCTGACGCTGCCGACTTCCTCTTCGCCTTCGATCAGGACTTTTACATTGATGGGCAGCTTGCCGTTCACTTTTTGGATGGATTCGAGCGCTTTCAGATGGATGTGCACCTGGCCCTTGTCATCGGCAGTGCCGCGGCCGAAGAGATTGCCATTGCGAACCGTGGGCTCGAACGCAGGCGAAGTCCAAAGATCGAGCGGCTCCGCGGGCTGCACATCATAGTGACCATAAAAAAGAACGGTGGGCTTGCCGGGAGCTTCAAGGGACTCGGCATAAACGAGCGGATGGAGATTTGTCGGAACGATTTCAATTTTCTGGAATCCGGCGGCGCGAAGATTGTCCGCCACCCAGCGGGCCGCGCGTTCGATGTCTGGTTTGTGCTCGCTCTTGGCGCTCACACTGGGGATTCGCAGAAATTCGTACAGCTCTGCCAAATGCTTGTCGCGGCTACCTTCTATAAATTCAGCAAGGTTCATAAGAGGAGCTCTCGGGGCCTATGAGTCCTTTCGAATAAGATGAAACGAAACTTGAAACGAATGTATTTTGGCAGCGGAATGAGTGCGGACTTACAAAAACTGCCCTCGGCTGCTGAATCCTATTCTAGGGCCAGGCCTGCCCTGCGCACAAGCGCACCCGGCTGAGGATAGCCAACTGAGAAGCGGGCGTGTTGAGGCGTTTGTTAGTAAGTTCTTTTCAATGGACGACAGGAGCGCACCCAAGGGCTAGTTCTCCCGCAATGCATTGACTGCGTCCTATTTGGTTCCTACCGTCGCGGAACGACGTTTCTGAAACATGGACACATGTCCGGCAACGCGATTTGTCGGGAGTTGAGAAGGGCTGTCGCCGAAAGGCAGCTACGGTCAGCAAATCGGCAGGCTTATCGCCTGCCGACGAGCATCTGTTGCCTCCGTAAGATCAACGATGTAAATTCGAGTTTTCGACCATACGTCAATCAGCGGTGACAATAATTCGCGCACTAAGGGATTCCCCTCCCACGGATCGCGCACGGTACGCTCTTCTGTGCTCCAAAGTGTGATTACCACTACGCGACGCGGTTCTTCAGGCGCGGTCAGAACAATCGAGCGGATAAACCCGATTCGATCACGAAGGAGCGGGGTCACCGCCTGACAGAGGAGGTCCCGCAATTCGTCAGTTTTTTCGGGTTTGGCGATGAATTCCACCGCTCGCGCGTTAAGCTTTGCCGCAGCTGTATCCTCAAAGGGTACCGTCATGGACCGCTCTGCAGGCTGAAGGCTACCAAGCGGGATTTCTCGTACGGTGCGACGTGGAATCATGGTCTCCCTCCCGGTATCCAAGTTAATGAACTCCCGGCGTGCTGCAATCCGGCAAAGATTGGCATGGAGCCTCAGGTTTTCACCTAACGTTTAGCGCGTGGCGCTCGATAGGGCTGCCTCCGTCGCCGCCTTGGCGATGCAAGCGCAACGGGACTGCAGCCGGATTAATGTATGGGATGAAGCGTCGGACGGAGATGCATCCAGTGCCCGGGCTCAACGACCGCCAGGAGCTTCTTGCCTTCTCCCACGGAGAGTATCGTGAAGTGCAGGGGCTCGTCAGGCGCCTCCGAGTCCGCGGGACTGAAAACAGTCACAATTCCCACGCGTCCTTTATCGCAGCGGAACGCGAATGCAACAATAGTATCTGCGGATGCGATCCATTGCCGAAAGCCCAGAACGTCATGCCAGCGGCAGTCGTGCATGCACCGGAGGAATTGGGGTAGGCGCCCCACGCCATCGGCCTTTTCATTTATGGCCACCGTGGCGAGCATGGAATACATGTGATTGCGAAAACCGCGCTCGCATATGGGGCAGTCATCAAGAATACGGCGAAGTTCCCGGGCAACGACGCATTCCGAAGTACTGTTGGCATCCACCGCTACTCCGGACACCTGTATATCTTGATTCTGCTCCACAAGGTCCTGGAGGAGATCGCGGGAGAAACGTTCATTGTCGGCAATCAGAACTTTCATGGCCTTGCATGCCAAAGTGCCCCGGACAGCGATCTAGTGGACTGCCTCGATCTGGCACGACGCGAGTAGGCAAATCCGCTGCAATTCCTCGTAGGTGAAGTACGTCTCTTCCTCGTTGTCGGCGCGTTCTACGTGGCCAAATCCCGATTCCTTCGAGATGCGGCTGAGCTCCGCCTCCGGTATGCCAAGCAGGAAGGAAGCTCTTGCCTGCGTGACATATTTCAGGACTTGATTGTTCATAACCTTCCCTCCCTATGCCGCCATCATCGCCATAGCATCTATTTCCACGGCCAGGATCATCGTCCTATGAATGTTGGTATTGGACGTTCCGTCCATTTACATGAACCTCCACTAACATGAGTTCGGCCTCCGTGTCAGTGCAGTTCGGCGGTTGTATTGATTAAGGGGAAGGCCCCGTTTGCGGAGGCGGTCCAAGCCCTCACTTTGCAAAATAACCGGTCGCCAAAGCGCTTCAATCGGGTGAATCGCGTATTTTAGACTCAGTGAAATGACCGAGACCTGCCTGTCGGCAAACCCCTGACGTACATGAAGTGCCGCTCTCGGAGGATCCTGATGCTGGGACGCGTATCCCGCGACGCCAGGTTGCGGAAGGCTCGAATGTGACGCGGCGGTTGCTTGTGGAGAACACCTGTCCTGTGGGCCAGTGGACGGTGTTTGCGGAAGCAGCCGATGATTGCGGTATGAACGGAACAACGTCCCCAACACACAGGCGCAGCGGGCGAGCCTTTCACAAGATGCGCGTGCAGGCGCAAGGCCGCGCGCATAACGGAAAGAAGTTCAAGGAGTCGTGCGAGACCGTGGTGGTGAACGCCCACGGCGGTTTGCTCATGCTGAAGCATGAGATTGACAACGGCGAGATCCTGGTGCTGACGAACCCCGAAACGCTGGAAGATCAGGAGTGCCGCGTGGTGTATCAAGGGGAGCCCTGCGAAAAGGGGCAGAGGATTGGCGTGGAGTTTTTGACACCTGCGCCGCGCTTTTGGGGATTGGAATTTAGCGAGTTGTCCGCACCGGGCGGCGGCGGGAACGCAACAGCCGTTCACTGAGTCTCGATCACTTGCCTACGCAGGCGGGGCCCTTACAGGCAATAAAAACCGCTCCTACAGAAATCCGCTGTCAGAATCAGTAATTCAGCTCACAATTTTCACTCGCTAAGTGTTTACGGGAGCGCGCTGTGTTTTTGGGGCGGCTGCGATGGTGCGGCCGCGGCGGATGAACCAATCTACCAAGCGCCAGAGCAGCAGTACCGCGACAATTGCGCCGTAGGTTAGCGGGCGCAGGACCGCGGATTTCACCAGCCAGTAGTAGTGAATCACACCACAAATCGCGCTTATATAGATGGCTCGGTGGAGCATTTGCCAGCGACGTCCGCCGAGACGGCGTATCCATCCTGCGGTTGATGTGAGAGCCAGCGGAATCAGAAGCACGAAAGCCGTAAAGCCGACGGTGACGAAGGGGCGCTTGGCTATATCTTTCCAGATGGCTGCCAAGTTAAAAGATTGATCCGGTCCCAAGTAGGTGAGGAAATGCAGGCAGGCATAAAAAAAAGCGAAAAGGCCGAGCATGCGGCGGAAGCGAATCAGGTCGGGGAGTTTGAGGAGTTTGCGCAGCGGCGTGATGCAGAGGGTGAAGACGAGGAAGCGAAGCGTCCAATCGCCGGTGGCGTGTTGAATGAACTCGACGGGATTCGCGCCGAGATTTCCAGTGAGGGCACTCCAGACTAGGATACCAAGAGGAACGAGGCAGAGAAGAAAGGCGGGAACTTTCGTCCATTTGTTAGCGAGGAGCGAGGGCACGCTTCGGACCAGCCTCAGTAATATTTCTTCAGGTCCATGCCGGAGTAGAGGCTGGCGACCTGATCCTGGTAGCCGTTGAACATGAGGGTGTTGCGGCGGAAGATTTCGCCGAGGCGGCGTTCCTTAGCCTGGCTCCAGCGCGGATGATCGACGTTTGGATTCACGTTGGAATAGAAGCCGTACTCGTGGGAGTTAGCGAGATTCCAGGTTGTCGGCGGTTCCTTCGCGACAAACTTGATTTTAACGATGGATTTGATGCTCTTGAATCCATACTTCCAGGGAATGACCATGCGCACCGGCGCGCCATCTTGATTCGGGAGCGAGTCACCGTACATGCCGACACAAAGAAGCGTCAACGGATGCATGGCCTCATCCATACGCAGGCCTTCCACATAGGGAAATTCGATGCCCGCCAATTCCGGTCTGGCTTTGGGCATTTGGCCCAAATCCCAATACGATTCAAAGGCCACGAATTGCGCCCTGGGAGTCGGCTCGACGAGTTTGGCAAGCGTGTTGAAGGAGAAGCCGATCCAGGGCACAACGATCGACCAGCCTTCCACGCAACGGTGCCGGTAGATGCGCTCTTCAAGCGGAGCAAGCTTGAGGATTTCGTCCATGGTGAACTTGCGCTTGGTTTTGACTTCGCCTTCGACGGAAACGGTCCAGGGGGAAGTGCGGAATTTCTGGACGTTTTTTGCCGGGGCGTCTTTGTCGATGCCGAATTCGTAAAAATTGTTGTAGTGCGTTACGTCTTCGAAGGAATTGACTTTTTCGGTTGTGCTGAAGGGACTCTTTATCAGGTTCGTGAACTTCGCTCCGGCGTACACGCCTTTCGACGGGGAGGCAAGATCGAGGAGATTTTTGCCTGCAAACGCTGCGGCGCCGGCAATGCCCATGGTTTTGAGGAATCTACGCCGATTAAAGTAAAGTTCTTTGGGCGTGACGTCGGCGTAGGTCAATTCCGATTTTCTTTGGATTAACACTTATCCCTTCCTAAAGAACGACAGAAAAGCTCACTTATATAGTACGCAGGTGTACTTAGGTTGGATGCATGAATTTATTTAAGGATTCCCGGGCCGGGGTCGCAGTTTTGTGCGGGGCTAACGATGACCGTGCAAGCGTTCGAGGACGGTTTGGGCCGCAAGGACGCCGTGGTATTGGGCTTCTTCGAAGATGGAGATGCTGCTGAGATCGGAATTGGCGAAAAGAAGGCGTGTGTCGCGGGGCGTTAGGCGGCGGCGTTCTTCAGAAAAAACGGAGCCGACAGCCGGACGGATCATGGCATGACCCATGCGCATGACGTCGACGTGCGAGACACACTGGCGAATGTTGGAATGGACGCGCTCCAGGTCGTGGAGGATGGCTTCCTTCCAGTAGTTCCAATCCCTGTCGAGGAGGAGCTGGCGGTTTTGGGCGGGAGAGCCGTCGGCAAGCGCCCAATAAAAAGTCCAGACGGTACGATCGATGTGGGTGCGCAGGCTTTGGTGCGTGGCGTCGACGTACCCGAGAGTGGGCGAGTCGAGAAAGACAGTGTCCCAAGTAGGTTCGGCGCCGCGGGAATCGGGGAGGCGTTCGAGCGTGAGATTGGCGGTGACCCAGGGGGAGTAGACGAAATCGTGGAGGCGGGGAAAACCCTCGATGAGATATGGAGCCAGAAATGTGGGAGCGGCGAAGATTACGAAGTCGGATTGAAACTCAGTGTCGCCCGCGAACACGCTGACGCCGCGTTTGGTTTCGGCGATGTGATGGACCATTTGGTTGGTGCGGACATTCTCGCCGACGCGTTCGAGAAGGCGGCGCGTGATCCATCCGTTGCCTTCGGGCCAGGTGAGCGGGCCTTTTTCTTCGGCTTCGCGGGAGGAAAAATAGTGGACGCCCGCCCAGGCGGAGGTATCTTTAGCGAGCGCGCCGTAATCGTCACGGCAAGCGTAGTTCATGTACCAGTTTGCGAGGCGCGAATCGCAGCCTTGTTGCTGGAGCCAATCGGAAAAAGAGAGTCGATCCAATTCCTGAAATTTGGAAGAGCGGCCGAGTTCGAGAGGGACTGTGAATTCACCGCTGGCACGGAATTTTGCGAATAGATCTTCGAGATGCTGAAACTGGTCGCGATCTTTTTGTGTTAGGCCGATGGCTGGCTCGAGGCCGTCCTGCCAACGGCCGTAAAGGAAAAGGCGCTCTTGCGGCGCGAAACAGAGATTGCGCTCTTCCCACTGGCCATTTTTCAGGACGCCGAGATCTTCGAACAGTTCGCGGACGTATTCGGCTTTGGGGCCGGGCACGGGAACGTAGTGCGCGGCCCAGGGGTAGGCGGTGATTTCGTTTTCGCCCCAGCGGGCGTTGCCGCCGGCTTGCGGATTCATTTCCAGCAAAACGAAATCTGTGAAGCCGCGCTTGCGTAGACGCCAAGCGGCGCTCAGACCGGCGATGCCTCCGCCAACGATGACAACTGGAAATTTCTCGATGCGTTTTGCGGGAGGAAAAGAGGCGCGGTCGCGCAAGAGATGGCCCATCTGAAAGGAATCATTGACGAACGAGCCTGCGATGGGACGGTCCGTTTTGAGCGAGAGTCCAACGAGGGCTGCGCTTCCGGCGCGGAGAAAGCTGCGGCGTCCAACCTTCAATGACTGATGTCCTTCCAATCGTTTTCGTACATGCGAACAAGGACTTGGCTGTTGAGTTGATTGGGAGGCATGGGAAGCGGAGCCATGTCCGGCGGAAATTGAAACAGACCAGGCAAACCCTCGACGTTGATGAAACGGAGACTGCTGGGAAGCGAAGTGGGCGGAGTGTATTCGTGAGTGGACGCGAGGACAAATCCCCACTCGCCGAAGCTCGGGACGTAAACGTGATACGGATATGTTTGCAGGCCGGACTGCTTGAGCGTTTGCGCGATGCACCAGAAGGAGTCGCGGGCAAACATCGGTGATGTGCTCTGCACGACCATCAGGCCTTGCGCGCTGAGATGCCGGGCAACGGCGCGATAAAAGGCTGTGGTGTAAAGCTTGCCGAGGGAATAGTTGGTGGGGTCGGGAAAGTCGATGACGATGAAATCAAAACTGTCCGTATTCGAATCGACCCAGGGGAACGCATCGGCGTTGATGATATGAACGCGCGGCGAGAGGAAGGATTTGTCGTTGAGCTTGGTAAGCATAGGATGCGTGGAGAAGAGCTTGGTCATTTCGGGATCGAGATCCACCAGAGTGACGCTTTCGATTTGAGGATATTTCAGAATCTCGCGCACAGCGAGCCCGTCGCCGCCGCCAAGGACTAGAACACGGCGCGGTGTGGGAACGGCCGCGAGGCCGGGATGAATGAGAGCTTCGTGATAGCGGTATTCATCGCGAGAGCTGAATTGGAGATGGCTGTTAAGAAAGAGTCGAAGATCGTCCTTGAAGCGAGTGAGGACAAGATGCTGATAGTGCGTGTCACGAGCGAAGATGATGTCGTCGGCGTAGATGTTGTCCTCGGCGCTGGCGGTGATGCGGCGGGCCTCCGCCATTCCGACTCCGAGAGCGCACAAGACCACGACACAGGCTATCCGCAGCACGCGCGTAGAGGAGAGCTGCGTTGAAAACAAATACGTGGTCCAGAGCGCGACGCCGGCGTTGACGAGACCAAAAAGCATGGCGGAACGGACGAGCCCGAGACGCGGCACAAGTAGAATAGGAAAAAGCAAAGAAGCACCGAGCGCGCCGAGGTAATCGAACGTAAGAACATGCGCGATGACGTCGCGGAATTCGTACCGGTCGCGCACAATGCGCATGAGCAGCGGAATTTCCAGCCCGACCAGGACGCCCATGACGATGACGATGGCGTACAGAATCAGCTCAAACCCTTGGGTGAAAGCGAAAGCCATCATCAGGAGAGCGGACGAAAATCCGCCTATTACACCGAGCAAAAGTTCGATCCAAACAAAACGATAGACGAGCCCGCGATTCAAGTAACGCGAAAGCGCGCTTCCGATGCCCATCGCAAAAAGATAGGTGCCGATGATGGTGGAGAACTGGAAGACGCTGTCGCCAACCAAGTAACTCGCAAGCGTGCCGGCGACGAGCTCATAGATAAGCCCGCAAGCCGCAACCAGCAGCACCGAAATGAAGAGCAAAATGCCCATGCGTTAATGAATCGCGGCGGCAATGATGATGCAAATGCCGAGCGACATCGCGCCGACCAAAATGGCGAGCGCCATGTTGTGCTCCTGGACGATTTCCTTCCAGAGATGGTACGGCGTGAGCTTATCCATCACCACAAACGCGATGATGAAGATGAGCATGCCGATAAAGGCGAACACGAGTGCCGAGATGATGTTGCCGAGCGGAACGAGGTTCATCTTATTTCCCTCCGGTGTAATGGTGATAGAAACCGTAGACGGAACGATAGGATCCGGGATTGTCGCGAACGGACTTGGGAACATTTTTCAACTGGCTGATCCGGTCGAGACTCCAGCCGTGGTACTGCGCAAAGCCAGTGCCTCCGAGGACCAGCATTCCATAAGCGAGATAAAATTTTCTGAACATCGTCTAATCCTCCGAATTTCCGATCTTAATGGGGGGATGATCGCTCTCGGCCCACCGCATGCGCTCGAAATTGATGGCGCGCCAAGTGATGGCAATGGCCGGAAGCAACAGCGCCAGAAAAGCAATGCCGAAGAATCCAAGTACAGGGACGTCGCGCTTCACTTGCACTGAATACGCGATAGGCGGGTGCGTGGCGTCGACCTCAGGCTCGATGCGCAAATAATAATGACCTGCGGGAACGCTGGGGATGATGACCGTGTTCTTTTGACTGCCTTCCGACCAGGACCCATCGCTGTCGTAGCCATGGTAATAGCTGACTTCGCGGCCGAAATCCCAGGCTTGTTCGGTGTCATTGTTGATCAGCGCGTAATTCAGATAGATCCAGGAGTTGTCGACATTGGCGGTGGTGGTGACTTCCACATTCGATGTGCGGCCTTCTAGATTGAAAACATCCGTCACGAAAGAGGCCTCGCCTTTTGGCTCGCCGGCATTCAAGCGGTAGCTGGAATCGAACGCCGTACCTTTGCCCGAGATCAAGTCAAACCCTGCGAGCAGCAGGAGCAAGAAAACGGCAAACGCAAGGAAGGCGGCCCAAATGCCCTTGACATTCTCGCTGACCGGCGACGGCTGATTCTCGTAAACGCCGACAGCTTCGGGCGGGCTTCCAGGCAGATTGAACGACTTCCAAATATCGGCGCCATAGATGTATTCGCCGATGGACCAGGTCACTTCATTGGCGGTCTTTTCTGCGGAGAGGACGCGTGGCGGCTTGACGTATTCGGTTACCGACGCATGTTCGCCCACGCGGACTTGCCAGGGAAATTCGCCGAGGACGAAGTTCGTCGTCGCGTCGGAGGATTGAAAGTGTTTGTAGACCTCGCCAAGATAAGTTGCCACGGTGAAAGCAGTCTGCGGCAATTCTTTGCAAACGCTGATGTCGTTCCAGTGGCCGTTATATTCGGTGAGATACCGA
>Ga0210405_10004328_pt1 | contig 13397 bp, 10 predicted proteins | sample IncBWH11MmetaG_FD_155492 | JGI IMG/M metagenome (GOLD analysis project Ga0210405, IMG submission 155492) | Forest soil microbial communities from Barre Woods Harvard Forest LTER site, Petersham, Massachusetts, United States - Inc-BW-H-11-M | ecosystem: Environmental > Terrestrial > Soil >... | reverse complement strand
TCGGCGCACCGATGCAAGCGACGCACGATGAATCGTGAAGCTTGCCCATAGGAATCGGCGTCCACGAGAACCGAACCGCCAAGCTTAATCACAACCGCTTTTTTCAATCTGCAACTGTCCATCCTGTTCATCTCCCTCAACTTGAAATCCTTTTCAGCTCGAGTGGGTGCACGATGGCCTACTAATGCGGTAGAGCATTGCGCGGCGGACAGCTTGCTCAAGGCAGAGCATCACCGCAGCAACTATTCACTTTGGGAGCAGGAATATTTCGACCGATCTTCGGTCGGTTGAGGACCTTATCTCTCCCTTACCGGGCAGGAGTTAGCACCTGGGCTCTCGGGCCTGGTTGCTGTGGCTTCATCGGGCCTGTACCCTCTGCCACTCTGGATAAGTGCCGCCGTACGGCGGCACACAGCACAAATAACAATTCACGAGATGCTTGCCAGTGTGGTCGCGATCATCGATTCATCCACGTCAAATACCCAGTCTTTTTCCTTAAGGCTTTGCCTCCTCCTGACTCTTTGTAGGGATGGTCACGAGGTTGAGCATTTTCTGATCTCCTATCTGTAACGTGATAGCCCCTCCTTTCTCTTCGAATGGCTTCACGAACTCCGGATCCTCCCACGCACCCGATTCGACTTCTTCCCAACTGAACAACTTGTAATCGCCAGGTGAGATCCCTCGCAAATCAAAGTGTCCGTACTGATCCGTCGTCTGGGTCCTGTACAAGCGGTGTTGCGTGCGATACTTCATCTCAGGGACGAGCACGACCCATACCCCCGCAGCAGGCAAACCATCGGCGTCAGATACCGCTCCCTGAACGCGGGCACCGTGTGAGCTGATCCTGATTTCTAGCGTGGCAGGCGCCCCCCGCACCACGGTGAAGCCGTCTTCTAGCACGCTGGAAGCGCCGTACTGAACATCTTTGATGTAACAATCTTTAGACTCTCCGGCAACCTCTGCATGGTATGTCCCCTCGCCGATGTCCTTCAGCGTAAACAAATTGCCCTGGGTCACCCGCGTACTGCCTTGGAAACCAAAATTCACATCCACGGGCTTCGGCCTCACGGTAAGTTCGTCTTTCTCCAGTGCAGGCTTCCCGTCCCAAAAGATTTGCCCGTTAATGTTCATTCCCGGCGCGATCGTTACGGCAACTCCGTCGACGTCGGCATTGCCGACTTCGATAGGCATCCGAGTCGAATAAATCTTCCCTTCGTCGAACCAAAATGCGGTCAGCACATACGAGCCGGGGAGAACTTCGGGAATGTCGAAGGAACCGTCTTGCTTTTCAACGTTGGCGGGCTGTACAGAGTCCCATTCACGACGATTCGTTTTGGGCATTAACAGTAAGTTTGTTCCGGTCCCAGGCTTGTGTGTGATCTGGTTGTATGCGCGTCCTCGGATTCGGTACGTGAGGACTTTGCGCAGGAGGATCTCAATAGAAGGGACTTCCTCTCCTCCCTTTAGGTCAATGGAGATTGCTTTCCCGGCCTCTGCCGTACCCGGATAGTACATCTTTGCGTAACCTTGTTGGTCGGACTCCGAACCTCCAGCATCCTCGCTGCCAGCGAAGCGGCTCCAGCGCGGATACACGGCGCTGACAAAATACCGACCCGGTGACAACCCGAAAAGCCGGTACTCGCCCAAATCGTTGGTTTCGACTGTAGCGCCCATGGAGAGGGCCCGCTTTCCCTCTGAATAGACTTCCCTCGCCACGGCCACGTTCACTGAAGGAAGCGGCTCGCCGTCTTCGTCGAGAATCCGTCCAGCAATCACGCCGGAGGGGATCAACCGGAAGAGAAGGTCTTTTAGCTCCTGTCCAGGCCGCAGCGCCAGAACAGCCCCCGGATCATCCGACTTTTTCTGACCGTATTCTTGCGTGACGAAGCCAACGCGGCTCACTGTGAGCCGGTAACGCCCGGGATCAATCCCCTTTAGTTCAAATCGACCGCCTGCATTCGTAACTACAGAAATAGCCCGAGTCCGATCTTCCACGCTTTGAAGACGGACCCTGGCCTTTGTCAGCGGCTCGCTGCCCCCGAGCTTCACAACCATGCCTACGATGCTGCACTCGTCTTTCTTATCTGTGCTGGCTGGCGAGCTTCGCGCGGGCCCTTGAGCCGCCGCCCGCGAGGGGGCGAGCAAGAGGGTAAAAAGCGCCAGCGGACAGAGAAACGCAATGCCTGCATCACGTAAGGAACCGCGAGCCATTAAGACCCTGGCCGAATGCCGGGGAGAGAGACATGAAAGAAGGCTTCGACCTGAGACTTCTGGTTACCGACGTAGGCACCAGCCCAGTCTTCCAAGACCTTGCCTTCGGGAGAAATGACGATGGTTTGTGGGGTGCTCCCTAACTTGTAGGCCTTCAGTGTTTCAGGCGACAAACCCGAATAGACCGGAAGGTTCAGGTCGTTTTTGACGACGTACTCCCGCAAGGTTTCTTCGGACAGAGAGAGACCAATGAAACGATACTGGCCTCTCTCTTTGTCCAGCAGTGTTTTGAAGCTGTCCATGTTGCGGGCGCACCACGAGCAGGGAGGTGTGAAGATGTACAGAACCGTGGATTGTTCCGCGGCATGGTATGAAATAACACCCGGTTGTCCATCCAGGCGTTTAGCTGTAATCGGGGGTACGGTCGCGCCAACCTTGATGAGGCGTTCAGCTGTCCTAATCGATTGAAAGTGCGTGAAAGACCACACTCTGCGAGCCAAAATCACGTTAAGTGACACCGAGACCAGCAATAGCAATATCCCGGTTGTGCAGGCGTAGCGCCCGGCCCGGCCTATCCACGTCCCTCTCGCCACAACCTGCTCGGCACTGTTTGTTATTCCAACCACATCAACCTCTGGTGCTCCCAAATTCACACAGCATAACCGCGCTGCTGACTTACGGTAGCCGCAATACCCTGCAGAGGGCCGGGCCACCGTTCAATTGCCCCACAGCGGACTTTAAGCTCTTCGTCCCGCGCCCTTGCAACTCCAGGACTCACGAAGGGCCGAAAGGATAATGGCAGTCAAGTACCTCGTTAAAACCATCGGCACAATCAAAGTAAAAGTCGTCAGTCTCAACTGGATCTAATGGACACAGGAAGTTCGCTAAACCACCATGGGAACGGCACGCCCCTGTAGCGTACCCATGCTGGAGGTTATAGCATGTATTACTAGGCATAGTGCAATCTAAACTAGCACGAACGGGCTGCGTTCCGACCACGGCCGAAATTGTCAGAACCACCAGTAAGACCCCAAATAACACCCAGAGTCGCGACCCCACGAGAAGCGATTTGCCTCTCTTTCCCCAAGCTTCTTTGCTCATTTCATTTCCCTCCACGATGATATTCAAGTTCGAGCGCGCTCGACCTACCAGTCGTTGCCTACCTCACTAATCGTGTGCCGTGCACGCTCGTATGGAGAGATACAGCAGACCCGCATTCCGTCGCAAGCAGAATGAATTGTCATACACGACAATTTATTGCTCTATTCGCCATCTCTGCCTCTCGTAATGACTATGTCTAGAGACCGCCCCTTTCGAGCGCGAAAATCACCAGGCGCTAAACCATGCCGCTTCTTGAAGGCATGCATAAAGCTACTGACATGCTTTGCACCCGTGGCAAACGCGACTTCTTTCACGCTGAGGAAGGTATTGCTGAGCAGGTATTCCGCGTGCTGCATGCGCAGGTCCTGCAAGTATTTCATGGGGGATCGACCGGTTTCGCGCCTGAAGAGTTGCCGCAATCGCGTTGGGGCGAGGTTTACATTTTTTGACAGAATAGCGATTGAAGTCTGATGAGCCAGAGACTCATGCATGAAGCCGATCGCCCTCTCAACGCGCGCATCCATCGACCTGAGTCAATGCTCCTAGGAAATGGAATTCCGCAGCAATCTGTTCGCCCGAAAAAGTTTCCGTGCATGCAAAACTTCTGTCTTTCAGTGAATAACGGACGCGCCACTGTTCTTCATTGCGTCCTCTTGCTGGAGATCTCGCAGTTTATGCCAGCGCGGGTATTGATTAGGGTCTTCCGGACTTGGCCGCTCATATCCTTGTAGCCAGAAGCAGTACCAGTCAAGATTACGTTGCATTGTCGCAAGCCGAGCCTGTGGATGCTCTGGAGTGTGCCCTTCGTTCGGATAGTAGTAGAGCTCCACTGGCTTGCTCAGCCTGTTCAAACCTGAAAATACCTCAAAACTACTCACCAAACTGTAGGGAGGAGCATCGGGTCTGTCATACGGTATGCCATAGCCCATTTGTTCCATGAGGAGCGGCGTGCGAATCTTATCGAGGTTGAATGAAATCGAGTAGTCCAACCAGTTCTTAAGGGTAGGACCATATGGGGGCCCGCCGTAGGTCGAGTCGTACATCTTGAATGTGCCGGCATCGTGCCCCATCCAATACTCTCCAAGACTGAATTGGACGTTATCAGCTACGGTGGCCGCCTGGTAGTGAATGTCCGAATGGGCAAGAATGAACTCCGTATGCCATCCTGTGCGGCTAAATCCGATTATTCCCACCTTGCGGCTGTCAACTAGACCTTGTCTTTCGAGCGCTCTGACAGCGCTGTCCCAATAATCCATCTCGAAGGCGGCTTCCGCAATGCCTCCCCCTCCCTGATAGCCCGGATACCCCTTGGAAATAAAATCTTCTTCTCGTTGGGTCGACCCTTTCGTCGGAATCGACCCCAGGTACATGATTCCGGCGTTTGCAATCGGCTGCGGAGCGAATGATGGAAAGTTACCAAAACTACAGACGAAAAAACCTCCAAAGGGCTTGGTTTGTATCACCAGAGGGTATTTTGTACCCTTAAGATAGCCGATCGGCAACAACAGGAGTCCGCTGGCATCGAACCCCGTTGACGTCTGCCAATGTACCTCCTCGGGATGTGCAAGAGTGAGGTTTTCAAATTGAGGATTGAGCTTTGCAAAGACATGCACTTCTTTCTGGCCAACCTGATAAGCAAACAGTTGAGGAGGAGTCTCCGTATCATTGAAATCGCCGATTACGTGTATTCCGTCTGATGCTAACTCGGTGCCAACGTTAATCGGAATCTGAAACGACGAGACATCAATCCATTTCCCGTCCACATGAGAGAAGCGGGTAATTGTGTTTAATGCAACCACACGCACAAGCAAATCTCCCTTGGCATTCCAGAACAGCGGACCCTCCGATGGGTAGGATAACTGCGGGGCTACAATCTGCACCTCCCCACTCGCCGGTTTTATCCAGAACAGGCGAGAACTCGATCCATGCCCGATCCGTTGGGATTGCAGATCATCATGTTCCAACGCACTACTCACGGGTGCTCTCCCCACCGTTACAAACGAGCTACTATCGGAGGACCAGGCCGGGGCACTTGTGACCCACGGCGTCTTGAAAGGCACAGTGGTTTTTTTCCTAGCCAAGTCGTAGAGAACCAACAAGCGAAATGCCTGAATGATACCCGCTCTCTCTCGAAGCTGCATGAAGCCACTTTCGCGCCACTCAACTGGCATTTTCGATGCTAGATCGAAGTACTCAACTAGAAGATGCCTTCCATCTGGAGACAACGTTGGTTCCAGTTGAGCGTTCTTGGCGTAGGGGAGCAACTCCATTGAGTCGCCGCTGATCGGAGACATGATCGCGATCGTTTCCGGTGCCGTCCAGCCAGTCGAGCTTCGCCGAATCAAATGCAGCTTTCTCTTGAACCAAGACGCTACGCCAGTAGCCTCGAATGGAATGCGGTATCCGCTTGCTACCTCCTGGGCGCTTGGACCGGCATTTGCATCAACCTTGGACTCTTCAGTTGCAAAGACGATGGTGTTGCCGCTTTGGTCGATGCTGTACTCCTCTACGTCTTTGTCCGCCCTGACCAGCACTTCCTGGGCCGCCCCATTCTCAGCGTTGACCCGTTCCACGACCACGCGACCCTTGTCTTTGATGAGCATTGTGAGATGTTCGCTGTCGGCCATCCATCGCACCGCCGAAACCTCTCCGACCAACATGGGCTTTTCAGAATCCGCGGGATCCCCCGATAGCTTCCTCACATAGAGTTCGACGTCGTTCTTGTTCGTCTTGAGGTTCGGAGCGACAACTGCGTAGGCTATAAGGCGACCGTTCGGACTGATCTTAATGGTGCTATGCCACGTGGACTCATCAGACTGCAGTTCCCGCACCGTTACACAGTCAGCTGGAGTGATCGGCCGTTTCTCTTGGGCCGAGGAAGGGAGTGCCGCGATAATACTTGCTCCCAGCAAGCACAGGATAAGGGACGCATTCGTCATATCGGCCCAGGTCAAGTTGATTGACAACACTTTAATACCAAACCCCTCTCAAGACACGGCGGGTTCATGATGAGATGATCCCAGCCGCCTAAAAGAGGAACTTGAGCGCAAATTGCATCGATCGCGGACCGCCCTGCTGGTATTGCGACGCAACGGTGCCAAGGCCTTGATTTAGCATGCTAAGTGCTTGGCCAAATGTGGCGTTACCGAAATTTGGATCGATAAAGCCAAAATTTGGATGGTTCAAAATATTGAATGCTTCAGCACGAAACTGGAGGCGAAGCCTTTCATGGATTGGGAATTCACGCCGGACCGCCATGTTGATTTGCCACTCGCCGAAACCTCTCAGCACATTTCGCCCCAGCGTTCCCCGCCGGATGAGATTTCCGTTCGAATCTAGGGGGGGAAGACAGAACGGCCCAACACTTGGCGTTCCATCTGAGCATCCCCCTGCCACTGCGTCCGGAGTTGTGTTGAAAGCCCTTCCCCCCGGACACGGTACGCCGCCGTTGGCCGCCGCGCATCGGGCTCCATACAAATAAAGGGGTATTCCCGGTGCCGCGTCCAATCCACCATTTACTTGCTGTCCCGTCAACGGGTCGGTGCCTTGGAAACTAATGGGATTCACTGGAAAGGCCGTTCTGGCAATCAGTCGCCCATCGAGCCCCCAATGGTTCACCAGCGCCTGCACAAGCTTATTGCCACTCGCGCCGGGTAAATCCCAGCTCACGCCGCCTTGAAAAGTGTGGCGCACGTCCGTGTCGCAGTTCCCACGGGTGGACGGCAAGCCGCCATATGAGCTGCCAAAATCAAGACAATGCGACCAAGTATAGGACGCTAAAGCATGGACGCCACCAGTGACAGTGCGCTGGAATTGCGCTTGTAGTGCATGGTAGTCTGAGGTCAGATTGGCTACCCAGTAGTCAACCCCGAGAAAGTTTGTATTGAGTGCACCAAGACTCAGTACTTGATCCCCCATCAATCGCCTGCCTGCGGCTCCTACATAAGAGAGTGTGAGTGCCTGTGACCTGCCCATTGCTTGCTGAACGCTCGCGTTCCATTGCAGGGTATAGGGTAGTTGCAGATGCGCGGGAAACGCATTCACCTGATTGTACGGAGCGGATATAGAAGGGGTGATATTCACTTGAGCCGGAGTCGCGGGCAGCGGAACACCACGATACTGTGCGAGTGCCTGGAAACCGAAACCCGAAAATCCTGATGCAGCCAGTTGATTGTTCGTGTCAAAATAGACGCCGCCACCCACCCGAACTACCGTTTCCCATCCCGATTTGTTGCGAGCAGTCCACGCCAGCCCCGCACGGGGAGCAAAGTTGTACCAGGTCGTGTTCCACAATGGCGTGCCCCGGGGAGCAAGCGTCAGTGAACTAGGGTTGCTAACGCTGCCGAGCAACGTGAAAGCATCTTGGCCATTGGCTCCATGGGGCGGTGGATCGATCTCCCAGCGCAGGCCAAGTGACAGGTTCAGCCTGGGCATGACACGCCACTCATCCTGAACGAAGGCGGCCGTTTCGTTGAAAATGGGCGTGGCACTCAACAATTGACGTACTCCCACCACGCGAGCTGTGTTGCTTAAGATGGATTGCGGACTGGTGTAAATACCGGTAATCATCGGAGACCCTGGATTGGCGGGCGACACGATTCTGCGATAATCCACTCCAAGCCTGAACTGATGATGGCCTGACACGATGCTGAACGTATCCACCAGGTTCCATTGGCGCAGTCGATTGCTGCCGGGGAACTCGCGTAAGAGAGAGAGGCCTACCCCCGGGAAAAAGATTTCCATAGTCGGAGCCGCAAGTGCAGAGGAACCGGCTCCGAGCGCGGCCCCCAGATTGATCGGAGTTGCGCCACCAAAGTTATCCAGAGCCGCTTCATTCTTCGCGTCGCCTCTTGAGTAATTGACACGAAAGTCGTTATTGGCCCTACTTGAGAGTTGGCTGGCAGCGCCCAAGGTATACGTCTGAATGTTGACACTAGTCTGCGTAAGTTCAGATAATGCACTTCCTGCTGCTCCACGGATTGACGCGGAGCTTGGCGTATCCCCAACTCGGAAGAAGAGAGACAGTTTCGGCCCAAAGGTATGGTCGAGCCGAACGCTGGTGGAATCAATCTGACTTGGAACCGAAAAGGGCAGGATAAACTGCGCAAGGCTTGGAGCTGCCGCGGTTCCGAAATCTTTGCCATTTTGGACGGGATAAGCGTTCAGGATTGGCTGAAGCGCGGTGGGTGCCTGTTGTCTCATGAACGTGTCGGGAACAAGCTGATTGGCTTGCGCCGCTTGCGGCTGGGTCAGGCGCAATCCTTCGTAAGAGGCAAAGAAGAAGGTCCTGTCTTTTCCATGGTACAAGCCAGGAATCAGAACCGGACCTCCAAGTGTCCCACCGAAATCGTTTTGGCGAAGCGGGCTTTTCGGCACGCCGAGAGAATTGTTGAACCAGTCGTTTGCGTCGAAGAAATCGTTGCGCAAATAATCAAACAACGTCCCATGGAAGTCGTTCGTGCCAGAGCGCGTAACGAAAGAAAACTGCCCTCCCGGCCCACCCCCATATTCTGCAGAGTATGTGGAGCTTTGCACTCGAAACTCCTGGAGGGCATCCACGGAAACCAAACTCTGGGTCGTGCCCAGAACGGTTCCCGCTGGGACGGATCCGCTGGCGGCTGGCTGTCCGTTCAAATTGCCAAGACCGCTGCCCGGTGCCACGTTTCCCGACACTCCGTCCACCGTATAGATGTTTGATTCCGTGCGCTGCCCATTGACACTGAAGTCGCCGCCTGAGCCTGCGGGGCCAGTTGACGCATTCGGGCTCTGCGTCACCACCCCCGGCGTCAGGGAGATCAGGTCCTGAAAGCTCCGCCCATTGAGCGGAGTGTTCTCCACAAACTTCCTATCCACAACGGTGCCGACGGAAGCATCGGTCGTGTTCATCACTAGCCCGCCGGCCTCGACGGTGACTGTCTCGTTCACGGAACCGATCTGCAATTCAAAATTGATCGACGCCACATCTTGAACGTGAAGTTCGATGCCGCTCTTCACGATGCTCTTGAAGCCGTCTTTCGAGAGGGTGATTCGGTAAATTCCGGGCTGAAGCGAGGGGACCCTATAAATTCCTTGGTCATTTGTGACGGTCTTAGATTCGATGTTGGTTCCCAGATTAGTAATCACAAAACTCACTCCAGGCACACTTCGGCCGTTCGGATCCGTGACTAGCCCTGTGACCGCCGCTAATTCATCGGCTTGGCAGACCGAAATGCCTGCCAAGCAGGCAAACACCAATATGCAAACTCGGATCGAGAATCGTTTCACGGGCGGTTCTCCTTCAAGGAACTGCACACTCTAACTATCTATTCCCCTTTCGAATCGATTTGTGTCACCTCGCAACTGTGAAAATCCCAGGAAAGCCCAAGAGTAGTGGCCAGTGTCAAGTCCCTGGTGGCGAGTGCCTGCGAATCCTCCCCCGCTACGTACCCAATAATTCCAACCGCCAGCTTCGCTCACGGTTGGCTATCCCGATAGGCATTTTCCTCATGCCAACCCACAACCGCACCGTGCATGCAGGGCACCGACACTGCAGTTGCATCCGCGCGGACCACCCTCCAATACCTCTCTAGCACACACCGCATCCTCCCGACCTGCGCGAAGGAACGACCTCGCCTATCCAGTTGATAATGCTGTCTAAACGACGCCGCGCGTGGCGGTTCTTGTCGCCTCCGCTACCGGCGAAACTCATCGCTTACGCATGCCAAAAGTCATCACGCGACGACAAGTGGCAGAAGCACGGCGCAGAGTGGCGGCAACACCAAGAGAAGTGAACTCAGCAACAGTTCGAGCGCCTCATTATCTTCATGGCCCGTTATTTCGAGAACGTAAATCAGGGATGGTTCGGAGGGCCTATGAGGTTTGCGTAAAGGACCTTCTTGCCGCGTGGAGCGGTGCTACCACCAGGGGGCTCGACGGTGACGAACACGGCGTCAATGTGGGACAGCACATCCGGGTGGTTCACCGTCAGAACCCACCGGCTCGTCGATTTGTCGTCAACGGTGAAGAGGCCTAGATCGAGGGGCTTCCCTAGATTAGCCTCGCGGTATCCCCACGCTTGGAAAGCACCCAGTTTGTGATTCTGCCGGTTCTGCAGATCGAACGCGTAGAATACAAGAAGCTTCTTCTCCACGTAGTAGACGCGTCCGTAGGTGCGCTTCGTTTTGCCGTCACCCGTCACGTCGTAAACGTCCACGATATGAAGATCTCGTGCGCCGAATAGATTCCGTGCCTCGCCTTCGCTCGGCGAGGGCGTAGATCCCCCGCTTTCCGAAGGGGGTCGCACGTCTGCTTCAAGAATCTTATCCTCGCGTGTTTCGCCATTCGCAGCGACTTGCGTACTTGCTTGCCGTGCCTGGTACAGTTCTGCAAGAGCTTCGTGCAACTTCGCGTCAGAATCCCGTTGAAGCCTTGCCAGTCTTTCCCGGTCGCTATCGTTCATTGCGATCTGCTGTCTAAGTTGTTCTGCAGTTGCAATTGCGCTTTCCAGCTTCTCTTCACTGGCTTTTTCTCTCGCGCGCAGCTCTTCGTTCTTTGCTTCAGACGCTGCTAGAGACTTTTCCAGGGCATCGCGTGCTTTTTGACTCTCTTGCAGGGACCGCAGTACCGCACTGTCAGAACCACTCCTGTCATTCTTTTTCTCTTGTTTCAAAGAATCGACGACCGACTGCAATCCGCGTGAACGTGCGCGCTCCGCCGTTACGTCCTTCGTGGTGCGCCAGAAAGCAATTCCACCTGCGGCGGCAACAGCTAGGACAATTGTTGCGGCAATGCCGTAGGCGACGCGGCGATAAGCCCACAGAGGCGCACGATGATTCTTTCCTCCTTCGTCCCTGCGAACGTCTACATGCAGTTGCTGGCCCGCGGCATCGGCTTTTAACCGATTCCGAAGTCGTCCAAGATGTTCCCGGGCTTCCGTTTCATCAGCATCCCCAAGATTGACAACTTCAAAAGGGTGGGCAGCTGCAGCGGCTACACCAAGATCATTAGAGGCCACATCCGCATATGCCTCACACGACTCCCGGCACGGTGAACATTCCGCAAGATGGTGACGAAGGCGCTGCAGCTCAAGCGGGCTCAATTCGCCAACAGCGGCAAGAGCCGCCAGTTCTTCAAAGCTCTCGTGCTGTGGGCACGAGTTAAAGCTCGATTTCATACTCTTCCCGTCTCTTTGCCGAAATCGTCGTCCGAACTGTCGTTCGGCGAACTCCTACACTCAAAACTGTCTTCAACGCTTTCAGCCCTCTGTAATAGCTATTCCTGATTGCACCCAATTCTTTTCCTTCCAGCTGCGAAATTTCGCGCAAAGTGTGGCCTTCGAAATGCAGCAGCTCCATGATTCGACGCTGCGCCGGACTCAGGGACGCGAGACCCTGTTCCACAATCTCTTTCTCTTCGACGCTCCTCTGGATAAATTCCGGCTGGACCAGTGCCGGATCACGGCCATCACCAGCTTCATCCACGTGCGGAGCGTAAAATTGGCGGTTCCAGAGGTACGTCCGGCGCTTCAGCGATTTGTAGTAGCCGAATTGTAGGACCCACGTCCGCGCAGTACCCACAGAAGGGTCAAACCGTTCACGTTGCTGGTGAATGGCAAGGAAGACGTCTTGAACGATATCTTCCGCCTCCGACTTATCCCGAAGAATCTTGAACGCCAAGCTCAGTGTTGGCCGAAAGAAACGCAAAAAGAGCAGGTCGAAACAATCCTCGCAACCGTGCGCGATGTTGTGAAGCAGCGCTTCATCGGTCAGCAATCCGACATGCTGGTGTGCTGCCATTTTGGAGCGGATTATAAGCGTGGAATTCGGTCTCAACAAGCCTCAATAAACTCCAACTACCCGATTTATTTTTCCATCTGCCTGATACAAATCGTCTCTTTCAGGGTATACGGAAGCCGCAGTTTCCGTCGGCAGTGACGTGACCAACTGAAACACACCAGGTACTTTCAGGGTATAGATAAGTGTGGGTGGGTACTGGACCGACCCAGTATTCGCAAGCGGAGCGATTCGTTTTGGAACGCCTCGTTAAGGCGTTCCTGCGGGCTGAGGAGCGTCCATGTACCCCGGCGTCGAACTCCGGCTGTATCGCTATGTCGCGGTGCTGGCGGAGGAACTTAATTTCACCCGCGCAGCCGCACGTTTGCATGTCGCTCAACCCTCCTTAAGCAAACAAATCCGTGAACTAGAGAACTACCTTGGCGCGCAACTCTTCGAGCGAACCAAGCGAGACGTGCGATTGACCGCGGCGGGAGAAGCATTCACCGCGGAGGCTAGGTTGACGCTTTTCCACGCCGACCGTGCGGTCCATGGAGCACGGGCGGCGAAGGGACAGTACCGCGGCCCCTGGAGCATCGGCTATTCGCCGCTGATCGACTTGCGCATTTTGTCCAAAGTGCGGGGACATTTGTCGTCAATACATCCAGCGGCTGACGTGCGTCTAGTTAGCGCGCACACGTCGGAGCAAGCGGATGGGCTTGTGCGCGGAACGCTTCACGCGGGCCTCGTCATTCTGCCAATTCGGGAACAAGCGCTGGTCTCGGAGGGACTGTATCGGGAGGCGCTGGTTCTGGCGCTGCCAGCGGGACATCCGCTGGCGACTAAGGATACGGTCCAAATAACGGACCTCGATGAGATTCCGCTCGCTACCATACGTGGGGACATCGAGCCACGCTTCGGGGAGGACTTGAATCGGATTTTTGGAGTGGCACGCGTGCGTCCGCGCATAGCTCAGCAAGCAACGACGCAAGCGGAAGTCCTCGAACTGGTTCTCGAAAGCGGTTTTCTGGCGGGGTTGATTATGCCTTGGGCTCAGCATCCAGCACGAGAAGGAATTGTGTTTCGCAGACTGGTGGACGAGTTTCTGACCGCCGAGGTGGGCCTCGCCTACCTCCGGGACAGCGGTTCTCCGATCTTGAAGTCCTTGCGAAAATTCCTAATCGACCTATTCCAGCCTTTGTCGCCCGAGTCCGAGAGGCTTGGACACCGAGCGCGCCAGATGACCCTCTTTTGACTACAATTCGCCAGCGGGCAGTTAGCCCGCCAAGACAACCGGGACACTGTCACACTCATCGTGTGTAGACTCATCGTGGT
>Ga0210405_10004326_pt1 | contig 13397 bp, 9 predicted proteins | sample IncBWH11MmetaG_FD_155492 | JGI IMG/M metagenome (GOLD analysis project Ga0210405, IMG submission 155492) | Forest soil microbial communities from Barre Woods Harvard Forest LTER site, Petersham, Massachusetts, United States - Inc-BW-H-11-M | ecosystem: Environmental > Terrestrial > Soil >... | reverse complement strand
GGTCGATTCCAGCCTGCTCTGGGTAGGAGCAGCCCTGGCCGTCGTCGCGGCCGTCATCTTGGCATTTGTCCCGCGCCTGCCGTCGGCAGGCACGTCCAATGGCCTTAGCCTATCGAGCGGCAGTGTACGGATCACCGGCAGCACCAACCGCCGCCAGCGCATCTTCGCCGTAATACAAATCGCCGCTTCCTTCGTGCTGCTGGCCGGCGCAAGTGCCGTCGTCACTACCCTCATTGCATTGCAAACGGCGCAGACTGGTCTTGATATGCGCCGCGTCCTAACCATCAATGTTCCCGCTATGGCCTACGGAAAAACGCCTCAGCAAGTGGTCGATTTCTACAAGGAATCGATTCGCCGCATTGACGCGCTACCCGGCGTGAACAGGACCTCTTTCGGCATGGTTATTCCGTGGCGCGATACCGGCTTCGGCATGCAATTCTCAGCTGACGGCCATGTGCATACTCCAGGAGAGGACCCTCGAGCGCAGTGGCGCATCATCTCTCCCGGGTTCTTTGCCTCGCTCGGCGTGCCCATCATCACCGGCCGCGATTTCAACGATTCCGACGGCAACAAAGGTACAGAGCCCGTGGTTATCGTCAGTGAGACTCTCGCAAAGCGCATGTTCCCCAATCAGGATGCCGTCGGCCGGCATGTCTATTGGACGGATCCCGTACTGGAATTTGCCCAGGGCGTTAGCCCCGCGCCGCACCGCATCATCGGCGTCACCGCCGATATAGACGACGAACACATCGTTCCAGAGCCCATCGTCACCATCTATGGACGCTTTGAAGAGGGTCCCATCTTTGGCGGTCGCCTTTTCATCCACACCGGTGCAGATCCTTATTCGCTCGTCACGCCGGTCACGCGCATTATTCGCGCCATGTCCGCCGATCAGCCCGTTGAGCACGCTGCCACTCTCGAAGACGTCCGCGCGGAGGTGCTCACGCCGGACCGCTTGAACTCGCTGGTCTTCGGCGTGTTTGCGGCTGTAGCGTTGGCGATTGCATTGGTTGGCGTCGCAGGCGTCTTGGCGTTCTCGGTCAGCGCGCGGACCCGCGAATTCGGCATCCGCCTGGCGCTCGGATCGCAGCCGCCGCATCTCCTGAAAGGTGTCATCGCCGAAGGCGCCGTGATGGCGGGGGCGGGCGTCCTCGCAGGCGCGGCCTGCGGGTTCGTGCTGGCGCGTTTGGCGGGCCACTATTTTCCGGACGTCAAGATGCCGGGCGCCCTGCCAGTGATCCTCTCCGCATTTGTGCTGCTAACGGCCGCGGTCGTCGCCTCATGGCTCCCGGCCGCCCGTGCCGCCCGTATCGACGTGATACAAGCCCTGCGCTCCGAGTGAACCCCTCTCAGGCGGGACGGCTCCTTCTCTCGTAGTGGCGGGTCTTTAGACCCGTGCTTCTCCGCCCGCCAGGCCGGCGCCATTTCCCCTCGGCAAGTCTTTCACTCGCGAAAAATAGGCATGCTCTTGTAGAGCTTCTTGTAGGGGCGGGCTTCAGCCCGTCCCCCTCTTTCCTTGCACCTGCCATTTGCCTTTGTGGCACAGCCAATCTTGGCCGTGCTCTTTTTGCTGTGACGGCCGGTCTTGCGTCCTGTTATCTTTCCCGGTGCGAGAGTCTTGAAGCTTAAGCAAACAATGTCCCGCACATTTATCACGCCCGACTCAGATTAACTCATTGGAATCGCAGCGCTCTGCCGTCGTTGATCCGTTGCGCAAGCCATCCGATCATAGAAGCACCACTCCTACGTCGAAAGGCAGGTCATGAAACGCTACCTATCGGTGGTCTTGTTCGGACTCTTGTCTGCTTACGCAACGCACGCACAGCCCAATTTGGTCAAAGTTCGCGTCCGCGTAATCCTCGTGGACCAGGAACTCAGTCAGAAACCGGTGCCGTTCTTCCTGGTATCGCTCAAATGCGGCGGAAAGGCCGCGGAAGTGAAGACCAGCCTGGAGGGAACCGCGGAAGCACAGCTTCTGCCTGGCCGCTGCACCGTTTCATCGCCCAAGCCTGCCGAGCTTGGCGGCAAGCGCTTTTCCTGGAACATTCAGGTATCGCTTTCGGGCGCCGAGCAGAACATTGACCTGACCAATGACAACGCCAAGGTCGAGGAGATGGCTCCCCCCGCATCATCCGCAAAGGCCGCCTCCAACGACCTCACCGAGCAGTTCAAGCGGCTGAAGAACACCGTGGTGACCGTGAGGAGCGAATCGGGCCACGGCACCGGATTTTTCGTGGACGCGAAGGGCCTCATCCTGACCAATCAGCACGTCGTGGGCAATTCAGAGTATTTGGCCGTGCAGTTTGATCGCACGCATAAAATCCTCGCCACGCTCATTGCCGCGGATCCCCAGAAGGACGTCGCCTTGCTCTCGGTAAACATGGCTGCCCTGCCAAACGCTTCCCCAGCGCCCCTGTATCGGGCCGAGGGTGGCAGAACCCCCGTCCAGGAAGGCGAGCGCGTATTCACCATCGGCAGCCCGCTCAGTCTCGACAAGATCATCACCACCGGCATCGTTAGCAAGGTCGAGCCACACACCATCATGTCGGATATCAACATTAACCCGGGCAGTTCCGGCGGCCCGCTGTTCAACAGCGCCGGCCAAGTCATCGGGTTGACGACCTTCGGCACTCGCGGAGAGGGCGGGCCAGGTGTGTCCGGTATTGTCCGTATTGAAGCGGCCCTCGCGCTTCTCGAGCAGAATCGCGCCAAAGCCACGGGCACTCCGCCGCCCGGCGCGCTTCTTCCCGTCGAGCCTCTCACTCCTTACCCCATCGAAGGCCTCAAGGAAGCGTTGCGCGCGGAAAAATACGATGCGCGCCCCTATTATTTCGCCGCCGGCGATTTCAATATCGCCCTCTCCACTCCTCCCCTGGATTACCGCGAACACGAGGAGCGGCGGCTGCAAGCCGAGCGCGAGCATAATAAGCGCAACAAGAAACAACAAAGCGCGGATGAGAGTACAGCCAGTGGTGAGGAGCCCAAGGAGTGGGAAGAGGAAGCGGGCGAGCATCCGGCAGTATTCGCCATTTACGTCATGCCAAAGGCCAAAGAAGGCCTCGGATCGGCGTTCGGCCGCTCGTTCAGCCTCAATTCGGCTGCAAAACTCAAATTCAAGACCGATTTCCAGACCATGAAGCTGTTTTGTGGCGAAAAAGAAGTGCAGCCCATCCATCCTGGCAGGGTTCCGGTAACGGTGTCAGTCCAAAACCGCTTGGTAAAAATGGACGATTCCACCTACAAAGGCGTGTACATGTATTCGCCAGAAGCCGTGAATCCAGACTGCGGTCAGGTGAGGATGCAAATCTATTCCTCAAAGGGCGGAGAACCCACGGTAAAGACGTTCGAGGACAAAACGGTCCAGCACGTCTGGGCCGATTTCGACGCCTTCCGTAGGGCCCGGGCAACCGGCCTTCAAGCCGCGTCAGCCGCAAAGCCCTAAACTAGAATTTAAGGGCGCCTGGCCCACACGCTGATTTTGCGTGTGGACCGTTTCTCGGTTCCCCTCGGAGCGGAATTTATCCCGCCTGCCCCGAGCGTCTCGGGGACCGGGTCGGGAGCCTGCGCAATCTACAGCTGTGTAGTCGACGGGCTTTAGCCCGGCGGTTTTGCGCTCTCTAGTGGCTGCCCTGCGTCTACAAAGCGCTGCACTTCATATCATAAAGTACTTGACAATAGCAAGCATCCCTGTACCCTGGTCGTATCTGCCTCGCTTAGGCGCCGGGAGACCTCTTTCGTGGACACAGCACTTCCCACTCCATCGCAGCACTTTGGCAAATCCCCATCTGGCTCGTTTCGCGGGTTTCTTGCTGACGCCGTCCGGTTTTGGGAGCCACGCCGCCTCATCTATAACCTTCTCCTCGCCGTCGTCGTTGTGATTTGGCTTGTAGCGAGTTGGCCTCATTTCCGCCCGCTGTTTACGTGGCACGGGCTTCTGCTCCTTTCCATCCTTGCGCTGCTGGCCAACGCTTGCTACTGCGCCGCCTACCTCGTTGACATTCCCATGCAGAGCCTGTCTGATGGCGACGCCCGCAGACTCTACCGCTGGCTACTTTGGTTGATCGGGACGCTCCTTGCCGTTCTCTTTGAAAATTACTGGATCGTTGACGAGATCTATCCTTTCGTCCAGTAATATCGCGACACGTTTTTCGTTCTCCCAACGTTCCAACGTTCAACCTTCTAACTTTCAAATCAAAGCTCCCCCACAGTTATGGGCGCTGATCCCGACCTTGTCGGGACGCTCCGGCTCCTTCGCCAAGCCCTGGAAGGGAAGCGCCGGGGCTATTCTGCCCTTGCACAACTTCGTAGCAGTCAAACTGCACCCCCACACCCAGCCAACCCTTTGGAGCACGAACAGGCCTTACATGAACCACGTGCCCCATGCAAACCCAGTCGCTTGCAGGCCTGTGCGTGACTTCCTCAGGCATCTTAAAGAGCAGCTGAACCCCGGTGCCTCGGTTTACCGGCAGATTCGTTGCAAAGTACATCCCTCCCGCGGAAACGTTGACGGACTCCGTTCCGTGTCCTGGCGCGGCCGAGTTTAAGACAGACACACTAAGCGGGATGGCTAGCTTGAGGCGTTCTGTGCGGCGGCGCTCCATCGGTCCCATGGAGGACAAACCCCCACGAATAAAGGGTGTTGCAGGACCAAAATGATATAGCCGGGAAGACGAGGGACGATGTCCCCGGCCTCAAGAAAGATAGAGACCGGACCCCCGTCAAAGAGTGGTATGACTGAATGCCTTCAATATGTGAATATGGCTCCTCACAGAAGGAAGCTCAAACATCGCGGACGGTTGATCCCATAAATGACTATCGGAATTGCATGGGTGGGCCGACGGAAAGACGGACGAGAACATCTTTACATTGCTGCTGACAGTCGAACCAGGGGAGCTTACACGTTTGACTCGTGTCCCAAAATATTGACCCTTCCCAGGTCTGACTGTGCACTGTGTTTCGCTGGCGACACGTCCGACACTTATCCTCTCATGGTTCAAATGGCTTATGCGATAGCAGCACACGAGCCCTCGCGTGACCGAAGTATGGATATTGCCCGCGTAAAGGCACACCTATTGCGCCTATTTACCGACCTGGTTCAGAGTTTGAAAACGCCAGCCGTGCCTTTCACAAGTGACGATGCCCAATTTCTTTTTGCAGGGTATTCCTGGCTTAAGAAAGAATTCCGTATCTGGACCATTCAATATTTCGAGAACGAGAAAAAGTTCATCGCCAGAGAGTCGGATAATTTTAATGCGCGACTGAAGAAGGCGGCCTTCATCGGCGACTGGTCGACGCGTCTACGAAGCACAATGGCAAAGGAACTCAGTTGCACCGAGGGTGGCCACGTGTATTTGGAACCGCTGCAAAGCCTCTGCCGTCTTCTCGCTAATGCCAAGGATTCCGACACGATCGGGGGACCACCGCAGCTTATTCGAATTACGCAGCACATGAATACCCGACCACTTTGCGTCCGATGGAACGACGAGGACACACTCCTAGGACGACGTCTATTCGATTATGAGAACACTGATTATTGGATTGTTGATCCTACAACCTTGAAATTTCGAATACCCAGGAAATTCGGTCACAGATTTCACGAGGCGGAAGAAGGGCATGATGGCGAGGAGATCACCCAAGATTGACTCGCACTCCGGGCTGGCCTTGACCCTTGATCCCTTCACCTAGTATCATCATTTTGAAGGTAGTTTAATAGTTGTACGGCAAAACGCCCTTCTTCCCCGAGTACAGTTCCGCTGCTTCTGTACTGGGGAAATAAGGGAAATCGGGGTTCGAGTCCCTGCCTTCAATCATTGTTTATCCCTGCCAATTCCTGCCTAGTTTCTGCCGAGTGGCCCATCCTTGCGCGAGGGAGCCAGGGAAGTTCTCTGACACTTTTCAGCTATTGTTCACAATGCTCGTAGTTTCACAAACGGGGAACTTTTCGTCTGTTCCCATCCGTCTCGTACCGCCCAAGGCAATTGCGATTACTTACGCCTTAGGGTACTTTTCCAAGAATGGATTTCCTTCTGGCGGGTGGGGCAGGCTTTGATTTTGTCCCTTCTTTTCTTTCCGTGGGTGCCCCATCCTTGCGGGTTGGGTTGGTTGTGCAAGGGTGGGGTAGTTGACGTTTCTTTTTGTTGCTCTTGGTCCCGCCATTCTTCCGAACCGGCGCCCCTCATCGATCATCTTTCCAACCCTCAATCGTTCCGCAAACCGTTTCCAAGGCACACAGTGAGCTCTACCCCTTTGTTTTCTTCTCTTTGCAAAATCTTTCGAACAAAAGATGTCAATCCTCTAAATACTAGTACTATAATATCATTTGACACAGCATGTAACTCATGGTAGTATGGGTCGTTATGATTCGACGCCAACCCCGCCGATCCGCCCCGAAATCTTCATCTCTGCGCACGGCGCCTGCCCCGACCCGGTCGGGGTGTCTCTGCGTTAAGCTCTCCGATCCTCTCCCTCCAGCATTCCCCCTTGTCTCCAATCTTCCGTACGTTCTTCCAAGTTCCGTATCCCGTAACCCCTTTGTTTGCCACTCTTACGAAGACTGCCGGGGTGTGTACCAACAATTCCTATTCTGGAACGAGCTCGACCCCAGCGCGCCGAGGCCACTCATCACCCTCCGCTCTACTCAAGTGCCTTCTTTTCACATTCTTGCGCACTCTTTTGCGCTTTTTTGCATTTTCCAAAAACTCAACTCTTTTGTTTTCAAGCGATTCCGAACTCTTTGCGCAAAAACACGGGGGTGGGGTTAGGAGGACAACGATGTTGATTGGAAATATGGAAGGAGTTTCTCTCCTCACATCCTTCTCAGAAGGGGACTCAATCGTCCCCTCGATGAAGGATTTTTGTAAGAACAGGCGAGAAGCTACTTGAACTCGCTTGCGACTGCGATTGCTTCCAGGTGAATTTCGCCAGAAGCCAGGACGGGCACGGGAGTGAGTGGCACGGTGGTGCGCGCCCAATCACTGGCCCATTTCCATGCGTACCAGGCGAGTACGGCGCCTAGGACAAGCAGCCCCAACACGACGAACAAGATCATGAAGAATAGCCAGCAGGCCAAGAGTTCCCGAACGCGGTAGGAATACAGGCTGAATCCCAGAAGCAACACAGAAAACTGCGATACGCGATGACCTTCTCGAAGGTGAAGCACAAAGCCCTCTATCCTGCTTGCTTGCGGCAGATGTCTGTTTTCCAAGGTGTAGATAAGGCGGACGGCGAGAAGAGGGATATCGTCCGGCCCAGACTTGCATCGCGGCTAATGTCGATCTTTCTCGCCGTCTATCGCTACATGCTACGAGCTGGGAAGATAGAAAGCTGTGCTGTAATGGACAGTCCAGTGAATAATCTTCCTGGCAGCCAAATGACACCTTAATAGGGTCAGGAGCATTACACCCGCGATCGCCTTGCTCCGGAAGTATTGGACTGGCATTTCATCGCCGAAGACAACTGTCGCGAGGAGATGGGATGGTTGCCGCACCGATTACGCTGGGGTGGGATGGAACTTGGCACGACGGGGGAGTCAGGAAGCTTTGTGTTAGAGAGTTCTTAGGTTGGGGTTCGCGCGATGAAGAATTGGGCGTTAGATACCGGTTTGGGACAGAAGAGATCTTATTCGAGAGAGCAGCCAGGGGGCACGTTAATGCCCCCTGCTACGGGCTACGAAGGCTAATGCGCTGTCAATTGCCGACTGCGCAGGCGGTTATCTTTTGGGCGTTTTCCTAACTGGCGGCTTTTTTTCTCCACCTTTGGTGTTAATCAGCGCCAGGTAATCCTTCGCGTTAAAGGGGTACCCACGAACGGACTGTTGTCCGGTGGTACTCAAGGTGACGTCCACACGCCGATTGTTGGCCAGGACCAGCACCCGCAGATTATTGAGCATTTGCTGCCGGTCGCCCGGTGTCAGTTCCGGATTTTGCGCGATCTGTTCCTTTACCTGTTCTGTAGTCAGGTTGTCGTCTTTGCCAAAGGAACGCGTCTCAAAGTGGTCCGCAGGGACCCCGTGTTCCACCAGGAAGTTCTTGGCGCGGTCCACACGTCGCTGCGTAAGGGCCTTGTTGTACTCGTCCGAGCCGCGGGGGTCTGCATGGCCACCGAGAATCAAGTGGGCATCAGGCTTGTATTTCAGATAGCTCTTGAAGTCCGCGGCCAGGGTCTTGAGGATTTCCGCCTGGCTGTCGACCAGCCCGCCTTCGGGATTCTCGGCGGTGGGCCGAGCGGTGGGGAAGTAGATACTATGAAGGGCCAGCCTGGCTTCCAACTGCTTGATCTCAGGGGCAGGAGGAGGCGGCGGTTCTACGTTCACTATGGCGGTGGACGAGGCCGTGAGCGGCGGATTGCGGTCATCATTCACGTTGCACGTGACCGTGATATGGCCGGGGCGTGCGTCCCGCGTATTCAACGTTGCGGTGTCGCCAGTGCCGGAAATCTCGCCGGCGGTTGCGCTATAGCTGTAAGCCAGCCTGCGGCCATCCGGGCTGCTGGCGTTCGAGTTGATGGTGGAGGTCCCACCGGTTCGCACGCTCGCCGGATTTCCGGAGCATGAAATCACGGGTGGATGGGGTTCTTTCACCGTAAACCTGGCACTGCAGGATGCAAAACCATGTTTGCCGCCATCATTCAAGTTGGCAGTAACTGCGTATGAGCCGGGCTGCAAGCCTGTGGTGTCAATTTGCGTAGAGGCATCGCTCCCGGCAACTTTTACGCCGGTACCATTCCAGTTGTAAGTGACGGTACGCTTGGGATTGAAACCGGATCCGCTGGCGGTCGCGGTTACAGACTCGCCGGCAAACACTTCGGTTGGCTGCACTGAGCAAGACGCGGTGGGTGGTACGCGAGGCGCTTCGCCACCGAACATAAAATTCAGGCCGGCCTGTAGTCTTACGCCTCGAAGGTCCGTGGACGAGATACCCAGAGGACCATAGCGATAACTCGACGTTACAAAGTCGGCCCTGATCAGCCGTAGAGCAACGTGCCTGGACAGATTGACATCAATACCCCCGCCCAACATGACGCCCAATTTGTCGATGTCGTGGAAGGCATCCGGCATAAGACGATGGTCGCCCACTAACACCTCAAGAAACGGCGAAAAATGTTCGTGGCGGAACGTAACCTTTGGACCGAATGAAAGGTTGGAGAAAGCGGCGTCGTCAATTCTTCTCGGGAGCGTCTTTTCGCCGCTGCCCCAATGGGTGCTGGTATCTAGAGTCAACCCAAACCAACGATTGAAATCATAGGTGATGCTGGCGCCAGCGCCGCGCGGATTCGATTCCAGGTTGGTGCCCGGTAGCGGGAGCAATGCTCCCGGAAGCTGACCGTGGATATCCGCGTTGGGATATAAGTAGGAGTATCCGCCGTAAAGCTCCCACTTGGGAGCAGGCTGGTCCTGAGCCGCGGCGAGGGTGGCAAACGTAAACAGCATAGCGATCGTCCCCGTCAGCATTGCTAAGACCCGACCAGGATGGCTCTTTGATTGAGATGACATGCGAATATTCCTCCGAACTTTCATCACGTAAAATCCTGCTGTTCCAGCCTGACCGGTAGCGGACCAGCCTCAAGCTGGTCTCGGTACAGAATGTCTTATGGACAGGGAGGTACATTAATCGTACCGGCGTTAATTGTGACTGCGCCGGCCGACCGCGCCAGCGCTCTGCCATTGAGCGTGGCGCCGGTGTTCATCGTGATGGCCGCCTGAGCCATCAAGTTTCCTGCCATTGTCGTTGTTGTTCCAAGGGTCGCGGCGCTGCCAATTGCCCAGAACACGTTCCCAGGCTTGCCGGGGGGCAGCACGGTGACGCTGCCGGATGCGGTCGTCAGTGTGGATGATATCTGGAAGATCCAAGTGGCATTCGGATCGCCAACAGGGTCGAGGACGAGATTCCCAGTTATTCCCAGCGAGGGCTGGGCAACAGTCGTATAAACGCCAGGCGGGAGGGTTTGCCCTCCTATGTCTGGCTTGAGGCTGGTCCCTGTTGGTGTTGTCGGAGGCAAGGCGGCGTTATATGCCGTGGTCAACTGACTCTGGGCATTTGCGGCAGTCGTATCGGCTATGTGTTCCATGCCCGTAAAAGTTCCCGGTGGAAATCCAGTGATCGCAGTTAGCGGCGATATGTCAAGATCCCCACCAACCTTGCTCAGTCCCGAGCTGCTGATCGCCTGGCCAGCTAAAATACCGGCACCGCAGCCCGGCGGTCCAAACGCTATGGGCGCCGGACAAGCCGTTGTAGCCGTTGTGAACATCCACACGAAAGCCTGCGCCAGCCCATTGCCGAACTGGTCTTGCGCCCCGGTGGTAATCGTGGCGGTATATTGGGTGTTCAGTGCAAGCGGGTTCTTGGGCGTAAAGGTTGCAACCGTATCCGTTGAATCAATGGAAACAGTCCCAAGTACAGCAGTCGTGCCGGCTGCCAACGTAAAGGTTGTGGCGTTGATTGTTGCGGGATTCATGGCCTTGCTAAACGTTGCGGTGACAACGGCGCCTTGGCAAACGCCAGTAGCGGCCAACCCCGGAACTACAGAAAGCACTGTAGGGGGGCTCAAGGGAGCGGTGGCGCCCCCGCTACTTTTGTCCGAGTCGCCGCACCCAGCCATCGCAACGGCCAACAGGAACGCCGGGATCCAAATTTTGCCAACCATCAATTTGCGCATTAGCTTCTCCTCTTTACCCAGTAGCATGGCGTTCCAAACTTCTAGCCGCGACATCGTGGAATATACGGAACAGATGGTTTAGCCGTCTGTGCAAGATTGAACACACAGTACTTAAAGGCATGAAAGCGATTGACTGTCCTCTTTTGGACAGTTTTGGGAAGGGCCTTCTTGGTACGTTGAACAGGGCCTTGGAGCGACCATGTAGAGATGGCGTTTCCAATTAAATATGAAACCGAAAAAACTTAAGACAAATGGCAAAGGCAACGGCGACTTGTTCGACCCGCAAGTCTTCCTCGATACCGCAGGAGTGGCTCGAAAAGTCGCAGAATATCGAAGAGGCGAATCGATCTATTCTCAAGGTGAGCGTGCAGAAAGCGTCATGTACGTCCAGAAGGGCGGCGTGAAATTCTCCGTGGTGAATGGGTCCGGAAAAGAAGCGGTAGTCGCGATGTTTGGCCCTACTGACTTTTTTGGCGAGGGATGCATGGCCGGCCAGACTGTGCGGATGGGAACCGCTAGAGCCATCACCCCAACGACACTCCTGGTCATGGAGAAAAACGAGTTGCTGCGCGTACTCCATGCCGAGCATGAGTTATCCGATCATTTCATCAGGTATATGCTCGCCCACAACATCCAGGTGGAAGAGGATCTGATCGATCAACTTTTCAACTCCAGTGAAAAGCGCCTGGCGCGTACACTCCTGCTGCTCGCACGCTATGGAAAACAAGATCAGCCGGTTCGCATACTGCCGAAGGTTTCCCAAGAGACTTTAGCGAGCATGATCGGAACCACCCGATCGCGTGTGAATTTCTTCATGAATAAGTTCAGGAAACTGGGCTTCATCGAGTACAACGGCAAAATCAAGGTAAATAAATCATTGTTGACGGTCGTCTTACACGAGTAGAACCGCCAAATCGTTGCGGCTCACCGGGATGCACTTAGGATTCGGCAGGAACGCCCGGCGGCCAAAGCACATCCAAAGCGAGTCGTTCTTAGGTACTTATGCGGTGAATCTCCCGCACTTCACGGATTCACAGGGAATCGAATGTCGCTTCCGAAAATAGAGCCGCTCCTAGAATCCGTTGCGTTGATCGAAGTTCAGTCTCTGGTATTGGAAGAGAAGCCCGTCACCCTGACACCGGTCCCGGCACATGCGGCGCTCCCCAATCGAATCGCGGTCGTCGGAAATTATCTTCCACGGCGCTGTGGAATCGCGACCTTCACGACCGACTTGTGCGACGCCTTGCACGCGGAATATGGGACGACGGAACTGCTGGCGCTGCCGGTTAATGATTCCGAAGAGGGTTACGACTATCCCGCCAGAGTGCGATTCGAACTCTCGGAGGACAACCTTGCCTCCTATCGACAAGCTGCGGACTTTCTCAATTTCAGCAACGTCGATCTGGTCTGTCTTCAACACGAATACGGAATTTTTGGTGGACGCGCCGGCGGGCATATTCTGGAACTGCTGCGCCGCCTGCGGATGCCTTTCGTAACCACCCTGCACACCGTGCTTCGAGAGCCGACTCCTGATCAACGCGCGGTCATGGAGGAAATCGCCGCTCTTTCCGACCGCCTGATCGTTATGAGCCAGCAGTCCGTCGAAATCCTCCAGGAAGTTTTCCATGTTTCGGCCGACAAAATTGACCTGATTCCGCACGGCATCCCCGATTTGCCTTTCACGGATCCCAGCTTCTACAAAGATGCGTTCGGCACGGAAGGAAAAGAGGTCTTGCTCACGTTTGGCCTGCTTTCGCCGAATAAGGGCATTGAAAACGTCATTAAGGCCCTTCCTAAAATTCTTTCGCGGCACAGCAATGTTGTTTACATGGTCTCCGGTGTGACTCACCCACACATCTTGCGTCGTGAGGGCGACAAATACCGCCATTATTTGCAGAACCTGGCAAAAGAGATCGGCGTCGAATCCAATGTTATCTTTCGCAACCGTTTCGTCAGTCCGCAAGAGATGGTTGAACTCATCGGCGCCGCGGACATTTACATCACACCTTACAAACATAAAGCGCAAGTCGTTTCCGGCACGCTTGCCTATGCCTTGAGCGCCGGCAAAGCCATTATTTCGACGCCATACCTGCACGCCATTGAACTCTTAGACCAGGAGCGCGGAGCACTTGTCCCCTTTGATGATCCGGAAGCGATCGCCACGAAAACGGTGGAACTTCTGGACAACGGCACGGCGCGGCACGCCATGCGGAAGCGCGCCTACCTCTACGCTAGAGACATGGTCTGGAATCGCGTAGCCCAGAAGTATATGAAGAGCTTTGAACGCATCTACAACGAGCGGTTGCGAAGCCCGCGCGCGACCTTTTCGGCGCAAAACACTGAAAAAGCGCTGGACCGCCTTCCCTCTATAAAACTCGATCATCTGCTTCGCATGACCGACCCGACGGGATTGATCGAGCACGCGGTTTTCGTCGTTCCGAATTATCCCGAAGGTTACTCGACGGACGACAATGCCCGCGCATTGATCGTCGCGATTCTTTTGGACGCCTTCGGAGCGGGCGCGCCAAAAGGCTCCGCCCTTTTGGCCTCCCGCTATTTGGCATTCCTCTGGCTTGCTTTTGACCCCGTCACGAAACGGTTCAGAAACTGCCTTAGCTACGAACACCACTGGCAGGAGCCGGAGGGCTCGGAAGACAGCCACGGGCGGGCTCTTTGGGGATTGGGGACGGTTCTCGGCAGATCCAAAGACGCGGGATTGCGCGGAGCCGCGGGCCGCATGTTTG
>Ga0210405_10004323_pt1 | contig 13405 bp, 16 predicted proteins | sample IncBWH11MmetaG_FD_155492 | JGI IMG/M metagenome (GOLD analysis project Ga0210405, IMG submission 155492) | Forest soil microbial communities from Barre Woods Harvard Forest LTER site, Petersham, Massachusetts, United States - Inc-BW-H-11-M | ecosystem: Environmental > Terrestrial > Soil >... | reverse complement strand
TAGCATCCAGCGTTAGATTCAGGAGGCGCTGAGATGAAAGACTTCAGGAATTTGCAGGTTTGGCACAAAGCTCATTTATTGACGTTGGCTGCTTATAGAGCGACGAGCAATTTTCCGAAACAAGAGTTGTACGGGATGACGAGCCAGATACGCCGCTGTGCTGCTTCCATCGCGGCGAATATTGCCGAGGGATGCGGCAAGCGGGGAAATGGGGAGTTTCAGCGGTTTCTCAACATTTCCACCGGCTCCGCGAGCGAGCTTGAGTATCATTTCTTGCTCGCACGGGATTTGGGCTTTATTGACGGCGAAAGCTACTTTGCACTGAACGAAGCGGTTGTAGAAGTGAAACGAATGTTGGCGGCATTGGCTCGCAAAGTGGATACCGAGCGCCTCGCGGGCTGAGTGCTGAATGCTGAGTGCTGAATGCTGAAAAAGGACAATGCTTCCGACATTTTCGAGCGCATCCAGAAGTTCTCTACTAGTGACGACGTGGAGTGCATCTTCTATGGCGGGCACTCTGCCCTGACCCGGTTTGCCAATAACACCATTCATCAGAATGTGGATGAGGATAACGTTGCGGTGTCGGTGCGGACTGTGTTTGGCGGGCGGACGGCCCGGGCTACGACTAACAAGTTTGATGAGGAGAGTCTGCGGCGAGTGGTGAAGGCCTCGGAGAGTTTGGCTCGGGTGCAGGAACCGGATGCGGACTTGCTACCCATGGCCGACGCGGGCGAGTCTCCAGCGCGCGTCAATCGATGTTTCGAGAATACCGCAGCGGTCACTCCTGAGCTTCGTGCTGACGGGGTGAGGAAGATTGTTGCGATTGCGAAGAAAGACAATCTGACGACTGCGGGAATCTTTTCTTCGTCGGAATCCGTCGAGGGGATTTTCAATTCGCGGGGGTTGGCGCAGTGGCATTCGCAGACTTCGTCGGAAATTTCGATCACCATGCTGGCTGACGATTCGTCGGGATGGCAGAAAGCGAACTCTCCTGATGTGAGCGTGCTTGACCCGGCGCGGCTGGCGGAGGTTGCAGCGGACAAGGCGCGGACATCGGCGGGTCCCAAGGAAATTCCCGCAGGAAAGTACACGGTGATTCTCGAACCGGCGGCAGTGCTCGACATCGTGGGATTCATGTTCTTCGATTTCGGCGGGCTGGCGATTCTCGATCAACGATCTTTTTTGAATGATCGCGTTGGCAAGAAGTTGTTCGGCGAGAACATTGATATCTGGGATGACGTGGCGCATCCGTTGCAATCGGGGTCTCCTTTTGATGGAGAGGGCGTGCCGCGGAAACGGGTGCAGTTGATTGAAAAGGGTGTGGTGAAGCGGCTGGTGTATGCGCGCGGGACGGCAGCGCGCATGAAGAAATCGGAATACAAAGATTCCGTTGGCCCGATCGAAGTGACCGGACACGGATTCCCGCTTCCCAACGAGATGGGTGAAGCGCCGATGAATATTGTGTTTGCGCCGTCGAGCGATCCGAAAACGATCGAGCAGATGGTGGCGTCGACTGAGCGCGGAGTGCTGGTGACGCGGCTGTGGTATATCCGCGAAGTGGATCCGTACGAGAAGATACTGACCGGCATGACTCGGGACGGGACGTTTCTGGTTGAAGACGGCAAGATTCAATGCGGCGTGAGGAATTTCCGCTTCAATGAGAGTTTGCTGCACATGCTGTCGAATGTGGAGCAGATGGGAACTCCTGTGCGGGCGAGCGGGGAAGAGTCGTTCGATATGGTGGTGCCGGCGATGAAAGTTGCTGAGTTTAATTTTACGGAAGTGACGAAGTTCTAGGTGCGGCATTTAGCACTTAGCATTTAGCCCTTGCGGTGCCAGGTGCTTCCTTCAAATCGAGTTAGCATCTTGCTAACGGCCGTGTGTTTTCAGCCTAAGGTGTCGAGTGTAAGAGTTTTTTCACCAACCGACCGTAATGTTGACATTGCCCCCGTTCCACTATGTAGTGCTCTTAGGTCGAGAGGGGAGCAAAACGAAGTATGTGGCGGAAATGGGTTGTCTGCCTTGTGGGGATTTTGGGTCTCCTTGTTGCCATTGCTTACGCACTGCTGTTCATTCGTGTCATCCCTCCTCGAATCGTGCACACCGTAAACGCCATCACTGGTAAACCCGTCTCCGGAATGGATGTGTGTTTTCAAGCTGTGGATAACGGCTGGGGGACGAAATTTGCTCTGAGCACCAAGGTGACGACGACCGGGTCAAATGGGAGGGCATTTTTTGGACCATCGATACTAAATTTGGCTATGTTGCAGAGCGTGGATGCGTACTCTCTCCAGGTGACCGACCCGAGAAGCCATCGCGCTAACAGCTGCGGGCCTCAGGTGGGGCTTACGCCAGATCCGATCGGCAGCCAACCAGGCGATCCATTCACTCATGCGAGGACGGATGGCAGCGAATACTTCCCTGTGGAAATCGTGGAACCGAAAGGTCTCCCGCAAAACGCAAGCTGGTATCCATTCCTGCGGGGCGCGAGCTTCCGCACGAATATGACTGTAAACCTCGTTCCGGTGCTGGAAGATCCGGATCAATGCGAGGCTATAAGCGATTCAAGCCTTCGACAGGAATGCACGCGGCTTAACAAAATGGCCCAAGAAGCGATGCTTCAAGACTTGGTACCAAAGTATTTCTCAGGCATGGAGCGGGTGTCAGTTCAAATGTCCAAGGGACACGTGCCGGGCAGCCGGACTTACTACGCGCTGTACGGCAATAATGGAACTCCGGCGCACTACATTGCGGTGGTCATTGAGCGGTTTCCTAACGGTCAGAACGCATCGGACTACTTCGATGAGGTTCCGCGAGCCACTCCCAATTGCGACTTACGCGACGCAGTTGAAGACGAAGCCCCTACTGGCGAGCGAATTTACAAAATGGCCTTCAGTCAATCGCCGTGCGCATTTTGGGCCACTGATAATCAGTTGACCATCCTTAGATTTTTGCCCCCTCTCCCCTATCAGTCGCCTCTTGTGAATAGCTGGCGTATGCTGCGCCATCCATTTACGAGATAGGGGATTAAAGAAACGTATTTGATCAGACACTCAACCCCCAAACCATTACGAATGTGCCCGCCTGCTAAAACGGCGCGTGGGCATCATCATCGTTGGATGGGCAGTTCGGTCAAGGGCTTTCCCGAAGCGCTGAATGCTGAGTGCTGAATGCTGAGTGCTTCGGAATAGCCGATGAAGCCGCAGTTCCGACTTGTAATCGCCTCATTCCCAACGCGTTAAACCCTCGAAGTTCAATGACTTCGGTAACTTTCCCCTGTTGATTCCTGGGTGTAATCTGCGCGTGATGTCGAACCATACGCCGGAAAACGGAAAACCTGGCTTGCCCTGGGGAAAGAAGAACGAGTCTGCAGCTCCGCCGGAGTCGGCTCCGGTGGGGGATGCGTCTGCCAAAAAGACAGGCGGACGTTATGTCGACATGCAGAGCGCGATGCGTTTCCCTATCAAGCTGCCGGTTTCGGTGAAATCGAAATCGGGGGATCGGCATGCGGAGACAGCTAACATTTCCGCCAACGGTGTGCTGTTTCAAGTGATCGACGCCGAGATGCCGGTGGGCTCGATGGTGGATTTCACAATCTCGCTTCCCGCGGACATTGTGGGCGCGACGGCCGATGTGCAGCTCGACTGCCGGGGCCGTGTGGTGCGGAGTTTTGAAGAAGGTGGCCGCCGGGGCGTCGGCGTGGTCATCGATGAGTACCGGTTTGAGCGCCGCTGAAGGCGGCGAGAGGACGAATGGAAAGCACTCCAGTCAGTGTCGACGATAGCGTCGGACAGCAGCACGAGAATGAAGGCAACGGCCCGTTCATTCGCGTGATTCTGGCCGACACGCAGGCGATCTTCCGCGCCGGCCTGCGCAAAATTTTCGCGCTCGAAGACGATATCCGCGTAGTTGGGCAGGCGGAGACGCTGGCGCAGACATTGGCGGCGGCCAAGCGGTTTTCCGCTGACATCCTGATTTTTGAATCGGCTTTAGCGCCGGAAGCACCGGAAGCGATATCAGACCTGATCCGGCAGAATCCTGGATTAAAGCTGGTGGTGGTCACACCAGACGCCAACGAAGAGCTTACGCTGGATCTGTTCCGGCGCGGAGCGCAAGGCATCGTTTCGCGCGAAGTCGAGCCCGAATTGTTGGTTGACTGTTTGCGCAAAGTGGCGCAAGGCGAGTCGTGGCTCGACAGCAAAGGCATTCATTGGGTAATGGAAGCGTACCGTTCGCAGGGGACGCGCCCTACGACTGCGCGTACGAAAGTGCAGTTGACTCCAAAAGAGTCGCTGATTGTTTCCTGCGTGACGCAGGGAATGAAGAACAAAGAAATCGCGGTGCGCGTGGGCACCACCGAGCAGGTAGTGAAGAACTACCTTCGCAAGGTTTATGACAAACTCGGCGTGGCCGACCGGTTGGAACTCGCTCTTTACTGTCTGCATAATCGCGTGCTCGATAGCGGAGTGAAGCCTCCTGAGGCGCCTGGCGCACCCGCACCAGAGCCTACGAATGGCCAAGCGTCGGCGGCTGCGGCTGGCGCTGGCGGTTCGACTCCCGAAAAGACTTCGTAACTTCTCCGTTCGCAGATCACTGCCCTCGTGCGCTCTCCGGTGTTATCCTTTCGGGTCATAAATCAGCACGCGGTTTAAGTGTGTGTGCGCGAGGTGAACTGTGAAGGGTGATGCCAAAGTCATTGCTGTCTTAAATCAAGTATTGAAGGCTGAGCTTACCGCGATCAATCAATATTTTCTGCATGCGGAGATGTGCGAGAACTGGGGATATGAGCGGCTGGCGAAGCATACGCGAAAAGAATCGATTGAGAGATGACGCACGCGGAGAAGTTGATGGAGCACATCCTTTATCTGGATGGAACTCCGAACATGAGCGACTATTTCAAGATCAATATTGGGCAGAACGTGAAGGCGCAGCTGCAGAACGACCTCAACGTGGAGTATGACGCGGTGAAGAGATTGAATGCCGGCATTGAGACCTGCGTGAATGCGGGCGACAATGGATCGAGAGAATTGCTAGAAAGCATCCTCACTGACGAGGAAGAACACATCGACTGGCTGGAAGGGCAGCTGCACGCAATCTCGGAGATGGGAATCGAGAATTATCTGGCGCAGCAGTTGCACGAGAAGAGCGAGTAGCCAGTACCCAGTTCCCAGTTCCGAGTGAAATGCCCTCGGGGAAGTTGCTCCGCTGGGCTGGACATCATAGAATCGGATAGGAAGTTTCGGGCGGGTTGATGCCCGCCTGGTTCCTGCCTAGAAACCGCTTCCCGAATAGACGGAGAGATGGCCGAGTGGCTGAAGGCGCACGCTTGGAAAGCGTGTTTAGGGGAAACTCTAACGTGGGTTCGAATCCCACTCTCTCCGCCACTCAATCTCGACCGGCGAGCATTCTTCCGAAAATCGCGTTAATCGCCACAATTTCTTCAGGCATTCTTTTCAAGGCGAGCCGTTTTATTTGCCGCATGGGCGACCAACTCGTCCAATCTTGAAAGCAAGAGCTTCAGAACGGGAGACTGGTTCGACTTTTTGTAGCCGAGAACCAGATCGATGGTCGGCGGATCTCCCTTGAGAGGGCGATTGGTCACAGACGAAGGGAGGAAGTTCTGAGCATACGCGGGCAATAGCCCTACGCCGCGTGTCGACGCTATTAACGACATTCCCATGGCGAGATGGTCTGCCTCGTGAGCTGGTGTGATGTTGATTCCGGACCGCCTCAGGTAATTGTCGATGACCGCACGGAGTACAGGAGCCGTGTTCGAGACGGTCACGAATGTCTCTCCCACCAGATCCCGAGGGCTGATGGCTTTGAGTGCCGCGAGAGGATGGTCACTCGGCAAGATCACCATCAAGGGCTCCTTGACAAGAAGACGGAACGCCAAGTCTGGCATCCCTCGCTCCCTTCGAAGAATAGCTGCATCGATCTTTTGTTTGGAAAGACCGTCCGCAAGCAGGGGCGAGTATTGACTCGATATCATCACGTCGATGTTCGGGAGTTCATCGTGCAAGATCCGCAGGGCTTCGGGCATCCACGTCAATTCGTGTCCGGTCAGAAAGCCGATGGCGAAGCACGGCTTGGCGGGATGGGCGACCCGGCGCGCAGCTTCGCCTGCCGCTTCAACCTGGGATAGGACTGAGCGGGCATGATCGAGAAAGATCTGACCCGCCGCTGTTAGTTCGATGCCGCGAGCGCTGCGCCTCAGAAGTTGGGCACCGACTTCGTCTTCAAGATCCCGGATCTGCCGGCTCAACGAAGGTTGTGACGTGTGCAGTTCCCGGTCTGCTGCCACGGTCAGACTTCCCGCCTCGGCAACCGCGACGAAATAGCGAAGATGTCGTAGTTCCATTTTTACTCCATGCTTGCGAGGCATTGGTGCCAGCTTAACAAAGTATGCTTCAACTGTGCGACTATCGCTCAGCGGCGCAATCTAACAATGCGATCGGAACTCCCGAAGCAACTTGATCGGACATCTAATCATGCCTGATCGGCATGGAGTCCGGATCAAGGAGGTAGTAGCCATGAGTTCACCAGTTGTTTTGATTACCGGGGCGCTGACAGGAATCGGTCGCGCCACCGCCGTGGCCTTCGCGCGTGAAGGCGCGCGGGTCGTTGTTTCCGGCCGCCATGATGACGAAGGGGAGAAGTTAGCGACCGAACTGCGCAAGCTCGGCACTGAGGCTGAATTTGTCCGCACCGACGTGCGGCATGAAGAGGAAGTCAAGAACCTCGTCGACAAGATCATCACTCGTTTCGGCCGGCTCGATATTGCCGTCAATAACGCCGGCACCGTCGGCACTCCGGGTTCGGCTGCCGATGTAACCCCGGAGAGCTATCAAGCTATTTTCGATACGAATGTGCTGGGTGTGCTTCTGTCCATGAAGTACGAGATTCGAGCCATGCTTCGGCAAGGCAAGGGAAGCATCGTCAACATCTCGTCTTCGTACGGCAAGGTCGGCGGCCCGACGGCAGCGATGTATGTCGGCAGCAAGCACGCTGTAGAAGGCATCACCAAGTCTGCGGCCCTCGAGCTCGCTGACACAGGAATTCGCGTCAACATCGTTGGTCCCGGCCCAACGGAAACAAGGATGTTCAACCACTTTGCGCAAACCCAGGAAAACAAATCGAATTTTCTGGAGGCACACATTCCGACCAAGCGCATGGGGTTGCCCGAAGAGATTGCCAATGCCATCGTGTTCATTGCATCTGACAAGGCCTCTTATATTGTCGGTGCATCCTTGGCGGTGGATGGGGGAATGCTCGCGGGGTGATTTAGCCCGCGACCAGTTCTCGTCGACAGAAAAAGCTTGTATCCAATATGTGCTGTTCAACATCACATATGCCAACGGACCGGATCGGCAACTTTAAAAAGGAGAAAAAATGTGAACAGCGATAAAAACAAAGTCGCGGTCTCAACAGATGCCACGTATGTGATATTGGGGGCGAGTGGGAACACTGGCTCGATCATTGCCGATTTCTTGCTATCGAAGGGCAAGAAGGTGCGCGTCGTAGGGCGCGATGCGGGGCGACTGCAGCGCTTCGTGCGGCAAGGCGCGGAGGCGTTTATGGGCGACGTGAGCGACGCGGCCGCGCTCACCAAAGCCTTCAGCGGCGCGCGTGCAGCATATTTATTGTTGCCACCGATTACTTCCCGGGAAGACCAAGAGCGAGAGAGCGATGCGATCGCGCAGGCCGTAACGGAGTCTGGCCTGGGTTACGCGGTGTACTTGAGCAGCTACGGTGCTCATGTCCCTGAAGGCACCGGGCCAGTCACAGGGCTGCATTCTGCGGAGCAAAAACTCAATGCTATAGGCGGTTTGAACGTTCTGCACCTTCGGGCTGCGTATTTCATGGAGAACAATCTGGCCTCGATCAGCATGATTCACGGCATGGGAATCTTCGGACATGCAGTGCTTCCCGACCTGAAGATGCCCATGATCGCGACGCGCGATGTCGGCGACTACGCCGCGCAGCGCCTCCTGGACCTGGATTTTTCCGGCAAACAAACCCGCGAGCTGCTAGGCGAGCGCGATCTGTCGATGGCGGAAGCCACGACGATAATTGGACGCGGCATTGGCAAACCGGATCTGCGATACGAACAGCTTTCTTACGATCAGGTGCAGCAGGGGATAGAGCAAATGGGCATGTCGGCGAAGAAAGCCGTGGTGTACATCGAGATGTTCAAGGCGATCAATGCAGGTGTCCTCGCTGCGCAGGAGCCGCGTTCGCGGGAGAACACCACTCCGACTTCGTTTGAAAAATTTGTGCAGGACGTCTTTGCGCCTGCATATCAGGGAAAGACTCGCGCCGCTTAGGAGGGCGAGACCATGTGCGGTCGGAGGGGAAAATGGTTCAGTACAACAAAACAGCCCTTGTGACAGGCGCATCAAGAGGAATTGGCCGCGCGACGGCAGCGGCGCTTGCCAGCACCGGCGCGCACGTTCTGGTTCACTACGGCCGTTCCGAACGGGAGGCAGAATCCCTCGTCGCGGATATCCATGCAAAGGGGGGACGAGCGGATGCGATCCAGGCGGACCTGGAAACTCCGAACGGCGCTACGCTACTAGCCAAACAGGTGCGCTCCATCGTCGGTGATCGATTGGATGTGCTGGTTTCGAACGCCGGAATTGGCAAGGCTGCATCCATCAAGGATCACACAGTGGAGGATTTCGACAAACTCTTTGCAACGAATGTGCGCAGCCCGTTTTTTCTGGTACAGCAACTTCTGCCCGTCCTCAGTGAAGGTTCGAGCATCATCGTAATCTCTTCGCTCGGGGCGCACTCGGTAGTTGGAAAGCCCGCTTTGGACAACCCTTCCATTCTTGCTTACGCCTCGACCAAAGGAGCACTAGAGACGCTGGTGAAGAACTGGGCTGTCATGCTGGGGCCCTTGGGTATTCGGGTAAACGCAGTCGCGCCAGGGGTTATCGACACTGACATGTCTAGTTTTACGAAGACTGAAGCGGGCCGCGAGGCCGCTCTTGGGATGCAAGCATTAAAGCGAATCGGCAAGCCGGAAGACATTGCGGACGTCGTCGCGTTCCTGGCGTCAGACGCAGCCCGCTGGATCACGGGAGCGAGTATTCCGGTCGACGGTGGGTCAAAGCTCTAAGGGATCTAGCGGCTCGCCTGCGAACTCGAGGAATGAAAAATGAGTGAGAAGATCGAATCGAAAAATAAAGCTCTTGTGCTAGAAGCCTTCGACACGCTGTTCAACAAGCGCGACTACGCTGCCGCAGAGCGTTACTGGTCGCCTGACTATATTCAGCACAGCGCTCATATCGAACCTGGCCGCGACGGTCTGTTCAATCTCATTAAGAACATCCCGCCGACGTTGAAATACGAATCCGGGACGATCGTGGCCGAGGGAGAATTCGTGATCGTGCACGGGCGATTTAGCGGTTTCGGCGCTCCGGTGAATTGGATTGCCGCAGATATTGTGCGCGTTCAAAACGGAATTCTTGCCGAGCATTGGGACGTCATTCAGGATGAAGCGACGGAACAACAGTCGAAAAGCAAGCGGCCCATGTTCGGAAACAAATTCCCGACCTACAGTTGAAAACGACCGGATCACGAGTCCTGCTTTTCTCATTACGCTTGCAGTTTCAGCTCACGCGGCGGAGATCTGGGTTCCTCTCGTCTCGACAACGTTGTGTGCTGAGGCCGCGGATGAGAACAGAGAGAAAAGACCTTCGGTTAGTGTCGGGTGAGTCAGGACCGCATCGCGCAGCGCCGTGTAGGGGAGCCCTGCGATTGTCGCAATCTGGACGGCGGCCATGATCTCGCCCGCGCCGACACCGAAAGCTGTGAACCCGAGGATGCGATCGCTATCTGCGCCCACGAGTGCCTTCACGAACCCGCGGGTCTCGGAAAGCGCGCGCGCACGCAGGTTGGTTTCCATTGGAACCTTGAACAGGCGATACGCTATTCCTTGAGCCTGTGCCTCTGTTTCGTTCAGGCCGATGCGAGCAAGTTCGGGATCGGTAAACAGACAATAGGGGACTTGCCTGCCTGTTGTCACACGGTCGCCGCCGGTTAAATTGGCATGGACTACGCGGAAATCGTCGATGCTGATGTGCGTGAACTGCGGGCTGCCGGCGACTTCGCCGATCACCCAGACGCCGGGCGCGGTGGTTTGCAACCGCTCGTTTACCTTGATATATCCCCGGTCGGTGAGCTCAACGCCGGTCAGTTCCAGGCCGAGTCCCTCGGTGTTCGGATTGCGGCTCGTCGCGACCAATATATGACTACCCTTTAGGACTTTCTGAATTCCATTCTGCTCGACGACGACACTGACAGAGTCGGCAGATTTGCCCGACACTTGTTTGATTTGTGCATTCAACAGAACGTCGATGCCTTCATCGGCGAACAGGCTGCGAAGAGCCTCGCATACGTCCCCGTCCTCCCTGGACATCAATCGTCCATTGCGATCGATTATTGTCACCTTGCTGCCGAAGCGGCGCATGGCCTGCGAAAGCTCTACTCCTACATAGCCACCGCCAACAACCAGCAAGTGTTCGGGAATTTCATCGAGTTCGAGAGCCTCGATATGCGTGAACGGCTGCGCTTCCGCAAGGCCAGGAATTGGTTCCATCGCGGCACGCGTGCCCGTACTAATGATGACGTTCACGCCCCGCAGTTGACGTGTGGTCCCATCGGCCAGGGTGACTTCCACTGTTCTCGGAGCCAGGAACCGGCCGGTTCCACATATGAACTCGGCTCCTGTCTGTTTGTAATTCTCGAGATACATCTCGTTCAAGCCGGTCACCATCCTGCGCTTGCGCTCGCGCACTCCAGCCATGTCGATCGCAAAGCCGTCGTGCGTGATGCCGAATTCCTTGCTTCGGCGAAAGTACGAAGCGACTTTCGCGCTGTGGATGATGTTCTTGCTCGGCAAGCATGCGATATTCGGGCATGACCCGCCGATGTATTTGCGCTCGACGACTGCGACGCGCTTGCCTTCGCCGGCAAACGTCCAGGCAGCGATAGTCGAGCCCGTGCCACCACCGAGAATCACCAGGTCAAATTCTTCCGGCTGTGTCTTAAGAAGATGGGTGGATGGAGAGGTCTCGGGGCTCTTCATGCTACTTTCCTTTCTCACTCTTGGCTTGCATTGATTTGACGAGGCGGCCGCATTGCGTTCAGGTGGCCACAACGAACGCCGTTATTCTTGATCCAGCTGGCCATGATCCTCCAGCGTCCATCATTCAATTTTTGCATCCTGAAGCAGCCGTCGGCAAGCCGGAGGGAGCGGCGTGAATCGTTTTCCGAGGATGCTCCCAACTAACGATGATCAGAGGTTTCGGATGAGGGCTCGCTCAATCCGCCAGCTAAGCACGTGATGCTACTTTCGGTGAGAAAGCTTAATGAGCGGCGGCATTCGGGGCAGATCGTTGGATTCGAAAAAGCGCCTGCGGATCGCGTGAGGAGACTCGTCCGGCCGCAATCCAGGCATATCGGCTTATCAAAGCGCCAGTAACAAAACAAACCGCCGCCACGTAGCGAGCCATAGAGCTGTGTCCCCAGAAAATTCTCAGTAACAAGGGCGTCGGCCCGCCCAGTGCGGCGCCAGCGCGGGTTAGCCAACCGACTCCTCCCTCTCGTAAGGGACGATCAACGTATCGCCCGCGAAGTTCGATAACGATCGCAACCAACGTCTCGAAAGCACTTGCAACAAATCCGATGAACTGTGTGACGGGAAGAAGAAATCCTAAGAGTTCGAGCACTGCGCCCGCCGAACCCAAGCCTCCAGAAAGAAAAACGATCGGTATGAGCCTCCGATTTTCAGACCAAACCGGGATGGCGGTCACACCCAAGAGGACTGAGGTGTAACTCGCGAGTATCAGTCCAGTCAGAGCTGCGGAGATTTCAGCTAGCCATTCGAGCGCCAGCCAGAAGTTGTTTCCGTATCCTGCGAGGATCAGTTCATGGCAAACGACTGCGAGGCCCACTGCAGCGGAAAATCCTGATAAAGTCCACGCACCTACCGACATAGCTGAACGCAGCTTGAAGACCCGCAACATGTTTAAGAACCTGGAAGGACGGCCCAAATCTGCGATGAGAAGAGGCGCTGAGATAAGCCCTCCTGCGAGTCCCACCCATAACCCAGCGCGTAGCAGTCCAGCATTGCCGAAGAGATGGGCCACCAGAGCGATGACCGCGGAAATACCAGCGACTCCACCCACCCAAAAATAAAGGGGAACTTGCCACGTCCAGGTTGGCGGCTTGAGCACGGGATTTCCGTGGTAACTCACCTCGGAAGCTGGTTTGGGAAAAGGGCCGCCCACGGGCACGATACCGTGATCCTGTACTTTCCCAGTCCGCAGCGCCTCTTCTCTTAATGCGTCCAACCTTTGTTCCGTGATTTTTGGATTTGCAGCCATACTCAACAACCTCGTTCAGCATCTACGCACAAGTCCGGACTAGAGAGCGAAAGCCAGGCATACCACCAGCACAACCACGAACGCCGAAGCCAGGGCTGCGCCCCAGGATGATTTCAAATGAATCGTGGGTACTTCGGGAGCAGGCGGAAAATTGTAGGCCTCCGGCTCGCCGAGGATCACAAAGATCGCGTGAGTGCCGCCGACGCTGGATCCCGTTGGATCGTAGACTTGCGCATCGTTGTATCCGCGATTCTGTAACTCTTTGACACGCACCTGCGCTTCCTGCCGCAACTCATCTAGATGGCCAAAGCGAATCGATCGCGTCGGGCAGGCCTTCGCACAGGCGGGCATTAACCCGTCGCGCTGCCGGTCGTAACAGAAGGTGCACTTGAAGGCGGTTCCGACTTCATGATTTTTGTCGACCACTCCGAAGGGACACGAAACCACACAATAGCCGCAGCCATTGCAGACATCGTGCTGCACGTATACCGATTCAAGTTCGGTGCGAACGATTGCGCCCGTGGGACACGCTTCCAGGCATCCCGCGTTTTCGCAATGCTTGCAGACATCGGAAAGGAACTGCCAACGAAACGGCTCTTCTATCCCTGCGATTTGTGGTCCCATGGGCTGTTTCTCTTCCAAAAAGAGAACGTGCCGCCACGTCGAAGCTCCTAACGCGTGGGTGTTGTCGTATGACTGACCCGTCCAGTTGAACCCATCGTCAGGAATGTGGTTCCATTCCTTGCAGGCTACTTCACAGGCCTTGCAACCAATGCAAATTGAAGCATCCGTTAGAAAGGCACTCGTCGGCATCACTTCCTCCCCAGATGGGCATTCAATTGATCGAGAGCGGCCTTTCCGCGAGCCCGACGTCCTGGAGAAACATCACACAAAATTCCTTTGGCTTCCATGATTCGGACGTTTGGTTCCTCCGAGATCGCCACCAGGTCATTCGCCGAGTCTCCTTTGACCAGGCCGCGGGAGCCCCAGTGATAGGGCACGCCGACCTG
>Ga0210405_10004322_pt1 | contig 13406 bp, 16 predicted proteins | sample IncBWH11MmetaG_FD_155492 | JGI IMG/M metagenome (GOLD analysis project Ga0210405, IMG submission 155492) | Forest soil microbial communities from Barre Woods Harvard Forest LTER site, Petersham, Massachusetts, United States - Inc-BW-H-11-M | ecosystem: Environmental > Terrestrial > Soil >... | reverse complement strand
ATTGCCATCTCGCTTTACCGAAAGCGTGACCACGATCCGATTCATCTCAACATCATTCGTCAGCGCCTTTACATCGACGAGTTTTATGGATGGCTCATCGGCCTGACCCAGGAATTCCTCGCACGCCTCTCCGCATTGTTCGATCGCTGGATCGTTGACGGGGGCGCGGTCCGTGGTCTGAGCGGCGCCACCTTCGGCCTTGGCTCGCTGTTGCGATTGTTTCAGGTCGGAAACCTCCAGGCTTATGCGTTTCTCTTCGGGTTGGGGGTCGTAGCCCTCATTTACTTCGTCATTTTCCGCTAATGCTTCTCTTCCTCGTCCTCTGTCCAATCCTGGCTGCGATCTTGATTCTGATCGGCGCGCCGGCACGGTTTACAGCGCTGGTTACGGCGATTCTGAATTTGATTGTCGCATTTGTTCTTTTCGTGGAATTCGATCGAGCGGCCGCGGGATTTCAATTCATCAGTTCAACCGTTGTTTCGACGGACTGGGGAATTCATTTCGCGTTCGGTGTCGACGGCTTGAGTCTGCTAATGCTCGAGCTGGCCGCACTTGTCTCAGTAGCCGCAGTCTGGTTCACCGGGAAAATTGATAGTTACGAAAGCGCTTTTTACGCCTGCCTCCTCCTCATTTCTGCCGGCGCGATCGGAGCGTTCGCGGCGATCGACTTGTTTTTCTTTTACGCTTTTCACGAACTCGCGCTGATTCCGACGTTCCTGCTGATCGGAATTTGGGGAACGGGCAATCGCAGCCGTGCCGCCTGGAAGATCACGATTTATCTCACGGTCGGGAGTTTTATCCTGCTGATCGGCTTGATTCTCCTTTACCAAAGTTTGCCGGCGAGCGCGCGGAGCTTTGATTTTCGAGATTTACAAACAGCAGCGACTGCGCACGCGTTGGCCGCTCCGGCGCAGCGGCACATTTACCTTCTGTTGTTGATCGGCTTCGGCGTTCTCATTTCACTTTTTCCGTTTCACTCGTGGGCGCCTGAAGCGTATGCATCGGCTCCATCGCCCGCGGCAATGCTGCACGCCGGCGTCCTGAAAAAATTCGGTCTCTACGGTTTGCTTCGCCTGGCGGTCCCATTATTGCCCGATGGCGCGCACTATTGGACGCAGCTCCTGGTGATTCTGTTGCTGGGCAACATTATCTACATCGGACTGGCCACCATCGCCCAAAAGCAACTCGATTGGATGCTTGGCTATTCAAGCGTGATGCACATGGGCTATATTTTCCTCGGCATCGCGAGCGCGAACTCGATCGGCAGCACCGGTGCGGCGACGCTCATTTTTGCTCATGGGTTATCGATTGCGCTGCTCTTCGCGATCGCCGGTCAAATTCGGGAGCGCACCGGCACCTTGTCGTTCGACGATCTCGGGGGCCTGGCGAAAGTAATGCCCTTCGCCGGTCTCGCGTTCGGATTTGGAGCGTTCGCGGCAATTGGACTGCCTGGTTTCGCGAACTTCGCGTCGGAAATCATGATTTTCTTTGGCGCGTTTCGCCACGGTTGGGAAATGCAGCGCTTTCACCTTTTTCAAATCGCGACGGTGCTGGCGCTTTGGGGCGTCGTTATTTCCACGGTCTACATGTTGCGCGCTTATCGCGCCACCTTCATGGGCACAATGCCGGAGCGTTGGGCCACGCTAGTTGATCTTCGCCGGAGCCTGCGAATTCCGGCAGCGATTTTGATCGCTGCGCTCATCATTGTCGGATTCTTCCCACAGACCGTTGTGAACATCATCACGCCGGCAATTCGAACTTATTTTCTTACCGCGAATAAATGATCGCGATCGGGGCACCATATCTTGAAATTGCGGTGCTGGTCTGCGGCATGGCGATCCTGCTTTTGGAAACTTTTGCGACCAAGATGGATCGCAAGCTGTTCGCCTATGCCGGGATTGTCGTCCTGACCGCTGTCCTGATCGGCAGTTTTTTTCTTGCGCCGCAAGAAACACCGCAGAGTGCAAGCGCGTTCTGGAATTTTTATATCGCTGACGGGTTGGCGATCTTTTTCAAACGGTTCGAGTTGATCACAACAATCCTCGTTCTGGTGATGATGATCGATTACGCACCCGAGATCCAAAGGTCGATGGATCGAACCGGCACAAACCTCGGTGAATTCTTTTCGCTGCCGCTCCTGACCTGCGCCGGCCTGATGTATCTCGTCTCGGCAATCGATTTTATTTTCATCTTTGTCTCGCTCGAGTTGGTGACGATTTCCTTTTTTGTGCTCGTCAGTTTTGCGAGAAAAGACGCGGTCGCCCTTGAGGCCGGCGTGAAGTATCTCATTCTGGGCGGAGTCTCGGCGGCCTTTCTCGTTTATGGAATTACGTGGATCTTCGGCGCAACGGGCGAAACCAATCTGCAACGCATCACGACATCGTTCGCCGGTGGCAACGTTGATACTCACGCAGCGACATTTGGCGCAGTGCTGATCATTGTCGGTCTTGGTTTCAAGATTGCGGCAGTGCCATTTCAAGCCTGGGTGCCCGATGTTTATCAAGGCGCGCCCACACCGGTGACTGCATTCCTGTCGGTCGGATCGAAAACGGCCGGTTTCGTTGTTCTCATCCGGGTCCTTCAGCCGTTCTTGATGTTGCCGAATATGCAACGGCTTCTGGTGTTGCTGGCATTGCTTACCGTCGTTTACGGGAATCTCGCCGCGCTCCCACAGCAAAATCTCAAACGGTTGCTTGGTTATTCCAGCATCGCGCACGCCGGCTATTTACTTATCGCTGTCGTCTGTCTCGACGGACCTTCCCTGGCTTTCTATCTGGTCGCGTATTTGCTGATGACGCTGCTGAGTTTCGCGGTCTTGATTCTCGTTTCACAGAAGACGGGCGACGAGATCTCGGGCTTTGACGGACTGGGTAAACGCGAACCTTTCCTCGCTTTCGCCATGCTCGTCGCAATGGTGTCGCTCGCCGGTTTGCCGTTCACGGCGGGGTTTTTCGGAAAGTTTTTTATCTTCGCGTCTGCAATCGCGCAAAAACAATTTGTGCTCGTCGCGGTTGGAATCCTGACCGTCGCGTGCGGGTTTTATTACTATCTCAAGGTTGTCCGCGCCATGTACTGGCCTGCAGCCGACCAACCTTCCGCCCAGAACGAAACCATCACGATCAGTCCGCTATCTCGCCTGATAATGATCGCTTTGATGGTCGCTACGATTGTTCTCGGCGTTTATCCGCAACCGATCCTGAATGCATTAAAGCATTGACCACGGATTACACGGATAACACTGATAAAAGCAGAAGTTCTTTGTGTCTGATCCGTTGAATCCGTGAAATCCGTGGTTTCGAATCTAAGGGAATGAATTAGGAAAGCAGGAAAAAAGGAAAAAAAACCCTTAAGAATTCCTGCGTTCCTACTTTCCTTATTGAATGAATTGGGGGCCGGAACCTTCCTGGATTCCTGACTTCCAGATTTATTCTTATCCGTCTCAATCCGGGTCATTCGCGGTTGAACGTCTGGACTAGTCGCTTAGTTCGACGTTCCAGTAAGCGAGATCGACAAAATGTCGCCAGCTCTCATGCTGTGGCGCGTTGAACGTGACGTGCAAAAACGGCCGCCATTTCGGGCGCTTCGGTTTGCGGATCAGCGTCATCTGCGCTTCCTGTGGCAGGCGATTGCCTTTCACCGTGTTACACGGAATGCACGAACAGACGACATTCTCCCATGTGGTCGTTCCACCACGATCCCGCGGAACCACGTGATCGAGATTCAAATCGTTGCGATCGAATGTCTTGCCGCAGTACTGGCAGGTGTTCTTGTCCCGTTCGAACACGTTATGCCGGGTAAACTTCACTTCCTTTTTCGGCAACCGATCAAAGAACAGAAGCACAATTACGCGCGGGACACGGATCTTCCACGAAATCGTTTGAACCAGCTCGTGGTCGGGCGCATCGGTCGAAAAATCCCGCCAGCTTTCGAAATCGTGGGTCAGGAAATTGTTTGTGTCATCCGACGAGACAACGTGAGCGTGGCCGGCGTAAACCAGCGAGAACGCCCGCCGCGCAGAGCAGATGTTCACCGCCTGCCAGAGGCGGTTAAGCACCAGAACCTGACTGTTTAACAACGAGTGCAAGGCTTCCTCTCACGCGCTTTTACCACGTTTTTAGTGGAAAGTGGCGCGAAATTATCATTACCGTTTTCCGCTGTCAACGAGCCGAACCCAGGCCGTCCGCGGCTTGCACGAGAGTCCAAAACCCGACATGATCGCGGCCGAATGCAGTGTTTCTCCCCTTCCCTCCTAGTAACGTTCCGGATTAGGCCGAATTTTCCCGCCTTTAAATGCCGAATAATTCGGCCTACTTCTCGTTAGGTGCTATGCGCCCCTTCATCATCGCCATTGCATTCCTGCTGCCGCTTTGCGCACTTGGTGCAGAGCGTAAGCTGGATCCGCGAAAGCGTGCACAGTCCGCGTCATTGACTTGGGGATTCGACGCCACTGAGGCGGAGTTCCGAAAGATGCAGCGGAGCTATCGCCCCGAGCATTTTGATATTTGGAAAAAGAAGATATCGCAGCTTCACGCTGGGATGACGGAGAAGCAGGTGATGGCTGCTCTCCAGGCTGGGGAGATATCCGCACGCACGGAGAGCACTGATACGTATGGCGACGTAATCGTGCTGAATGACGCCTATTGCATGTTAGTCCTACTTGATAAGCAGGAGCGACTGATGGATGCGACGGGCCCTGTCGCAATGACCTACCAGATCGTCACTACGCATAAGAAGCCACCAAAGACCTAACCAAACGATGAAGCCAACCGCCCCATTGCGATGGAACGCCTGCGTGTTTGCCATCGCACCCTGCGTTGGCTTATCTCTTTCTCGTTAGGGCGCACGTTTTTTAACAGGCCACATGAAGAAAGTTTCTCTTCCGCCGTTAACTGCCAATCTTGCGTCCACGATTCTCGGCACTTGGATGCTTAAATCGCGACAGGATGTGGACGCTGGCGGGCAAATCCTGATCGACTCGTTCCTGGGCCGAGATCCAATTGGCATACTTTGCTTTGGGCCAACTCATTTTGCAGCCCAGTTTATGAAACGGGATCGATCCGACGAAGAGAGGGTGCCACAACGAGTCCAAGCTGAAAATAATACCGCTGCTGTTAACGGATACGATGCTTACTTCGGCACTTACAGTGTAGACGAGGCCGCAGGCACTCTCTCGACACATGTTGAAGGATCGATTTCCCCTATCAACGTCGGCAAAACCTATGTCAGAGCTGTGCGGGTGTTGGGCAATGAACTCCTTATCCAGCTGAAGACCACCGCCGTTAACGGTACAGCTATCACGCGAACAAATACCTTCTACCGTGTTGGCTAGACTCACAGTGTGCGGCCCTAACCAGGCGCTGCAGCTAAGGGCGCGAGGCGCCCGTTGAGAGGTTGAGTAGTTGAGATGAAGTTTTGCTCTGCGATGAGACGTGGCTTATCCCCGTCTCGTTAGGCCCTGCTGCTCAGCGTAATGACCCATCCGATGCAACTTGTGCCGCCATCGCTCGATCGATTGCCGAGTTACGTCGCTGCCTTGAAGCGAGGATGGTCGCCCGACAACATGAAAGGCGCCGCCGCTTCTACTGAGGAACTTGCGCAGATCGAGAAAGATCCCCGCTCGTTCGTCGAAAGTTTAACTGATCGGGAAGGAAAGGGTCCGCCGATTGTTCTGCCGGATGGTTCGAGTGCAGCGCGACTTCCGGGATTTAAACTTTGGCTTTGGGATACCGAGTTCTGCGGCTCTATTGGTTTGCGGTGGCAGCCGGGCACATCAGAGTTGCCGCCTTACGTCCTCGGGCACATTGGCTATGCGGTTGTGCCATGGAAGGAAGGCCGCGGCTACGCCAAGTTAGCTTTAAAGTTGATGCTGGAGCATGCTCGCGCTCAAGGGCTGGAATACGTCGAAATCACAACGGACCCAGATAATGTTGCTTCCCGCAGGGTCGTTGAAGCCAACGGCGGCGTCCTGATCGAGCGGTTCCAGAGGCCTGCGCAATACGGCGGCACTGATGCGGTTCGCTATCGAATCACGCTCTAGCTGGTAACGCGCGTGGCCTGACCGGGCGTTCATTTAGGGGAAAGGAATGAAGAGCAGAATCTTCGCGGTTAAAGTCGCGGTTGGCGATCTGCGCGCGAAGACTTTCGTCTTCAAAGCGCAGAAGACGATGTATGGTGGCAAGCAGATTGCCAAAGGCGACGCGATCTTCGTTTTTGCGAGTGAAAACGAAGGCGGCCGGGGTCTCATCGCAACTGGAATCGTCACCTCAGCGAAAGTGGTCGCAAGAAAACCAGGGATCGCCCGGCAAACGCCTCGCGTCAGCATCACCGTCAAACGCACAGCGTTAGCTAAGCGGCGCCTGGGGCGGAGCGAGCTCAAACCTTGTTCCAAATGGAATGACGGTCGACCCGAGACCGAGCTCAATTTCAAGTTCTATCGTCAAGCGACGAACAAGATCGTCGGCATCTCCGACAAGGCGGCCTCGTTCCTTCAGCGATTCTTCTGACGCGCTCTTTCTCGTTAGGCCGGGAGTGAAGTTGAAATTCTAAGCCTTGGCGAGAACTGAAGGTTTTTTGTCGAGAACGGCCATCGCCTGTTGCAGCTCGTCAAAGTCGAATGGCTTGGACATCATCATGTCGACGTTCAGTCCTTCGTAAGCCCGAATGTCCTCGTCCGAGAGATAAGCCGACAGAACGAGAATTTTGCCGAGAAAGTTTTTCGCCCGGAGCTGACGCACCAACTCGAGACCGGTCATCCGCGGCATTCGGTGGTCGGTGATAACCACGTCAAAGGGCTTCTTGGCAGCGCCGATCTTAATGAGTGCTTCCCATCCGCTACTCGCGCGAACGACCTTGGATGCCGGACCTCCGAGCACCATTGCAATCATATGCCCAACCGCTTTTTCATCCTCCACAACCAGGATTTGCATAGTTACCGAAGGCTAATTAGCAGGACGTGGGCCTCCGCCGAACCGCAACAGGCTACGGCCTCACAGGCGCGCCTTCGCCGGGCCACCGCCTCGCAGGCGGGCGTATTCGCTGTGCCGGAATAGTCTGGGGCCTCGTGCGGCGGGCCGCAGAATGTCGGACGCATCCCGTCTATTTATCGCCGTGCCGCCGGGCTGGCTGCTTTCTTCATGAAATTGCCCGGCAACTTTTTTTCATTGTCCGGAGTTGCGCCGGCCGAATCACCAAGGCTCTGCTCTTCGGCCGGGAGAAATTGTTTAAACCGGTTCTTATCGATCGCTTTCATGAACGCTTCATGTGCAGTCACCGTTCCGTTCTTCAACAGCGCGAAAATCGCGTCGTCCATGAATTGCATCCCCTGCCCTTTACCGGAAACGATTACGTCCTGAAGTTTCTGGGTTGCGCCTTCGCGGATGATTGCCGAGACGGCGGCGTTTGCGATCAAAATCTCATTCACGGCAACACGGCCGGAGCCGTCCGCCTTTTTCAACAGCAGTTGCGCAAGCACGCCGCGCAGCGAATTGGCCAGCATCGCACGAGCCTGTGGTTGCTTGGCAGCAGGAAAGACATCGACCATTCGATCAACGGTCTTGCGCGCATTGTTCGTGTGCAGCGTTCCAAAAACAAGCAACCCGGTTTCGGCCGCAGTCAACGCAAGCGACACAGTTTCCAAATCGCGCATCTCACCGACAAGCACGATGTCGGCGTCTTCGCGCAACGCAGCTTTCAACGCGACTGAGAACGATTCGGAATCGCCGGGAATCTCGCGTTGCGTGATGATGCTGCGCTTGTTGTCATGCACGAACTCGATCGGTTCCTCGATCGTGACAATATGCCGTGAGAGACTTTCGTTGATGTAATCGATTAGCGCGGCCAGCGTCGTCGATTTTCCGGAACCGGTAGGGCCGGTAATGAGGACCAATCCGCCACGGAGATGGGCAAACTCTCTTGCCACCGCCGGAATTCCCAGCTGCTCCAGCGACGCGATCTTCGTGGGGATTAATCGAAAGACCGCGCCGTAACCGTGGGTTTGCTTCAAATAATTGCAGCGGAAGCGCGACGCCGCATCCATCTCGTAGGCAAAATCGAAATCACCGTGCTCGTCGAAAATCCCCCAGCTCCGTTCGCCACAGATTTCGCGCAACATCGACATGGTTTCATCGCGCGTCAGCGGCGCTTCACGAATTGGCGCCACATCGCCGTGTTTGCGCATTTTCGGCGGCTCACCTTCGGCAATGTGCAGATCGGATCCGCCCTGCTCGACGATCACACGGAGGAATTGGTCTAAGTAAGACATGACTAAATGACGAATGACGAATGACGAAGCACGAAGGAATGACGAAATCCTGATGACGAAAGCAAAATCGACATCTGCATTAGCATTTCGGGTTTCGTCATTAATTCGACATTGGTCATTCGAGCTTCGTCATTTGCGGAGCTGCTCGCGCATTTCCATTTTTTGCTCGGCACTTGCAACGGCCTCTTCCGCGCTGATAAGGCCGCGGAGATGCAGCTCCGCCAGCGCGTCGTCCATCAGCTGCATTCCCTGCTTTTTTCCAGTCTGAATGATTCCTGGCAGCATGTAGGTGCGCGATTCACGGATGACGTTGGCGACAGCGGGCGTGTTCGTCAGAATTTCCAACGCAAGCACGCGACCTTTACCGTCGGCGCGCGGAATCAGTTGCTGGCTAATGACGCCGCGCAACGATTCACTGACCATGATGCGAATCTGCTCCTGTTGATCCGGCGGAAAAACATCAAGCAATCGATCGAGGGTGCGCGAAGCGTTCCCGGTGTGCAGTGTTCCCAAAACTAAATGGCCCGTCTCGGCGGCAGTAATGGCCAGCGAGATTGTTTCCAAGTCGCGCATTTCGCCGACCATGATCACGTCCGGATCTTCGCGAAGCGCGCCTCGCAACGCGGCCGCGAACGAGCGCGTGTGGGTATGCACTTCACGTTGCGTGATGTGACAGCCTTTCGGTTCAAGGACGCATTCAATTGGATCTTCAAGCGTGATGATGTGCTCGCGTCGCTCGATGTTCACCTGTTCCACCAACGCCGCGAGGGTGGTTGATTTTCCACTTCCGACAGAGCCGGTCACGAGGATCAACCCGTTTTGATAACGCGTTAGTAATTTCAAATGCTCGGGCAAGCCGAGCTCATTCATCGTGCGCACTTTCGTGTTGATGATGCGAAACACGAGATCGACCCCGAGTCGCTGCCGCACGACGCTGGTCCGATACCGGCCGAAAGAATTCGCGTAGGCAAAATCGGCATCACCGCGCTGGTTCAATTGTGTTTTGCGGAGGTTCGATAGAAAACCTTCCGCCAGGGCAAGCGTTTGGTCGGAGGTGAAGCACGGTGCATCCGGCCAAATCGGACTCAGCTTTCCGTGCAATCGCCAGATCGGCGGCGCGTTTACTCCAAGATGAACATCCGATGCGCCGGCCTGCAGCCCGACCGAAAGATATTCATTAACGTGTGGCAGCGGATGCGCTCTGGGGGGCATAACGCGCCACCGGTTTTACGCTGGAGGCCGCCGCGCGTAAACCTCAAAAGCCCTTCTTATCCGAGCGGGCGCGCGAAGCGTAGCTGCCGAATTGCTTTTCGAGAAAACTGACCACGACCGGTTTGGCGAAGCCGGCAAGAATCCGCGCAACACCCAAAAGAAAACCGGCTTCCAACAAACTGCTTTTCGATTTGGCTGCGCCTTTCGGGGTTACATAAACTTTTCTCTTCCGAGTCACCACCGCTGTAACAAGCAAACCGATCGCTATCGCGCCGACAATCCATGGCACCGGTTCGCGCCGGACCGACCGGCGAATCTTGCGCGGAATGTCGGCTTCTTCGCGAACGCGACTGAGCCTGCGGTCCACCTCTTCACGCGATCGCGCGATTTCTTCCCTCAATTCCTTGGCTGATTTGCTTCCAGATTTCTTAGCCATTCCCGGTCTTTCTTTAGTTCATCCATTGTTGCGCGAAAGATCGGACGTTTAATGCCGGTCCCGGCGACAAGGAGTAAAACAAGCGCAATGACAAAGTGGAGTCCGGCTGCCGCCAAAGCCACCCACAACCATGACACATTTGCCATGTGTGCAACTGCGACCACCGCAGTCGCCAGCAAAAAGATATAGCCGAAGGCAAAAAACAACACCGCCGCGACCAGGCAAACCGCCGCTACCAAAAATTGGACGAGCGCCGCCTTCGATTCGGTAGCCAGCAGTGCGGCCCGGCTTTCAAAAAAATCGGCCAGCGCGCTCGCCAGTGCGACCAAACTACCGATCAAACCAGTCTGGCGCGGTCGACTTTGCGACGGCGCAGGTTCGCCAGGCATTCAGAAATTGCGATCAGCGCCGGAAGATGAGTCCGAGGACAAATCCTACGCCGAGCGCAGTAAAGATTGCCTTGGTCGGATTTTCGCGAACGTACTGTTCCGCGTCGTCATGGAACGTGCGGGCGCGCGTCCGGGCATCATCCAACGCGTCTTCGGCGCGGCCGCGTACATCCGTCCAGGCTTTCTCCGCTTTGCCACGGGCATCGCCCCAAACCTGTTCGGCCTTGCCACGATACTCGCCGGCAATCGCTTCGGCGGCGCCCCGTAAATCCTCGGCGGCTTTGCGTGCGTGCAATTTACTGCTCTCGAATTTGTTCTGCGCGTCGCTCTCCGCAGATCCTCGATGTGATTTGTTTTCTTCTGCCATAAAGTTCTCCAATTGATTTCGTTACCGGAACTATCCGCGCGCTTGCGATTCTGAGCAAATTCCAGACCGATGGCCAGCCCGCTAGTAGCCCGGGAACGCCGGAGCGACCTCAAGATCCTCTCAACGATTCAACTTCTCAACGGCTCAACGCCCGCGCGCAGCGCGGTCATTGCTCTCGAAAGATGATCCGCGCCTTGGTCAAGTCGTAAGGAGAAAGCTCAACCGAAACCTTGTCACCGGGAACGATGCGAATGAAGTGCTTCCGCATTTTGCCAGAAATGTGGGCGAGCACATTCCGCTGACCGGCCAGATCCACCCGGAACATGGTACCGGGCAGCACTTGGGTAACGGTTCCCTCCATCACGATCTGTTCTTCCTTCGGCATCGCGCCGGAATATATATCAGCGAACGAGGTCGCCTCAAACGCGATGTAGCCACCGCCCTGCGGGCGGTTAACGTCGCGCAGCGACGTGGCTACAACCATGATCTTACTGCACGTCTTCGAGCGAGACGCTTGGCAGATATTCCCCAAGCTCCTGCCGTTTCCACCATGCGCCGGTTTGTCGATGTTCCTCGATCGTCGTGAACCGGTACCGATAAAATGTCGCGCGGACGAATCGGGGCGGCGCTTGCGAAAACGGATTTCGCTCAAAAAGCGCAACGACTTGCGGTTTCCCATGCAATAACGCGATCGCCGTCTGCACAAACCACGGATTTTGACGATACGATCCGAGAGCAGCGAACCACATCTGCCAGTCCAATCGTGGTTGATGCGGCTGACACCAGCCCGGTGCCCGCATCACATCGCCGGGTTTCCATTTAAATTCGTAAGGTTGCCACTCAAGTCCGTCCGCGCTGCCTTCCATGACGATTTCTTTTCGGTCCTTGGTCATCACGCGAAAGAGTCCGTACCCGTTCGCAATTCGTAGCGATTCAAAACGTGCGTAGAACGATCCGAGCCAATGCGACCATTCTTCTTCAGGCTTGAACGCGCCATAAATCAGACGCGCGTTCAACGGCAACGTCAGAACGATCACGACCATCGCGGCGTAGGCTGCGAAACGATCCGGGAAATAATGGGACACGACGGAGCGTGTCCCTCCATTTGTTCGGAGGGCGCCGCTCCGTCGGCGCCAAACCGCGTCATCGACCAACAACAAGCACAACGCGATCGTGAGCAGATTAAAGAAGTTGTAGTTGCCAGTCACTCCGATCATGAGCTGAAGAAAAATCAACAATGCGCAGGCAATCACGCGCAGACGGCGCGGTGCCCAAATGAAAAAGGGCACGATAATTTCGACGACCAGGCAGAACGCCACCGAAAATTTCTTGAACCACTCGGGGCTTTGATCAGCCCACCAGCCGATGACCGTCGGCAACGGCTGAGACCAATAATGATAGTCGAGCGCGGTCAGGTTGAACCAGGAATCATCGCCACTCGTAAGCTTCACCACACCCGACATGAGCATGAGTTTGAAAAGCAAAAGCTTGAGCAGAAACATCGCGGCGCGCGAAACCGGCGCCTCTGTAGTGGCAGGCGTGCCGCCTGCTGGAAGCCCGGAACTTGCAGCCGAGACAAGGCCAGTCCGGTCCGCCAATCGGACGGACTCGTCCCGTGGCGAGCTCGGACCTGCCGCCACAGAAGATGATCTCCCCCAAAGCCGCCACGGCGCGAGAAAGATCGAGAGGAATCCCGTTTCGAGCAGCAAGATGTCCCATTGAAAGCTAAGAAAGGTTTGGCCGGCAATGGCAAGCGAAAGATAAGAAACAACCAAACCGACGAGCGAGAGCGCCGGGGCGATTCCAAAAATCAGCAGCAGCGAAAGCAAAACTCCGCTACAGCACAGGAAATGCAGAAATGGGTCGCTCGAATTGAGCCAACACAACGTCGGAAGGATCGACAATGCACGATCACCGATTTGTGCGTGTACCGCCGGTAGAAATTCGGCGACAGGTGTGATTCCGCCCGAGCCGATAAGTCCGTCGATCTGGACCCACAGCGAAACGAATGCGATCAGGAAAATCAAACCCAGCGAACGCAAGAACCAGCGCCGCGCCGCAAAATACGCTGGTGGCCGGACGTCGTTTCCCCAAAGAAAACGTGTCATTGCAGAGGCGAACCGGCGATTGGAAGCAATGAGTTTGTAAAAGCCCTCCGAAACGGCCGCGACTCCGGGAACGTGTTCGTAACTCCAGGCCAGCCACTTTCGCGAAGATCGACATCGCAGCGATCGAAAAACGGCTTCCGCTCCGCAAGAGACGCGGCCGTTGGACTCGATAAAAATTACCGAGCGCTCGAATTGTTCGCGCGGAATTTCCGGAAATCGGTCACCGATTTTCTGCGACGTTTCGTAATCGACCTCGTCGCGAGTGATTTCTTTCCAGCGCTCGATCCAGCGCCGGCAAAAGTGGCATTCGCCATCCCAAATCACCAACGGCTTCGGCGGCGGATTGGAAACGCGGGTCACAGGTCGAAGTCTGCCCAAATCGGCGCGTGATCGGAAGGATCTTTGCCTTTTCGCAGTTCACGATCGACTCCTGCGGCCGTGCATCTTTTGGCCACCGAATCACTCGCCAGAACGGCATCAATCCGCAGCCCGCGGTTTTTTGGAAACGCCAACATCCGATAATCCCACCATGTGAAAACTCCCGGCGGTTGCGGATGCAATCGGAGCGTGTCGCGCAAGCCGACATCGCAGAGTTTTTGAAAGGCCGCTCGCTCGCCGTCCGAGCACATGATCG
>Ga0210405_10004320_pt1 | contig 13411 bp, 4 predicted proteins | sample IncBWH11MmetaG_FD_155492 | JGI IMG/M metagenome (GOLD analysis project Ga0210405, IMG submission 155492) | Forest soil microbial communities from Barre Woods Harvard Forest LTER site, Petersham, Massachusetts, United States - Inc-BW-H-11-M | ecosystem: Environmental > Terrestrial > Soil >... | reverse complement strand
ACTACCCCGTGAAAAATGCAAATGCGAAACTCCTCCTGTGCGAATCTCCCCCTAACTCTCAGCTGTCCTAGAGGTTAGAATCTTCATGCGAAATTCGTGTGGGCGTGAGGCTCGCGGCCATCCAATTTTGTTTCCTTTTGCGCGCGTTCCGCTTCCTTTTCGCCGGACTCTCGTATTTAAGCATCTGGTTAAATACGAGGGCACCGAATTGGTATCCCCCGACCTGGATACGGTGGCTTGCAAGCGGTCATGGCTTGCCGGACGGACTGTCCTTGGCGCCATAGACAAACTGGCGAATTTCCGCCCTCTGCTTTTCAAGATCTTCTAGGTGCTGCTCGCGAATCCTTTGATAAACCTGGAGGTGCTCCTGGGCTGACTCCTTTTGGCCAGTGCGAACATAGGCCTGCCCCAGACGATAGTGAGCGTCGGCAAGATCGGGATTCAGTTCCAAGGCCCGCACATACTCGGGGATGGCTTCGGGATACTTGCTCTGGTCGGAGTAGAGATTGCCCAACTGGAGATGCGCCTCGGCAAGCTTGGGATCGAGTTCGAGGGAGTTTCTGAGCAGAGTCTCAATTTGGTGGAGATCCAGGCTGGGATCTTGCGCCCGCTTTCCTTTCCACAAACTCATCGCGTAATAGTAGAGGGCTTGGGCATTGCGCGGCTGGAGCTCGGAGAAACGGCGGAATCGCTGGATGACGTCGTCGGCTTGGCTTGGCGAACTGTCGTAGGCTCGGGAGAGAAAGTGGTAACAACTTGGATCGGAAGGGTTTAGGTCAGCCGCCCGGAGCAACGATTTGACGGCATCGTCATAGTTGCCGTGGGCATAGAGAGCCATTCCGAAGCCGATTGCCAAACGGGGCGAGGCGGGATAACGCCGGACGGCGTTCTGAAAGACTTCGATGGCTGGTGCGAGTGTGCGGTGAAGAAGAAGTTCGCTGCCCCAATCGAAGAGGTTGCTTTCGCTGGGATCGGCGTGGGCGGCGAGTTCGTATTCGTTGGCGGCTTGCACGAAGTTCCCGCCTTTTTCCTCCACTTCGCCAAGCAGATTATGGAGCTCGGCGGTGTTCTTCAGTTTCAGAAGCAGCTGGATTTGCTGGCGAGCGCCGGCAAGACGGCCGGAGAGAAGGTAGGCAAGCGACAAATCGTAACCGTTGTCGTAGGAGGATGGATCGATCCGCTGTGCCCGCTCTAGAAACGGAACGGCGTCGGCAATTCTTTTGGATTGGACGTAAAACTCGGCGAGGTTGTGATTGGTGTCAAAGTTCTGCGGCTCAAGTTCGGCGGCTTTCTTGAACTGCTCTCCGGCACGGTCGAGCTTTCCCAGGCGGACGAGGTTGGCGGCGAGATTGGTCCGCGCGGGGGCGGAATTGGGGTTTAGGCGGACGGCTTTCTCAAAGTGGGCGTTGGCGGCGGCGTCCTTAGATTGGGCTGAGTAAACCATGCCAAGAAGTTCGTGGGCGTCAAAACTTTCGGGGAGTTGGCGAAGCAAGTCTTCTAACTTTGCGGCGGCTTCGGCGAAGTGTCCTGAATCGTATTGAGCGACAGCGGACTGGAATTCGTGATCGAGACGCTGGTCCTGTTTGGCGCGGGCCGGTGCTGCGGACGCGCACGCCAAGAGAAGGAGAAGAACGGGCCTGGTAGAACGGCTGGCGATGAGCACGACGATCCTAGGTTATCACCGCACGATAAGACGGGGAAAGATGGAGCAACAAAAGGGTTCCCCGTAGAGCGCCCTCGACGAGCGTTCTACGGGGAGGGTGTGAAGCTGGGTTAGAAAACCAGCTTCAAAGCGAACTGGATTTGCCTCGGATCGTACGGGTCGTCGCGCGTGGATCCGATTTCGCCGAAGTTCGTCGTTGGCGAGGTGTTGGTAAAGTCGGTGGAACCCCCGATAGCCACGACGCCGTTGCCGCCGAAGCCGGGCGCGTTGAAATTCGGATGGTTAGTCACATTAAAGATTTCTATGCGGAACTGAAGCTTGCGCTTCTCGGTAAACGGGAAATCCTTAAAGATGGAGAAGTCCAAGCGGTGGAAGCCGGGACCCGGAACCTGGGTAACACCACCCAGGACACTTGCGGGGCATCCGCCAACAGTGTTGCACGGAGCAGGTTCGGTAAATGCAAGGGGGTTGCCAAACCAGCTGATTTTGCCGTTCCCATCCGTGTGCAATCCGAGCTTCAGTGGCTGTCCGGTGAACAACGCACCGCATCCGAGACCCTGTGCTGTGGAAGTCGGGCAGCTTAAAGTGATCGGCTGACCACCCTGCAGAGTAGTGATCCACTGAACGCTCCACCCGCCTACCGCCTTGTCGGCAATGCCGCTGGCATTGGACATGAACTTCTTGTTCTTGCCGAACGGCAGTTCATATCCGCCGCTGAAGTGGAAAACGTTGCGGATATCAAAGTTCGCCAGCTTGTAGTCCTTCTGAATGCCAAAACCGGGAACACTGGGAGCACGATAGCCGACATTGTCGCTGCCGCCGTTAAGCAGGTCGCCCGCGTCTGACATGGTCCTCGACCAAGTGTAAGTCGCCAGGAGGGTCAAGCCGTTCTTGTACTGTTTTTCCACCTTGGTTTGGAGTCCATGATAGTAGCTGCTCCCTTCCGTCTCGGCTTGGCTGCTGCCCCGGCCGAAATCTTTGAAAGGCACCAGGGTAGTTATGTCGACGCTCTTGGACTGAATGGACGTCACGTTGTTATTGCTTGGGAAGACTTCCAGATGCCGGGCAAGCGTGGTCACATAACCCGCCTGCACCGACAAACTCGGGGCCAGTTGGTACTGTAATGTCAAGTTGCCCCCCATAGAATACGGCGTCAGGTAGTTATACTGAATGCCCCGCAAGCCCAAGCCACTGGCGTTGACGATTTTAGGATCGAGCGGCGTGCAACTGAAGCCGGTTTCGAACGTCGGGCCTCCGGCCGGAGTGGCCGTCGCGCATCCTGTGAAGTTGTTGATCGGATGGCCGTTATCCGGATTAAAGAAGGAGAAGTTGAATTGAAATGGATAATTCTCGCCTAGGTTCGGCGAGAAGCCGCGGTTCTCAAAACCGTTGTAGAAGATACCGAAGCCTCCGCGCACGACCAGTTTCGGCGTTGCCTGATAGGCAAAACCGAAGCGCGGGGCAAAGTTGGTCTTCTGTCCGGTGGCGAGGCTCTTTCCGAATTTTCCGATCGACAGGGCGATGCCGTCTGTGGCAAGCAAGCAGGTCAGGAAGTTCTTATTCGCCGGATTGGTGCAATCCACCGAAGTCAGATAGCTAAGGTCAGCCTTACCCGATGGAATCAAATACGCTGGACCACCCGTCGGCGCGCCGCCAGGAATAAAATTGGCCTGTGCGCCGTGGTGTTCGTAAACGGGCTGGAAGTAATCCCAACGAACACCAAGGTTTAGCGTCAGCTTGCTGCTCACCTTGAAGTCATCATTGAGGTAGGTGCCGTAGTAGTTTTTACCGTTGTCGGTAAGTGAGATGTTGGAAACAAAGACGCTGTCCGGGCCACCATTGTATGGGATCCCGTTCGGGCCTGCGACAGAAGTGGTACACGGGGCGGTGCCCGCTGCGCATGGCGTCAAGACTACCTGAGCAATTCCGGTGTTTCCGCTTTGGGTGCCCGGGACGTCTGTATAATTGCCATTGAAGTCGAACTCACCACGAGACCAGGGCGGCTGCAACGTGGAGAATTTTACGTGCTGCCATTCAATGCCCGCCTTGAACGTATGCTTGCCGTAGATCTTGGTAACGTCGTCGGTAGCCTGGAAAGTAGAGCTAATCTCGTCCGACGGCAAGAATGCATTGCTTCCCAGCGTTTGCAATCCCTTAATACCGAAGGCTGGCAGACCGCCATTCAGGCTCTGTTGGGGAATACCCAAGATTCCAACAGTACCCGGTATGTTGCTCAAATCATTGGCTGGTGGCGATACGCGGGTGGTATGGAGGTAGTTCAAGCCCGCACGCACCACGTTGATCAACGTCGGGCTAAACGTGTGTGTGTAGCCCAAGGCACTTTGCTGCGCATTCGCCGTCTGAGGGCCATCCTGGAAACCGCCGCCATCCGCAATTCCGCTGAAGATGCCTGGGATGAATTGCGGATCATCGGCATAGCTAAACCGGAAGAACAACTGGTTCTTCTCACTGAAGTTAAGGTCCATTCGAGTGTCGAAGGCGTTGCGGTGCTCAAACAGCTTCGGGGAATCGCCAAAGTTGTTGCCGTGAAGTGCCGCCGTGGTCGGGCTGGGGTACAGATTCAGGAGCTTGATTGCGTTGGCGTCGAGGCGCCCTGCGGGCAGCATGTTCAAGCCGCATGCCGGTGTAAAGTTCATCGTGCTAGGAGCACACGTCCCGAACGGATCGCGGGCGAACGCTACAATTGTCCCCGGGGTCTGAGTGCCGGTGCACGCCGGACCAGCAAGACCACTGACCGGGTCGTTTACACCGCATCCAATTCCCCTTGTAGTCGCCGGATCAAAAATCGTTCCTTTAGGAACTGTGCGCCCGAGTGCATCGGTTTCGGTTCCGCCTTGCGTCAGCAAATCGGTAAGGTTGGTATAACCGCTGCTGCGTTCGAGTGCCGTCGGCACTTGACCGTTGAACACGGTTCCCTGTACGCGGCGGAACCCCTCGTAGTCACCGAAGATGAAGATCTTGTTCTTGATGATGGGGCCGCCAGCGGCCACGCCAAACTGATTCTGCCGAAGCTCTCCCTTGGGAATGTTCTGCGCGTTTTCAAAGAAGTTGGCGGCGTCGAGCTTGTCGTTTCGGAAGAACTCCCAGGCGGAACCGTGAAGTTCATTGGTGCCGGATTTGATGGTGGCGTTCAGAACGGCCGCGCCAGACCGGCCATATTCGGCACTGAAGCCGGAGGTCTGGACCTTAAATTCGTCGATGGCGTCGACCGGGGGCAACACTACGAAGTTGGTGCCATTCAGGAAGTCCACGGTGTCCGAATTGTTGTCAATGCCGTCGAGAAGGTAGTTGTTCTGGGCCGGGCGCGAACCGTTGGCCGCAAAAGCGCCGGTTGCGGCGTTGCCACGCGTGTCGGCTTGAGGGGTGTTCACGCCCGCAGCCAGTTGGGCAAGAAATGTGAAATTGCGGCCATTCAACGGGAGGTCATTTACGCTGCGGGAATCAATGACTTGACCTACAGCAGCATCCTGCGTTTGGAGCACCGGAACAGACGAAGTGACTTCGACCGTTGTAGTCACATTGCCCGGCTTGAGGGAGAAGTCGGCGACTACGTTCTCACCCACATTGACTGTTAGGTGGGGACGAAGGATGGTCTCGAAGCCCTGAAACGTGACAGTGAGCTTGTAGGTTCCGATGCGCACCGGCGTGAATTTGTATCCGCCATCGGGCCCCGTAGTGGTGGATAGGGCGGCGTTGGTTCCTTCGTTGGTGAGCGTGACCGAGGCGCCGTGGACAGCCGAACCCGAGGCGTCGGTAACGGTTCCCAAGATGGCGCCGGCGTCCACTTGAGCCCGGAGCGGCGTCACGCACAAGAGCGCCAGCACAAATGCGGCGGTCATCCCCAAGAATGCTCGCCAGATCAACTTTGAACCTGCCATTCGCTTCATGAACTGCCTCCTCGGCACCCGCACAGTGCCGTATCTCACTCGGTCATGGCCAGCTCGTGCCAACGACCCACAAAGCCAGCCGGGCAACGCCCTTATCCATGGCTATAGCAGGCCGCCGGATCGAATCCTCTGATCGAAGCCATTGGGCCCATCGGGCAACAGAAGCCGCAGCTACGCACCACAAAGGTCAATTAATTGGACAACCCAAAGCCCCGGCATGAATGTAAACGTTAACTCCAACTAAGAGACCCCAAGCACTTAACCGCTTAACCTGGCTGATATCACGCTATTTTACATGCTGTCAAGCACTATTTTTGATTTATACTTTGGACGAACAGCGGATTCGCCGTTGCTGAGGTTGTGGTGTAGCTTAGAAGTGCGGTCGAGGACAGCCGATGCAGGCGTTATGGGATTAACGATTCGGGATGTGGCCAAGGCCGCGGGAGTGTCCACGGCAACGGTCTCAAACGTCTTGAACAAGACCGGCAAAGTGGGCCCGCGCACTCATCGCCAGGTGCTTTTGACGGTGAAGCGCCTCGGATATTTTCCGAACGCTCATGCGCGACACCTGGCTTCGCGCGACAGCCGCACTCTGGGGATCATCGTGTCCGACATCGTGAACCCCTTCTTTCCAGAAGTGATCAAGAGTTTCGAAACGCGCGCGCGGCAACTTGGTTACGATGCGATTCTCAGCGATACGAATTACGATCCGCGGAGAACACGCGAGGCGGCAGAGCGTATGATGGAGCACAACGTGCGCGGTGTGGCCATCATGACCTCGGAGATCAGTTCCCGGCTCATTCTCGAGTTTGAGCGCAGAAGGATTGCCGTCACGTTTCTGGACCTCGCGCCCGTTCGCGGTTATGTCAGCAAGCTGCGAATCGACTATTTCTCCGGGATCAAGCAAATCGTGGAATATCTGCATAAATGCGGGCATCGCCGCATTGCGTTTATCGCCGGCCGGCCAAAACTCAAATCTAACCTCGCGCGGCTGGAAGCTTACGAAAAATGCATGCGAGATTTGGGATTGGAACCGGGACCGATCATACACGGGGACTTGCGCTTCGAAGGCGGCTTGGCGGCGGGCTTAAGCATAGCGAAACTATCGCCCAGGCCAACCGCGGTGATGTCCGTGAACGATCTCACCGCCGTGGGCGTCATCAAGGGATTGCTGAAAGGGGGATGCCGCGTGCCGCAGGATATTTCCGTCACAGGGTTCGACAACACACGCTTGGCCGAATACAGCAACCCTTCGCTCACTACGGTGGACATCCATCGGGACATGCTGGGGGAGATGGCAGCAAACGCGCTGCATGAACTCTCCAGCTCCGCTAATCCGCAAGGACGGGAATACGAGATTCCCGCTGAACTGATTTTGCGCGATTCTTCAGGGCCCGCACCGTCCGAATAGTCCTGATCGAGATTACACCGTTTTTCGTTTCGCACTACTCAGCCTACAGGGTGGGCCTGTTGAAGCTTCGGAGCCGGCACGTTAGTCTTTGGAACAGTTTCTCCCCGATGCTAGCATGCGAACGCCGAGCGATCGCGGCGAGGACAATATAGAATGGCTGGTCAGAAAGGTGAAAACCGCGGTCTCTCACGTCGCAACTTCCTGAACAGGATGCGGTGGGCGCCAGCGCTTTTCCTTCCGGGGCCTTTTTCCGCGCCGCCGTTTCAGTCGTGGCTTGCGGAGATTTTGGACGATCGTAACTCCGCGCTCGACTTCACTGATTTTCGCGTAAGGCCCCACTATCCGGCGAAGTCCCCGCTTGATGATATTCTCCGCAAAGTCGCTCCGGGCACGGACGAATACGTCACGGAGAAGCATGCGTTTGAAATCATGCGGCTTCTCGACGAATGGAGTCAGGCCCTCAAGTCACAGCCGCCCGCCCTCGGCGTCCTGGCGAGAGTCCTCGACGCTTCGCTCGAAGCTAGCTCGCTGGTTCCCATTCAACAAAGCGTCCTGCGCTCTGGAGATGGTTTCGAGATCATCGGGAGAGAATATGCAACCAACGCGGCATCGGGCCGCGAGCGTTTCCTTCAAGAAATGAAGACATCCCTGGCCTCGATGTCTCACGTCGATACAGCGGAATTCGAAGTTACTGGCATCGAGGAACTCACTGGCTCTTCGCCGCGAGTACGCGTCAACATTCGGTACGACCTTGTCGGCACGGAGACAGACGGGGCGCGCGAGGAGCGCGTCGGCTATTGGCGCACTCATTGGTTACGCGATGCTGCAAACAAATGGCTAGTGTACCGATGGGAGGCCACGAGGGAAACCTTCAGTCAGACGCGCACGCCGATATTCATTGACATTACTTCCCAGGCGCTGGGCCACACGGAATCGTACAAAAAGCAGATGCTCCACGGAGTTGATTACTGGCGCACCGTTTTGGATGGGGCGTGCGGAATCGACATTTACGGCAACAATGGCTTGGCGGTGGGAGACATCGACAACGACGGATTCGATGACCTGTATATCTGCCAGCCCCGGGGCCTTCCGAACCGGCTATATCGCAATCGGGGGGATGGAACGTTCGAGGATGTGACAGAGAAGGCGGGAGTAGGCGTGCTGGACGGCACGGCGTGCGCGTTGTTCGCGGATTTTGAGAACAAAGGGCTGCAGGACCTTTTGGTCGTGTGTGGCAGCGGACCGTTGCTCTTCCTGAACCAAGGGAACGGAAAATTTCTACTAAAACGCGATGCCTTCCAGTTTGCGCGGCCTCCGCAAGGAACTTTCACGCACGCTGCCGTGGCCGACTATGACCGCGACGGACGTCTCGATATTTATTTTTGCTTATACAGCTACTACCTGGGTCTGGACCAGTATCACTATCCGGCACCGTACTTCGACGCCCGGAATGGGCCTCCGAATTTCCTGCTTCACAACGAAGGGAACGCAACTTTTCAGGATCGGACCGAGGCTGCCGGGCTAAACGCGGATAACGACCGCTATAGTTTCGCGTGCGCCTGGGGGGACTACAACGCCGACGGCGCGCCGGACTTGTACGTGGCTAACGACTTCGGGCGCAACAATCTATACCGTAATAATGGCGACGGGAAATTCACTGTAGTATCCGTGGAGGCGGGTGTGGAGGACGTCGGGGCAGGGATGAGCGCGTCCTGGTTCGATTTCGACAACGACGGCAACCAGGACGTATACGTTTCGAACATGTGGTCCCCCGCCGGCATGCGAGTTTCCGAACAAAAAAATTTCCATGAAAAGGAGCCAGAGGCTGTTCGCGCGCTCTATCGCCAGCACGCGCGCGGCAATTCGCTGTACCGGAATCAGGGAAATGGAAAGTTTCAAAACGTAAGTCACGAAGCGGGAGTTGATGTGGGTCGCTGGGCGTGGTCATCGGACGCTTGGGACTTTGACCACGACGGCTACCCGGATCTGTACATAGCCAACGGCTATATTTCAGGTCGGCCGGCTTTAGGAACTGAGACTGGTGGGCGCGACGCGGGCGATGTTGCGAGTTTCTTCTGGCGGCAGGTCGTGGCGAATTCGCCGCAGAATCCAGGGCCGTCGCCGAATTACGAACTTGGATGGAACGCTATCAATGAGCTCATCCGGTCGGACGCCTCCTGGAACGGTTACGAGAGGAACGTCTTCTATGTGAATAACCATGATGGAACGTTTTCCGACGTGTCGGGCATTTCTGGATTGGACTTTCCTGACGACAGCCGATCCTTCGCGCTGGCCGACCTGGATCACGACGGGCGTTTGGAAGTTGTCCTCAAAAACCGGAATGGGCCGCAACTCCGGATTTTACGCAACGCGATAAAGGAGATTGGGAACTCGATCGTATTCCGATTGCGGGGGAAGAAGAGCAACCGCGATGCTATCGGGGCGGCGATAACGGTCGAAGCCGAAGGACATCGTCAGACGAAATATCTCCAAGCTGGGTCTGGATTTCTCTCCCAGCACACTAAGGAGCTTTTCTTTGGAGTCGGAAAAACTCAGGAAGCCATCCGGGCAACCGTTCGCTGGCCAGGCGGGCCGACTGAGGTTTTCGAGAAATTGCCTGTGAACCGCCGAATTGAAATTGAGGAAGGCTCCAAGGATTTTGCGGCGAAGCCTTTTGCTGTTGCACCAGAGTCTTACGCGCGCGCGAGCGCCGCTCCGAAGCCGGAGGAGCTACCCACGTCGGTCGAGACATGGCTTATCGAGCCGTTGAGGGCTCCGGAGTTTTCCTTGCCGGACCTCGTTGGAAATACACTCGATTTTAAGTCGTTCCGAGGCGGCTTTGTGTTACTCCACTTTTGGGCTACGGCTGCGCCGGCTTGTGGCGAGCAGTTGCGTGTATTCCAGATGCATCAATCAAAGCTCGCGGCAAGCGGGCTCCGCGTTTTGGGCATCAACCTCAATGACCCCGGGCAGGATGCGGCGGTGCGATCCTTCGTCACGAAGGAAGGACTCTCCTTCCCGATCCTGCTCGGCACGCAAGATGTCGCTGGCATCTACAATATTGTCTACCGTTACCTATTCGACCGCCGTAGAGATCTTGCGCTGCCATCGTCATTTCTCGTCAATGCAGACGGCATGGTCATCAAGGTTTATCAAGGGCCCGTGAAATCTGAACGGCTCGCAGAAGATTTGAAATCAGTGCCAGGAACCGCCGCTGCTCGTATGAGGAGCGCGCTTCCATTCGAAGGGACGCTGTACCAGGATGACTTTCAGCGCAACGACTTTACGTATGGGGTCGCGATGGTTCAACGCGGCTATCTCGAGCAAGCCGCGGCATCCTTTCTGGAGGTCATTGAGGCCAAACCACAAGAACCGGAGGCTTATTACAATCTGGGAACGCTTTATCTCCGAAAAAACGCTTTGGCGGATGCGCGGCGATACCTCGAGCAGGCGGTGAAACTACGTCCGGACTATTCGGAAGCGTGGAACAATCTTGGGATGGTAGACGGGCAGGAAAGCCGCACGGACGAAGCCATTCGCGACTTCCAACAGTCTTTGTCTTTGAGGCCGGGTTACGTCACTGCGATGCTGAACCTCGGAAACCTTCATCGGCGGCAGGGAGCGAATGAAGAAGCGGAGAAATTGCTGAACCGGGCTCTTGAGATTGAGCCGAATAATCCAGAGACGAATTACAGCTTAGGAATGGTCTACGCGCGGCAAGATCAATTCGAGCGCGCTTCGAATTACTTGGAGAGGGCGTTGAACTTGCGCCCGGATTATCCTGACGCGCTGAACAATCTGGGCGTGCTCTTTGTCCGTCAAGAGAACTACCCCGAGGCAAAGAGGAAATTCGAGACCTGCATCCGCGTTGCCCCGAACTATGATCAGGCGTATCTCAATCTGGCCAGGCTCTACGTCATTTTAAAGGATAAGGAAAAAGCCCGAGAGGTTTTGCTGGCGCTGCTTCGCCAACAGCCGGAGCACAAACTGGCTCAGGAGGCGCTGGGGATGCTAAATTGACGATTCTACAGTTGCATTAGAACGCACTCGAGGGAAAGTTGGAAATGCTTATCGACGCTTCACTTCAGCGTCTTTGCAAGAGCGCCTGGACTTGGCGGTGGCCGTGCCGAATCCTTGCCCTTATGTTGCTTCTTTTTTCCGCCAAGGCCTCTGCGCAGCAGACTGTCCCCAGCCGCGGAAGCGCTCGGCAACCTGCGAAGATTTCGCCGCTGCTTCAGGAAGCTGAAGATCTGCTTCGTCAAGGTTCCATAGATGAGGGTAAAAAGAAAATACAGGAAGAGCTCGACCGGGATCCTTCCAGTGTCGATGGCTACAACCTGTTGGGGATTGTTTACACAGACGAAAAGGACTACGCAAACGCCCTGCAGGCCTTCCAGCAGGCGCTGAAGCTCGACCCTAACTCCTCGAGAGCGCTCAACAACCTCGGGAACTTATACGTCGCGCAGAATAAGCTCGATCTGGCGGAGAATGAATTCAAGAAGGTTCTGCTCCTCGAACCTGGCAATCGCGATGGAAACTACAATTTGGGTTTGCTCCTGATGGCCACAGGTTCACCGGTGGCGGCTATTTCGTATTTTCAGCGCGTCCACCCTCCAGACAGCGCCCTCCGCTCCAACCTAATCCGGGCTTACCTTAGGGCCGGCCGAACTGCGGAAGGGTTGAAGCTGGCTACCGATCTTTCCGCGCAAAATAAAGATGACATGCAATTGCAATTCACGCTCGGTGTATTGCTGGCATCTGAAAAACAGTATCGGGCGGCTCAACTCGAACTGGAAAAGGCCAACGCGCTGCAGCCTGAAACGCTGGAGATTCTCTATAACCTCGGACAGGCTTATCTTCGGACCGGTGATTACACGAAAGCGGAGCTGGCCTTGAATCGCGCACTGAAACTGAAACCCGATTCGCCTGAAATGCTTTATTTGCTGGCGCAGGTCTATCAGGAGCAAAACAGGTCGGTGGATGCTCTGGATTTGCTCGTCGGAGCGCACAAGCTTGCTCCGCAGAATACGGACATCATTTTTCTCTTGGCCCGAGTTAGCATGACCCAAAATTATTTCGAAGACGCGATCCCTTTGCTGGAATCAGGTTTGAAGATCGCTCCGCAACGGGCCGATCTTCGCGCGGCCCTGGGCGAGAGCTATTTCATGTCGGGCAAAGCAGAAAAGGCGATCGAGGAGTTCAAGGCGCTGATCGAACTAGACCCCTCACCACGGTCCTATGTCTTTATGGGGCTCGCTTACCGGCATCTTGGACAATTCGATGAAGCCAGGAAGCACTTCGAAGCTGGCCTCAAGAAAGACCCTCACAACGCTTCCTGCCTATTCAACATGGGCTATATCGAAGAGCGCCAAGGAAATCACGCTCGCGCAGAGGAGCTCTTTCAGGCCGCGTTGCATTCGAACCCCAATCTTTCCGAGGCCATGCTGGAATTGGCGAATCTCCGAATCGAAAGCAAAAAATTCCAGGAGGCCGCGGAACTTCTGCGTCGGTACGTCAAAGTCAACCGCGAGCCGGCCGCGGGATACTACAAACTTGCCATGGTCGAGCGGAGCCTCCACCAGATGGACGCAGCGCAGAGGGATTTGAGCGTATTTCAGACTCTGTCGAAAAATGCTCCTTTGGGTCCCTATCCATATCAGCACCTTTTCGATTACATGGATAACCGCTCCAGCCTTTCCAGTCGGGACCGCACTCAACTGGACCTGACGCAACTGACCGAAGAGGTCAGCAAGCACCCGGACCAGCCTCAGAATCTCTATCTGCTCGCGGAGACCTATCTGAAACTTGGAAGACCCGAAGACGCCCGAAAGACGATCGTGCAGCTCGATCAGTTGAGCGCAAGCGACTACCGGACGCAGACCGGAGTGGGTGTACTGTTGGCGCGTTATCGTTTATACGACGACGCCATCCAGCATTTTCAAACAGCTTTGAGTGCGAATCCCGACTCGGATGACGTGAAATTCGATCTGGCCGACGCGCATTTCCGCAACGGCGCCTACGCGCAGGCGCTTGATTCCGCCAAGCAGGTTTCAGCGCCGGGACAGCAGGATGGAGCCTTCCTCGCTTTGCTCGGAGACATCTACGCGCATATTGGCGATACTGCCAGGGCTTCCGAGATTTTTCAGGGCGCGATCAAGCGAAATCCCGATAACGATCAGTACTGTCTCTCGCTCGCTCTGGTGCAGTTGCGCGCGAATAATTCGGGCGGCGCGGAAGAGACTCTGCGGAAAGGTCTTGCGCGGATTCCCGGCTCCGGAAAAATCTTTTGGGGCTTGGGACTTGTCTCCGTCCTGGAAGGCAAGACTCCGCAGGCCGGAGAGAATCTCGAACGCGCGGTGGATCTGCTGCCGGAATGGCCCGGGAGTTATTCGACTCTCGGCGTTTTTTATTATCAGACCGGAGAGATTG
>Ga0210405_10004318_pt1 | contig 13417 bp, 9 predicted proteins | sample IncBWH11MmetaG_FD_155492 | JGI IMG/M metagenome (GOLD analysis project Ga0210405, IMG submission 155492) | Forest soil microbial communities from Barre Woods Harvard Forest LTER site, Petersham, Massachusetts, United States - Inc-BW-H-11-M | ecosystem: Environmental > Terrestrial > Soil >... | reverse complement strand
ACGCGTCGATGCCCCAGGCACGACCTGCGCGTCCCACCGAGAGTCCGAGCGATGCCAACACCGGAACCAGCAGTTCCCAAATCCACGACGTACCCCATTCCGAGACCCAAAGGCTGCCGAGGAAGAGGAATGCGGCAAAGGCGGCGGGGCGCGTAAGGAGCCCAAGGACCAGCAGGATTCCCAGCGAGATTTCCGTCAGCCCTTGAAGTGGCGCTGCTATGGAGGCATGGCTCGCAGCTAACGCCATGACGGCCTTCCATGCGGCCGGCGCGTGATCCTTCTGAATGTAGTAGTTGATGAGTCCGCTGTAGCCCCCGGCTGAGTAGAGTCCTTTTCCCAAGTTCTCGAAGAAGACCCACACGAACATGGCACCGACGGTCACGCGAACCAATGCTAAGCCCTTTGCCGCATCGGACTGGCCGGCGAAGTTGACAGTCGCATTTTGTGCTTGAGTTGCGTTTGTCATTCTAAACCTCTTCGCAATAGATTCCACCCACGACTAAGGGCGCAATCTTAAACTATCGGACCCGCCCGTGCCAGATAGATGCACAGACTGGAAGTCTGGGCCACCTAAAATCTCAGAAAACATGAGGTTTAGGTGCAATCAAAAAAAGTTGGAAAAAGAGCTTGACAGGTTATACTGTGTGGCGTACAGTGTGTGGCGTACACTATATGACACCCGGTACAGACAACCACGAACTCTTTGAAAACCTGAGGCTGGAGCTGCGGCGCGGGTCCTTGGTGCTCGCCGTACTGGCGGCGCTTCGCAAGGAGCACTACGGCTACACGCTGCGGAAGACGCTCGGCGAGCGGGGCATGGCGATCGACGAAGGCACGCTTTATCCGCTGCTGCGGCGGCTCGAAAGCCACGGGCTACTGGTGAGCGAATGGCGCGAGGAAGACAAGCGGAACAAGCGCTTTTACAAGCTTTCGGCAGATGGGAAAGAGATGTTGAAGCAACTATTGACCGAGTGGCAGGGCATCAATTCGTCGCTGAACGGGCTGCTGTGAAGAGGTTGAGGTTAAGGAGCACGTCATGGATTTAGTTGACAGCTACGTGAACGCGGTAGCGAAGGCGCTGCCCGAGGCGCAGCGCGACGACGTCATCGGCGAACTGTCCGAAGACATTCGTTCGGAAATCGAAGACAAACAAAAAGAGCTGGGGCGGCCGCTGACGGAGGAAGAGCAAGAGGGGCTGCTGAGGCAGCGCGGCAACCCGCTGCTGCTTGCGGCGCGGTACCGGCAGGACCAGCGTTCCATCGCGTTCGGCGGGCAAATCATTGGTCCAGTTCTATTTCCGTTCTACATCAAGGTGCTTTCGTTCAACCTGGGCCTTACGTTTCTTGTGGTGGCCATCATCTTTACGGCGCTGGCGGTCAGCGGGCAGAAGCTCGGTTTTCACGACATCGTTTCGACCTGCCTGCTGCAGCTCTTTATTCAGTTAAGCGTGGTGACGCTGATTTTTGCTTTGGTTGAGAGAAACCTGGCGAAGCATCCCGATCGCTGGCATGTGAAAGGTATGAGCGGTAAGTTCCGGCTCGACTTGAACATAGAGAAGGACATTCCACTGCGCCTCGGGCGAAACATCCGGGAGGTTTCGCGCTTCGAGTCTGTGTCCATTATTGTCGCTTGTGCCGTGGCCCTCGCGTGGATGACGGAGGTCCAGAACTTTCCAGTTCTGATTCTTGGGCCTGCGGCCGCGTTCCTAAAGCTGGCGCCGATCTGGTATCAGATTTACTTTCCGATTGTCGCGCTTACGGCCTTGGAGATCGTGCGCGCAATCATCAATCTTGTCCGCCCGGATTGGGTACGCTTTCGCGCTTACTACGGTGTTTTTGTTCAGGCTGCCGGTCTGGGGATTGTCTATTTTGTGATTAAAGCGGGGCGTTGGGTGGAGGCGGCGAATTCCGGGGCCGGCGGAACAGCCCGCACCGTTGAAATTATAAATCAATGCTTTTTGTATGCACTGGTGGGCACGGCTGTTTTTTCTGGGGTGATGATCCTAATCCGCGTGGTGCGGTTAGTTCGCCAGCCCCACGGGCAGCATGGATCCGCGAGCGTCGGCGCGCGGGCCAAGGAAGGAAACTAAGGCGGGTATGAACATGTTACACACCTTTTTCTTCGGATTGTCTTTCTTGACGGACTGCGGCGACGTGGCCGATGCACTTCGTGATGGGCTGATGCTCGGTCTCATCAATGCATGTCTGGTTTACGCCGTTATCGCCTGGCGGAGCTTTCTTGGCCGGATGGCTGCAGAGGACCGAGGTTTGTCGCCCCAAAGCCGCGTCGGGTAACTCCTTTCGAGCAGACTCTCGAGCGGGCGCCGACTGCCACGTAATCACAAAAGGATGAAGTCAACTGTGGCATGCGACGTGCCTTTGAGCGACAGGGCTTTCGCTGGCAATCTCCCGAGGGGCGTAGAATCGAGCCAGCAAAAGGCTGCGAGAGCCGTTTGCCATGATGTCCCGAGAGAATCTCCTATCTCTGTTCGGTGAGTTCGAACGCTATGGCGGCGATATCGCGTTTGTGCAGAGGCACGGTTATCGCCGCGACTCCTGGACGTACAGCAAGCTCGCGGGTATGGCATGCGCTTGCGCCTTGGAGCTGAAAGAACGCGGCGTTCGGACAGGCGATCGCGTCTTGCTCTGGGGGCCGAACAGCGCGGAATGGACGGCGGCTTTCTGGGGCTGCTTATTGCGTGGGGCTGTGGCTGTGCCCATGGATGACGGCGCAACGCTTGATTTCGCCGCGCGCGTGGCCCGTGACGCGGGCGTCAAATTGATTTTCGCTTCGCGAGAAAAAGCGGCATTCGACCCTGCCATTCCGAGGCTCGTACTGGAGCGTCTGGCGGACACCGTGAGGCGTGCGGGTGTCGTGGCGTCTTCGCAGGCGAGCCAAGCGAAGAAGGCTGTGTACGAAAGCCTCGCGGATGAGACCATCACGCGAAATCACATTGCGCAAATCCTTTTCACTTCCGGTACAACGGCTGAGCCGCGCGGCGTAGTGTTGACGCACGGCAACTTTCTGGCAAATCTGGAGCCGCTCGAACGCGGGATCGATCCCTATCGTAACTATGAGCGATGGTTTCATCCGTTGCGTTTTGTCACACTGGTGCCGCTGAGCCACGTCTTTGGGCAGTTCATGGCCTTGTTTGTGCCGCCGCTGCTCGGCGCGACGGTAGTTTTCGAGCAATCCGCGAATCCGGGGGAGATCATTCGAACCGTCAGGCGCGAGCGGTCCACAGCGCTCATCGCAGTCCCGCGCATGCTCGACGCGTTGCATGCGGGAGTCGAGCGCGATTTGGAAGCACGTGGCCAGAGGGATTGGCTGAAGCGAAATTTTGAAGCGGCAAACGGTAGGAAGTTTTTGCGGCGCGCATGGAGATTTCGGAGGATTCACCGGCGATTCGGCTGGAAATTCTGGGCGTTCATTTCCGGCGGAGCGGCTCTCTCCGCCGAAACGGAAGAGTTTTTCAAGCGCGTGGGTTACGCGGTCGTACAAGGCTACGGCATGACGGAGACGGCGTCGCTCATCAGCTTGAACCATCCGTTTCGCGCTACGGAGGGCTCGATTGGAAAAGTTCTGCCGGGGCGTGAATTTCGGCTGGCGGAGGACGGAGAAATTCTGGTGCGCGGCGAAAATGTCGCCAGCGGCTACTGGGAAGGCGGGACGCTCCGGCAAGGTGTGCGCGACGGCGTAAGTTGGCTGCGCACTGGGGATATTGGCGAAGTCGATGGCGAAGGAAATCTTCGATTCAAAGGGCGCAAGAAAAATGTCATCGTCACGCCAGCGGGACTGAATGTGTATCCCGAGGACGTGGAAGCGGTGCTGCGTAAACAGCCTGGCGTGCGCGATTGCGTGGTCGTTGCGGACCAACGCGGCGGAAATGCGGAGCCGTTCGCCATTGCACTGATGGAGAACGGCGCGGAGACCAGGGCAGAGGGTTTGCGAAAGGCGGTTGAAAACGCCAACGCTTCGCTCGCCGAGTACCAGCGCGTGCATCGATGGCTCGTCTGGCCGGAGCCTGATTTTCCACGCACGCCGACTGGCAAGCCGCGGCTGAGTCTCATCGCTGCGCGGGCGGCAGAATTGTTCGACGGCTCGCCGCGGGCCAATGGGCGGGTGGGCACTTTGGATGATTTGCTGGCGAAGTTTACGGCCGCAAAAGCGTCTTCCGAAACGTTGGAGAAGGAACTGAATCTTAGCTCGCTCGACCGCGTGGAGTTGATGAGCGCGCTCGAAGAGCGCTTCCAGGTCGAGCTGAACGAGACAACTTTTGCCGAGGCAAAAACCGTTGCGGATGTGGAGCGACTTCTGCAACAACCGGCGGCGCATCGCACGGGGTACGTTTATCCGCGCTGGACGCAACGCGCGCCGGTGCGCTGGCTGCGGCTGGCCGTTTACTACGCCCTGGTCTGGCCCGCGACACAAATTCTTGGGCATCCGAAGATTGTTGGACGAGAGAATCTGCGCGACGTGCGCGGGCCGGTGCTTATTGTTTCCAATCACATCACCCGCCGCGCCGATATTGGGCTGATTCTCGCCGCTCTGCCGCTGCGATTTCGCCATCGTCTTACGACCACCATGGCTGGGGAGACTTTGCAGAATATGCGACGGCCGCCACGCGATTGGTTTTTTGCCACGCGATGGGCTTATTGGCTTGGCTACTGGCTTGCCACTGCTCTCTTCAATGCTTTCCCGCTGCCGCAGCACTCCGGCTTTCGCGAAAGTTTCCGTTTTGCCGGCGAATCGGCCGATCGCGGTTACAGCATCCTTGTTTTCCCCGAGGGCGAGGTAAACAATTCCGAGGACGGACGCATGGCAGCGTTTCAGAGCGGCATCGGTTTGCTGGCGGAAAATTTGCGTCTACCTGTCATTCCAATGCGTCTCGACGGCGTGTGGCAAATGAAGCGCGAAGGACGCCGCCTCGCGCGTTTCGGCGAAGTGACTGTGCGTATCGGATCACCGGTCACGTTTCCGGCCGATCAGTCTCCCGCGAAATTTGCCTCGCAACTACAATCCCTCGTGCGGTCTTTATAGAACTCCTCTCCTTGTCGTCGTCGGCGAACGTGTTGCCGCGCGCTCATTTGTCTATGTAATTCGTCATCGTTGCAAACGGGGAAACGCAGCTCGCACAACAAACAGGCCGTGCGGTGCGAGGTGCTAGTGTGGGTGTTAATCAAATACTTCGCCGAGACTTAAAACAAGCGCAGGGCCGCGTGACGACAAATCGCAACGAATCCCTGAATGGGCAGATCCTGGTAATCTTCATGGTCAGCGCCCTGAGCATGCTCAGAATCGCCCTTTGGGGCGCTAGTCAGATCGTTCTGCTAGAAGTGTATGGACGCGATAGAGTTACACGCGAACACTTGAAGTTGGTCAAATTCAAGCCGCAGTTGGCGGTCTCCAACGGGGACGTGCTTTGGGGCAGAGGTTTTGAGCACTACCTGATCGGCATGGCCATTTGGCTTCCCTCGACTATCTTAATTTTCCTGGTGGCCTGGAAACTCTTGCCGAAGGCTCATCACGACGCGATGCGGCAGGGAACTTACGCTGGCTGGGCCATTCTGTTAGCGATCTTTCTTTTTTTTGGTGCGAACTTCCTCTCGCTGAAACTGACTCTCATTACAGCGGCGGTTGTTCTGGCGGTGGTCATCGGAACCGCTCGTCTGTCGATTCGGGCCGAGGGACAAACATACCCGGGTAGGTGATCATCCCTGCTAACTGCGCCGCTTCCCGTCTTATGGCAAAATAGAGTGTTGTCTGAGATGGATTCATGGCCGACCGTACAATCATGGCGTTGGATCGACCCGCAAAACCCGCCAAGGGGTCCAAGAAAACTGCCGCGAGCAACGAGCAGCGCGGACGTGTTTTTGACGCTTTTCGCCGATGGGGCTATTACGAAGCGACGCTGGACCCGCTCGGCGTTTTCCAGCCGCAGAAGCTTGCCGACCTGGAGTTGACGGGCGAAGCTGCCGAGGAAGCGCGCCGCATCTACTGCGGGAACATCGGCGCAGAATTCATGCATATGCCCGAGCCGGAGAGGCGGCGCTGGATTGCGGAGCGCATCGAGGGGCCTGAGCTGGAAGTCAACCAGGAGAAGATTCTCGAACGGTTAGTGCGGGCCGACCTTTTCGAGCAGGTGTTGCAGGCGCGCTACCTGGGCACGAAGCGTTTCTCGCTCGAGGGCGTAACTTCGCTGATTCCGTTGCTCGATTCTATCCTCGACACCGCGGCGGATTTTGGCGCGGTGGATTGCATTATGGCCATGAGCCACCGCGGGCGCTTAAATGTGATGGTGCACGCCGCGTGCAAACCGCCGCATGAAGTGGTGGCCGGATTTGAAGACGTGGATCCGCGCAGCGTGCTCGGCGCAGGCGACGTGAAGTATCACGTTGGCGCGACCGGCGTATACACGACAACGACCGGTAAGCCCATCAACATGCATCTTGTTTCGAATCCCAGCCACCTGGAAGCGGTTGATCCGGTGGCCATGGGCCGGGCGCGCGCCAAGCAGACGCGCCACGGGGTGGACGGACCGATCATTGACCGCACGCCCGCTACGCTCAACAAGGTCTGGCCTATTGTCATGCATGGCGACGCGGCGTTTGCCGGTCAAGGCATCTTGGCGGAAACGCTCAATCTGGCGGACCTGAAGGCTTACACCGTCGGCGGCACGGTGCATATCGTGGTCAACAATCTCATCGGTTTCACCACGCAGCCCTATCAAGAGCATTCCAGCCGGTTCGCTTCGGACATCGCTAAGCGCCAGAGCGTTCCGATCTTCCATGTAAACGCGGAAGATCCGGACGCGGTGGTCCGCATCGGAAAACTTGCCGCTGAGTATCGTGCGACTTTTTGTAGTGACGTGGTGGTGGATATTATCGGCTATCGCCGTCACGGACACAGCGAAGTCGACGATCCTACCATTACGCAGCCGGTTCTCTACGAGCGAATCAAGAACCATGCGCCGCTCTGGAAGATTTACGCGGAGCGGACCGGGATCGATGCTTCGCTAATCGCCGAAGGAATTAAAAAAGAATATGAACTCGAGCAGCAAAAAGCGGGACAGCTTACCAAGATCCCGCACCTCCGCAAACTGCCGGACTATTGGTCTCCGTACAAGGGAGGGAAATACGATCCGGCCTACGAAGTTGATACCGGTCTGACGCAAGAAAAGCTCGCGGAACTGACGGACGGACTCGTTCGTGTGCCTGCCGGGTTTCATCTCCACCCAAAAATCGCAAAACTCCTGGAACAGCGCAACGAGATGGGCCACGGCAAGCGCGCCATCGACTACGGGTTTGCGGAAGCGATGGCCATGGGTTCGTTGGTGCTTGAGGGCAATCCCGTTCGGCTGACTGGGCAGGACACGCAGCGCGGAACCTTCAACCAGCGCCACGCCGTGTTGATCGACACGCAAACCGAGCACAACTATCTGACGCTCTCGCATCTCTCGCGCCAGCAGGCCTTTTGCGAGATTTACAACTCTTCGCTTTCCGAAGCGGCTTGCGTTGGATTCGAATACGGCTTCAGCCGAGACTATCCGGAAGCGCTGGTTCTTTGGGAAGCGCAGTTCGGAGATTTTGCGAATGGCGCGCAGGTGATCATCGATCAATTTCTGAGCGCCACGGAAGATAAATGGAATCTACCAAGCGGCCTGGTGCTTTTGCTGCCGCATGGTTATGAGGGCCAGGGCCCTGAGCATTCCAGCGCGCGCATCGAGCGCTACATGCAACTGGCTGCCGAGGACAATCTGCAAATCTGCCAGCCCTCGACGGCCGCGCAGTATTTCCACATGCTGCGCAGGCAAGCCCTGCGCGTTTGGCGCAAGCCGCTAATCGTTTTCACGCCGAAGAGCATGCTGCGCCATCCGGACGCCAGTTCGAACATCGAAGACTTCACGCGGCCACGGTTCCTGCCACTCGTTCCCGATCACGAGGTGCAGGACGCAAAGCGCATATTGATCGCCAGCGGCAAAGTCGGCCACGAACTTCGCGGAGAACGCCGCCGCCGCAAGGACACCAGCACCGCCATTTTCTTCCTCGACCAGCTCTATCCGCTGCCACGGACGGAAATTTCCGCCGCGCTGGCTGAGCATCCCCATGCGCGCGAAATTGTGTGGGTACAAGAAGAACCCGCCAACATGGGAGCGTTGTTCTACGTGCTGCCGCGGCTCGAACGCCTGGCGCAAGCCAAGGGTCTTCAGGTGCGTTCGGTGAAGCGCTCGGCCAGCGCAAGCCCTGCGACCGGCTCAGCCAAAGCGCACGAACTCGAGCAAAAAACCTTGCTAGCTCTGGCGTTCACAACCTCCAGCGGGAATTGAGCGCTAAATGCAGTGTTCACACTCCATTCACATTGATGTTATCCCTGCGTGACACGCGGGCTGCGAGAATCAGTCGTGTTACGCACATCGCAAAGTGACCCTAACCTTTCAACCTCCTATCGTATTTCTCCGGCGTACGGTAAACTTTCGCCAAGCCGGCGAGCGGAACGTGCCTACCTTATGAAACGCGTATTGATCATCGAGGACGACAAGGACATCGTCGAACTCGTTCGCTATAACCTCGCCAATGAGGGCTTTCAGGTCAGCGCCGCTTTCGACGGCAGCGTCGGCTTGAGCACACTCAAAAAGACGCCACCCGATTTGCTGCTTCTCGATCTCATGCTTCCGAAACTTTCCGGGCTCGACATTTGCCGGGAAGTTCGGCGGGACGATTCGTTGAATCGTCTGCCTATTTTGATGCTCACAGCGCGCGGCGATGAAGCCGACCGCGTTGTGGGCCTGGAAATGGGCGCCGATGATTACGTGACGAAGCCGTTCAGCCCGCGCGAACTCCTGGCGCGTGTGAAGGCGCTCCTCCGCCGTGCGGAACCGCCTGCTGATTCGCCGCGGGTCATCGAGATCGGCAGGCTGGCCATCGATCCGGCGTCTTACCGCGTGAGCCATTCTGGAAAGCCCGTTCCGCTTAGCACGCTCGAATTCCGGCTGCTCTATTACCTTGCTTCGCGCCCGAACCGTGTCTTCACGCGGGATCAACTGCTCGATGCCGTGTGGGGCACGGATCGTTTCGTGACCCCGCGCAGCGTGGACGTGTACGTCCGCCGTCTGCGTGAAAAAATCGAAAGCGATCCGGAAAATCCCGTTCACTTGAAGACCGTGCGCGGCGCGGGGTATCTGTTCGAAACTCGTGCAGCTTAATCTATTCTGGAAATTCGCGCTCTCGTTTCTCGCGCTGCTGGTAAGCGTTCTGCTCGCGGTGGACTTTTTTGCGGAGCGCGCCCTTCGCAACGACTACGAACGCACGGGCTTCGAGAAACTCGCCGTCATCGCGCGAATCGCACAAGCGCGTCCTCCCCAGTGCACGGCCGCTTCTCCCGGACAACCTGAAAACCTTGCGCCCTTGCGCGATTGGGTCACGCAAATGGCCGCCAGCGGCGCTCGTGTCACCGTAATCGCCGCGGATGGCCGCGTGCTTGCCGAATCGCAGTCAGATGCGCAAACAATGGAAAACCACGCGACTCGTCCGGAAGTGTTGGAGGCGATGGCAAAAGGCGAGGGGCGTTCCATTCGCCGCAGCGTGACTGTCAACCGCGATCTTCTCTACTACGCGGTGCGCCAGAACACATCCGCCGGGCCTTGCACGATCTTGCGTTTTGCGCTTCCAATGGAAACCGTTGACGAAATTCTTGGCTCCTTCCGCCGCCGGCTTTGGCTCGCATCCTTCTTCATTCTGCTGATTGCTGGCGGGATTTCCTTGTTGTTCTCTCGCAGTTTTACAGGCCGCGTCGAGCGCCTGAAGGATTTTTCCCGGCGCGTCGCCGAGGGTGATTTCCGTCCGCTGCCTCGGGACGGTTCGGGGGACGCTCTGGGGGCGCTGGGTGTCTCGCTCAACCGCACGGCAGCACGTTTGGACCGCACGATCCAAACCTTAACGGAAGAACGCAATCTTTCCGCCGCGATTCTCGGCAGCATGGTCGAAGGCGTCGCGGTTGTGAACGGTTCGGAGCGGCTGGTGTTTGCCAATCCTGGCTTTGCGGAAATTCTTGGCTTGGATGTGCCGCCGACCTCTGGCAGCGCGCTGGTCGAGGTGGTGCGGCAGACCGAACTGTTGGAAGCCGTGCGCCAGGTTCTTGGCGGCGAACCGCGCGTCCAATCGGAAATCGTAACGGGCACGCTCCGCCAGCACTATTTCGCGATCACCGTTGCCGCCGTCCGCGCAGGTGACACCACGGGCGCGGTAGTGGTGTTGCACGACATTACCGAGCTGCGAAAGCTTGAGCGTGTGCGCCGCGACTTTGTCGCCAACGTCTCCCACGAATTCAGAACTCCCCTCACCGCCATTCAAGGTTTCGCCGAAACTCTTCTCGCGGGCGCCATCGACGATTCGCAAAATCGCACCCGCTTCCTAGAAATCATTCTTGAACATTCCCGCCGCCTGGCCCGCCTGACGGAAGACCTCCTCGTGCTTTCCAAGATGGACGCCGAGCGCCTCGAGCTCGAGATTCGCCGCCTCAGCGTTTCGCAATTGATCGAAAGCTGCCTCGAGACGGCCCAGCGCCGTGGCGCCGAAAAGGACTTGCGGATTTCCGTGAACCTGCCGCAGAACTTGCGGGACATAGCCGGTGATCGCCGCCGGCTTGCCGAGGTTCTGCAGAATCTTTTGGACAACGCCATCCAGTACACGCTGCCCGGCGGCAAGATCATCGTCAGCGCAAAATCCGCAGAAGAAGAGATTGTTCTGACCGTCTCAGACACCGGCATCGGTATCCCTAAGGCCGACCAGCCGCGCATATTTGAGCGCTTCTACCGCGTAGATGTCGCCCGCTCCCGCGAAGCCGGAGGCACAGGTCTCGGTCTGGCCATCGCCAAACATCTCGTCGAAGTACATGGCGGCCGGCTCTGGGTGGATAGCGAAGTGGGGCAGGGATCGCAATTCCATTTTTCCGTGCCTTTTTTTGACTCGGAGAATCCTCCGCCGCGTTCCGGCTCCAACGGCGTTGGCGGGCGTGGTACGGGCAGCAGCACGTAGCCTTGTTTCAAGGTCTTCCTCCCTGCCGAGTTTGCGCCGATCCCGCACCCAACCCCCCTCTTACCCGCGCCTCGACCCCATGCCATGCTGCCCGTAACTTGCTGATTTACAGCATGTTCATCTGTTTGTGAACAAAGTGTAACGGTCCTTTTGCCAAAATTTAGACTACGAGCGGGAGTGTGACTCGAAGCACCCAGCTCCGGAAGGGGAATCATGGCAAGTTCCGCCGGACTAACGGAAGCGGTCTTGTACGAAACTCTTGTCAATTATCTGGTTTCGATGGCCCGCACGGTCGAAGGCGCGATGAACCGCGCCTTGGATGCCATTGTTGGTGTCGGTGATTCGCGCACGTGGGCTCTTCCCGGCGAAGTTTTTCTCCTCGAGCCGCGCATCAACGAAATGGAAATCGTCATCGACGAACACGCCATTCGTCTCCTCCGCCGCGGCTCCTTCTCGGACGACGAAGTCCGCCTCATCGTAGCCGCTCTCAAAATCACCAATGATCTCGAGCGCATCGGAGACCTGGCCGTGAATCTCGCCGAGTGCGTCATCTCGCTCCGCGAAATGCCGCCAACCGAAGTGCCGGAGGAATTGGCGCCCATGACCGCGGCTGTGCGCGCCATGGTCAGCAAGAGCCTCGGTGCGCTGATCTTTCGCAATGTTGAAATGGCAGGCCTGGTCCTTCAGAGCGACGACGTCGTCGATCAGTACCGCGACCGCATCTTCGACCAGCTCATGCAAACCATGACGCAGCAAGCCGCCCTGGTCAGTCCGGGAATGCAGTTCATTCTCGCTACCAGACATCTCGAGCGCATCGCCGACCATGCCACCAACATCGCCGAGGACATCATCTTCTGGGTCCGCGGGCTGGATGTGCGCCATGGCCGCGGGCTGACAATGACCGCGGACGGCGGCTCACCGGCCGCATCGGCCGGCGAAGAGGTCATCGAGAATTCACAGGCCCTTCATTCGCATGTGACTCCGGGCTGCGACACTCAGCGAGTTTAATCTTCGTTCCACGTCCTACCTCGGGGATCGGCGCACCCCTGGCTCCGATCCCCTTCTCCCCTCCTTGGCAAAAAACAACGGTTGAAGCATCCCCTTGACCCTCGCAGGCAGTCCAATTATTGTGAGTAAAGTGCGAAAGACGCTCAAACTAGTTCTGCCAAAAGAACGCGGCGCGATACGCCATGCTTGGGTGTGCCTGCTGCTGGCCTTCTTGTTTCTGTACAACCCCTACCTGAGCGCCCCGGGCTCAGCAGGCGGGCTAAACGTTGAACATCCGGCAAGCCACCGTGCCACGGTCGGGTCTTCGGAGCTGGAGCGCTACTCTCCTCCCGGGAACCAGAGTGCACACGTATTTGTGGTGTTTTTTTTCGTGAACTTCTTTTCATTTCCGGCGGACGCAGTTTCCCATTCACTCCCGATTGAGCGCTCGGAGCTTCTTCTTCCGCAGCAGATCTTGTGCGCAAGTTTATGGTTCCGTCCGCCGCCCGCTCTCTAGTTATCCTCCGAGGTTTCGATTTTCTGTAACCAGATGAATTCTGTCATAGTCCATTAATTAGGCCGATTTTCGAGTTCTGGGGGTTTACGACGCAAAAGCCTCTCTGCGACGTTGGCCCTCCACTCTTTAGGACTTTTCTATGAATGCAAAGAAATGGATAGTTGCCGCAATCGCTTTAGCTGCCGTTTGCTTTCTAGCGTGGTTTTTGGTGGGCCGAAGCTCCTCTGAAGCCGACGCCCCAGGCGACGCCGGCGGCGACTCGAGCGCCGTTCCCGCAGCCGTGGCACATGTGGAACGCCGCACCATCGCCAACACGCTAACGATTTCCGGCGAGTTCAAGCCGTTTCAGGATGTCGATGTGCACGCCAAGGTCGCAGGCTACATCAAGAAGATTTACGTGGACGTCGGCGACCATGTTAAGGACGGACAGACCCTCGCGGTACTGGAAATCCCGGAGTTGGCCGCGCAGCTCGTAGGCGCAGATGCAGCGGCACGCCGCGCGAAGGAAGAGATCGGGCGCGCTCAGGGTGACTTGGAGCGGGCGAGATCCACGCATTCTGCGATGCACTCAGCGTACACGCGACTCAGCGATGCGGCCAAAACCCGCGAGGGACTTGTGGCGCAGCAGGAATTGGACGACTCCCAGGCCAAGGACCTAGAAGCCGAAGCACAGGTTTCAAGCGCGAAGGCGGCGTTGTCTGCGGCGCAGCAGGAACTCGAGGTGGCTCAGGCGAATCAGAAACAGGTGTCAGCGCTCTCGGACTATACGCGCATCACCGCGCCTTTCTCAGGGGTAGTGACGGCACGCTTCGCTGATACCGGCGCGCTCGTCGCCGCGGGTACCTCCTCGAGCACGCAAGCCATGCCCGTCGTTCGCCTG
>Ga0210405_10004316_pt1 | contig 13428 bp, 9 predicted proteins | sample IncBWH11MmetaG_FD_155492 | JGI IMG/M metagenome (GOLD analysis project Ga0210405, IMG submission 155492) | Forest soil microbial communities from Barre Woods Harvard Forest LTER site, Petersham, Massachusetts, United States - Inc-BW-H-11-M | ecosystem: Environmental > Terrestrial > Soil >... | reverse complement strand
GTCGGACGGCTCGACGATCTGGTTGCGCAGGTCCACGGCGAACTGGCGCGTCCTGGGGTTGTAGCCGGGCGGCAGCGGCAGCCACTGTTTCAGCTCGGGGTCCGGCTTGAACGGGCCGACCCGGAACTGGGGATAGCTGCGTACCCGGTAGCGCACGCGATCCCTGAAGTTGTTGCCCGATACCTGCTGAAGATTGGTGGAAAGAATGGATTCGAAGTCATCGCTCGTCACCGAGTTCGCCAGTTCCAGCGCCAGCACCCAGTTGCGGTTGGTCGGCTCCATCGTGACCGTGTAATCGACCCCCCTCTTTGGATCGAAAATTAACCGTGACCTGTCGATACTGTTCTGGGCCAGACGGCTGTGGCCGGACCAGGTTCGTCCGTCGAAATCGCCGAATACCGGGCCCCTCCAGTACAGCTGGTCGGGGCTGGGCGGCTGACCGTTGAACTTCGCGCGCAAGGCCACTGCGTCCGACTCGATCAGCCGGTTGATCGATCCGGGCGACATCGAATCGGACAGTCCGGTCGAGGAGGACATGTCGGCTCTGGCAAACGCGAACAGTGGCACTTGCAGCCGGGGAAACAGCACGAACAGGGCGATGGTCAGCGGCAGCGACTTGACGAAGATACCCAGCACCAGGGCGGACTTGCGCTTCGCCGTCAGATCCGTATCGGCCAGGTTGATGCTGAGCAGGATGAAGAACAGCAGCAGCGTCGTGCAGATCGACAGCAGCGCCACCAGCAGGTCCTGCTGATACAGGAACAGCGTGATCTGCACGAAAAACGTCAGGAACACGACCAGGTTCAGGTCGCGCCGGCCGCGCAGCTCCAGCAGTTTCAGCGCGATCAGCAGCACCAGCAGATTGACCCCGGCCTCGTGCCCGACGATCGAACCGTGCTGCAGCCACACCAGCACGGTGGCCGTGGCCAGCAGCGGAACCATCGCGATCCGTCCGGGCGGCGGCCGCCGCGCGATCGTCAACCAGGCGCGCCAGAACCACAGCAGGCAGATCAGCGCGATCGACCACCATGGAAGGTGCAGGAAGTGAGGGGCCACCGCGATCAGCACGGCCACCAGCAGGATCCCGACGTCGCGGCGATCGCGCGCGCCGCTGGAAACCTGGGGTTGCAGCCACCAAGCCAGGCCCCGTCTGAGCCTGTCCGACCAGCGCAGGGGCGGGCGTGATGCCGGGGCCGGGATCGCCGCCATGGATCAGGCCTCGAACAGCGCCAGCGCTTCCAGGCAGCGCTCGCGGTGCTCGTGTCCGCGTCCCATCTCGACCTGCGATGTCGGCAGCCGCAACCCGTACGACAGGCCTGCGGCTTCGGCCATCAGCACCCAGCGGGCCAGCCTGGACAGATGTTGCTCGACATCCAGGTGCGGCGGGAGCAAATCGAAGTCCAGCCACACATCGCCGCTGCCGGTGGACTCGAAGAATTTGACCGACAGCTCGTCGCTGCGCGCTGCCAGCCGCCAGGCGATCATCTTCTGGGGGTCGCCCGGCTGGTAGGGACGCACGCCGGAGAACTCGTCCCCGCCGGCGGTGATGCCGCTGGACTCGTCGTGTCCGGTTCCGACCGGCGGCAGCGCAGGCGCGTCGCTCTCGGGCGACGGGTAGACCAGCGTCGACAGGTCGGGCCGGATGTACGACCAGGCTTCCCACAGGCCGAAGGGAAAGCGCGTCGACAGTCGGATCCGGGGGCAATCGCGCCGGCCGCGCCGCCGCGTGGGCAGTCCGACGCCGACCCGCCGCACGTTGCCTGCAGGCACGTCGACCCAGGTACCGGGCATCGGCTCCTCCAGTGCCTTGTCGGGAATGCGCCAGCGTCGCGCTGGTAGCATGAAGTTGAAGTTCAGCGCATAGCGCTCGGTTGGATATGGATTGCTGACGGTCAGCTCGAACGAGGCGACGTCTCCGGCATGCACCGGGTCGGCGCGCTGGCCGCGAATCGTCAGTCCCGAAAGATTGCGGTGCGTGTGGTACATGCCCACCAGCGCCATGCTGACGACGGTGAAGGTCAGCAGATACCCCAGTTGCAAGGAGAAATTGATCGAGCCGATCAGCAGTACGAACACGACCAGCCAGAACACCAGGCCGGTGCGGGTCGGCAGAATGTAGATCCGGCGCCGGTCCAGCAGCACATCGCCCGTCTCGGTGCCGCGGTACCGTTCGATCCAATCGGCCAGCAGGGGCGATTGGGGCAAGGCGTTCATGGCACGGCGACGATTTCAAGCAACTGCGCCGCCAGGTCGCGCCCGTGCAGGGCCCGGGTGCCGTCCCGGCTGGCGGCGCGCAGGCGGTGGCTGGCGACCGACGGAACGACGTTCTGGATGTCTTCCGGGATCACGTGATCGCGCCCATCCAGCCAGGCCCAGGCGCGCGCGGCCGCCAGCAACGCCAGCCCGGCGCGGGGGCTCAGTCCCTCCGAGAACTTGCTCGAGTTGCGCGTGTGCGCCAGCAGCGCCTGCACGTAATCGAGCAGCGCCTCCGAGCAGAACACCTTCTTGACCTCCTGCTGCGCCGCCAGCAGATCGGTGCTGCGGGCGACCGCGGAGACCGACTTCAACAGGTCGCGCCGCGATTCGCCGGCCAGCAGCTGGCGCTCGGCTGCGCGATCCGGGTAGCCGAGCGAGATGCACATCAGGAAGCGATCCAGCTGGGACTCCGGCAGCGGAAACGTGCCGACCTGGTGCAGCGGATTCTGCGTTGCGATCACGAAGAACGGTTGCGGCAGCGGGCGCGCCAGACCGTCGACCGACACCTGGCTTTCCTCCATCGCTTCCAGCAGCGCGCTCTGGGTCTTGGGGCTGGCCCGATTGATCTCATCGGCCAGCAGCACCTCGGAGAAAACTGGTCCCGGATGAAAAACGAATTGCCCGCTGTTGCGGTCGTAGACCGACACACCGATCACGTCCGACGGCAGCAGGTCGCTGGTGAACTGGATCCGGCGAAACGGCAGGCCCAGGGACATCGAGATCGCGTGCGCCAGCGTGGTCTTTCCCACGCCCGGGGCGTCCTCGATCAGCAGATGGCCGCCCGCCAGCAGGCAGGCCAGACTCTGGCGGATCTGCAGTTCCTTGCCGACGATGATTGTCGCGATCCGGCTGGCGCAATCACGGATTTTCTCTAACATGGAACCTCTATAGCATTAAAGACACCAGGAGACAGAAGGTGCCGACCGGGTTGTTGTCTCATCCGTTGTGCGCGGCCCATGAGATGGGCGACTGGCATCCCGAATGTCCGGCCCGGCTGACGGCGATCCACGACCAGTTGATCGCCTCCGGGCTGTTGCCGTTCCTCGAGTACATTGACGCCCCGGCGGCCCCGATGGAGGCCATTATCCGTGCCCACACCCCGGAATACGTCGAGCGCTTGCGAAGCCGGGCGCCCGAACGCGGGTATGTGGCCCTGGATCCGGACACCTCGATGAACCCGTCCACCTGGCAGGCCGCTCTGCATGCGGCCGGCGCGGTGGTGGAGGCCACCAACCGGGTGATCGACGGCGCTCTTGCCAACGCGTTCTGCGCCGTGCGTCCGCCGGGGCACCACGCCCGTCCGGATGCGGCGATGGGCTTCTGCCTGCTCAACAACGTTGCGATCGGCGCGCTGCATGCTCTGGAGGTCCATGGTCTGGAGCGTGTTGCCATCATCGACTTCGATGTTCACCACGGCAACGGAACCGAGGAAATGTTTGCCGGTGATGAACGGGTGCTGATGGCCAGTTTCTTCCAGCATCCGTTCTATCCGTATACCGGCACCGAAAATCCCGCGAATAACATGGTGAATGTCCCGCTGCCGGCCGGAACGAACGGGGTGAAAGTGCGCGCGGTGGTCGACGAGATCTGGATGCCGCGCCTGGTCCGGTTCGGACCGCAGCTGATCGTGATTTCGGCCGGGTTCGATGCGCATCGAGAGGACGACCTGGGTCAGATGAGCCTGGTCGAGTCCGACTATGCCTATATCACGGGGCGCATGATGGAGTTGGCGACGCAGCACTGCCAGGGCCGCATCGTCAGTTCGCTGGAGGGCGGCTACAACCTGAGCGCGCTCGCCCGCAGCGTGGTGGCGCACTTGCGAGTGCTGGCGCGGCTCTGACTGCGGTTGCCGGATAGGAGTTCACCATGAATGCTCCCGAATCGCCCTCCAGTGTCGAGCCGGTCGTGCTGTCGCACGCCGGCGCCGGCATCGTGCGCCTGACGCTGAACCGCCCGCAGCAGTTCAACGCACTGTCCGAGCAGCTGCTGGCGCAGCTTCATGCCGAGCTGGAGCGGATCGCCGAGGACCGCACGACCCGGGTGGTCGTGATCGCGGGCGCCGGCAAGGCCTTCTGCGCGGGCCACGACCTGAAACAGATGCGGGCCAACCCGAGCCTGGAGTACTACCAGCGGTTGTTCGCGGACTGCGCGTGGGTGATGCGGCGCATCCAGACGCTGCCGCAGCCGGTGATCGCCCGCGTGCACGGCATCGCGACCGCGGCGGGCTGCCAGCTGGTCGCGATGTGCGACCTGGCGGTCGCGGCCAGCGAGGCGCGCTTCGCCGTCTCCGGCATCAATGCAGGTCTTTTCTGCTCGTCGCCCGCGGTCGCGCTGTCGCGCAACGTCGGCCGCAAGGCCGCCTTCGAGATGCTGGTCACCGGTGACTTCATCGATGCCGAAACGGCGCGGGGGCGCGGGCTGGTCAACCAGGTGGTGCCGCTCGCCGAGCTGGACGCTGCCATCGCGCGCCTGGCCGACCAGATCCTGGCCAAGCCGGCCAAGGCGGTCGCGATGGGCAAGGACCTGTTCTACCGGCAGCTCGAGATGGGGATCGACGCCGCCTACCAGCTGGCCGGGCAAACGATGGCGTGCAACATGATCGACGAGGTGGCCCAGGAGGGCGTGGACGCCTTCATCAACAAGCGCGCCCCTAAGTGGCCATCGGCCACTTAGGTTTTACGCCGCCTTGAGCAACTGCGGCCGTTGCCGCCGCGCGGCAGGCCGCGGGTCTCCCGCCTCCGGTCGGCTCGACAGATCCAGCCTGAGCGTCAGGCAGTAAGCCGCGCCGCCCGAGCGATTGAACGACTCCAGCGGCACCACGTGCACCTGATACCCACGCGCGGTCAGCGTCTCGCGCAACGCGTCGCTCGCGTGGCACACGACCACGTTCTCACCCAGGCAGACCGAGTTGACGGCCAGGTGCTCGGCGTCCGCGGCGCTGGCCTCAATCAGCAGATCCTTGTCGACCAGGTCCCGGAGCATGTCGCACGACTGCGCCGAAAAGGCGGCCGGGTAATAAAGGACCTCGCCGCCGGACAGAACGCACAGGCAGGTATCCAGGTGGTAGAAGCGCGGATCGACCAGCTCCAGGGCGACCGTCGGAACCGAGAAGATCCGGGCGATCACATCGGCCATCGGGCGGCTCGAGCGCTGACCCCATCCGGTCCACAGCAGCTTGCGGGTCGGATCCCAGATCGCATCGCCCGCCCCTTCGAAGTGCAGGTCCTCCGGGGTCTCGACGATCGAATCGATGAAGCCCTTCGCCCGCAGCGCCTCGAAGAAGGCTCGGTTTTGAATCTGCTCCATCCTGCGCTCGGGATGGCGAAACCGCGCCAACAGAGCGGTGCGGTCCAGCACCAGCGCCGCATTGGCGGTGAAGACCAGGTCGGGCAGGCCGGGCTGCGCCGCCTGCACTTCCACCTGCGCGCCCAGGCGCTCGTACATACCTTTCAGGGCCTTCCAGCCCTGTTCGGCCTGGCGCCGCAGTTGCCCGGCCGAGCTTTCCCATTGGACCGGATCCATCCACGGATTGATCCGGTAGCTCACCTCGAAGTGCTCGGGCGCGCTCATCATCAGCCGTGCGCGCGGCCCCTGGGTAGCCTGCGGCGCTGCCACGGTGTGGACCGCCAGCCGCGGTGCCCGCACGACCGGGTCGGCCAGCGCCGTCTCGAACTGGCGCAGCGTATCGGCGAACACGTCGATGCCCCAGTCGAGCGCGTCGCGCGAAATGGTGAGCGGCGGTGCGAACCGGATCACCGTTGCGTGCGTGTCCTTGGTCAGCACGCCGCGCTCGGCCAGGCGCTCGACCACCTCGCGGGCGCTGATGCGCTCGTCCAGCTCCACCCCGACCCACAGCCCGCGGCCCCGCACCCCGCGGATGAACGGGCTCGCGATCGCCCCCAGCCGCGCGATCAGGTGCGCCCCCAGCGCGGCGCTGCGCGCGACCAGCCCTTCGTCCTCGATCACGCGCAAAGCCTCCAGACCGACCGCGGCGGCGAGCGGATTGCCTCCGAACGTGGAGCCGTGGCTGCCGGGCTCGAACACGCCCATGACTTCATGGGTGGCCACGAAGCAGCTCACCGGCAGCAGCCCGCCCCCCAGCGCCTTGCCGAGGATCATCCCGTCAGGACGGATCCCCTCATGCTGGTGCGCGAACCAGCGTCCCGTGCGACCCAGTCCGGACTGCACTTCATCCAGGATCAGCAGCACACGTCGTGCGTTGCACACGGCCCGCACCTCGCGCAGGAAACCGTCCGGCGGGACCACGATGCCGGCTTCGCCCTGGATCGGTTCGAGCAGCACCGCGCAGGTGTTCTCGTTGATGGCGGCTTTCAGCGATTCGATGTCGCCGAAATCGAAGTGCCGGAAGCCGGGACCGAACGGCCCGAAATCGGCGCGATAGGCCGGCTCGGTGGAAAACCCGACGATCGTGGTCGAGCGCCCATGGAAGTTGCCCCGGGCCACGGCGATTTCGGCCGTATCGGGCGCGATGCCCTTGACCCGATAGCCCCAGCGCCGGGCCGCCTTGATCGCCGTTTCGACGGCTTCGGCGCCGCCGCTGGACGGAAGCGCCTGATCCAGGCCGCACAAGCGCGTCAGATGCTCCAGGAACGGGCCCAGCGCCGCGGAGTAGTAGGCGCGCGACGTCACGGCGACCCGGGCTGCCTGGTCGGTCAGCGCCTTGACCAGGCGCGGGTGGGCGTGGCCGTGGCTGACGGCGGAGTAGGCGCTCATCAGGTCCAGGTAGCGGCGACCATCCAGGTCGAACAGCCACTCGCCGCGCCCGCTGTTCACGACCACCGGGATCGGCAGGTAGTTGGGTGCGGCGACTTGTGACTCCAGCTCGATCGACCGATCGGTGGCGGCGCTTTGGGGCAGCATTTCAGATCTCCGAAAAGGGGGTCGCGATCAACCTGGCAGTGTAGGCACCTGCCCGCACAAGGGCGGCGCTTCGGTGCGTGCGGCGGCGCCGACTTGGAAGCGCCGCGCGACGGTGGCCGCGGAAACGGCAGGGTGGGGAGGCAGGCAGGCTATTCCTCCCCGAGGCCTCCTACGGCAGCGGAAAACCGCGGAACGGCTTGATCGTCTGCAGCTCGGGCTTGGACGAAATGCGCTCGATGCCCAGCGTTGCATCGTCGGTCCAGGCGTTGGTCAGATCGCGGTAGTGATCCAGGCTGTCGCAGGCGATGCGCAGCACGTAGTCGGACTGACCCGACACCAGAAAGCACTCGATCACCTCTTCGCTGGCCCGCATCCGGGCTTCGAAGCGGGAGTGGGTGGCGGCCGACTGGTCGCGCAGCGACACCTCGACGAACACCGTCAGCGCGCTGCCGATCTTGCGCAGCTCGATCAGCGCCATGTAGCCCGCGATGATGCCGGCGCGCTCCAGGCGCCGGACCCGATCGAGGCAGGCGCGCGGACTGAGCGCAACTTTCTCGGACAAGGCCTGATTGGTCATCCGGCCGTCGCGCTGCAGCAATTCCAGGATCTGGCGATCGATGCGATCGAGGTCCTTCATGCGGGCTCGGGCGATGCCAGGGCGGCGCGGATCTGTTCCAACGCGGTCGGGTCCTCGATCGTGGTCAAGTCTCCCGGGTCGCGCCCTTCGCAGATGGCCTGCAGCGAACGGCGCAGCAGCTTGCCCGAGCGCGTTTTGGGCAGCGCGGTGACGAAGTGGACCCGGGCCGGCCGGGCCAGGGCCCCCAGTTGCGAGTCGACCACCTTCATCAGATCGGCTTCGAGCGCCCTGCGCTGCGGCAGCGACTCGGTCAGGCGCGCGTCGCGCACCACGGCGAATGCGACGGCGACCTGACCCTTGATGGCGTCGGCGACTCCGACCACCGCCACCTCGGCCACAGCCGGGTGCGAGCAGATCGATTCCTCGATCTCGCGGGTGCCCAGCCGGTGCCCGGCCACGTTGATCACGTCGTCGGTGCGGCCGAGGATGAAGTAGTAGCCGTCCTCGTCGCGGATACCCCAATCGAACGTCGAATACACGGCGCGCCCCGGAATGCTGCGCCAGTAGGTCTTCACGAAGCGCTCGTCGTCGCCCCACACGGTCGTCATGCATCCGGGCGGCAGCGGCCCTTCGATCCCCAGCACCCCCTTCGTGTTGGGCCCGACCTCCTCGCCGCTTGCCTCGTCGTAGAGCTTGACGGCATAGCCATAGCAGGGCAGGCCGGGGCTGCCGAATTTCGATGGCAGCGGCTCCACGCCCTGCGCGATCACCAGGATCGGCCAGCCGGTCTCGGTCTGCCAGTAGTTGTCGATGACGGGCTTGCCCAGACCTTCGGCGATCCAGCGGGCAGTGGGCTCATCGAGCGGCTCGCCCGCCAGAAACAGCAGCTTCAGCGACGTCAGGTCATGCCGTTTCAGAAGCGCCGGGTCCTGTTTCTTGAGCACACGGATCGCTGTGGGCGCCGAGAACATCACCGCGACCCGGTACTGCTCCACGATGCGCCAAAGGATCGCGCCGTCCGGACGGACCGGCGTGCCTTCGTACAAAACCGTGGCCATGCCCGCCAGCAACGGGGCGTAGACGATGTAGCTGTGACCGACCACCCAGCCGATATCGCTGGTGGCGAAGTAGGTCTCGCCCGGCTGGCCGCAGAAGATCTTCTGCATCGACGAGGCCAGCGCCACCGCGTAGCCGCCGGTGTCGCGCTGCACCCCCTTGGGCTGGCCGGTCGTGCCCGAGGTGTACAGGATGTACGACGGTTCGCTCGACTCGAGCCACTGGCACGGCACCACCGCATCCCGGTGCTGGTTGCGCAGGTCGGCGTACCGGTGGTCGCGTCCCTCGACCCAGTGCATCGGTGCCAGTTGCCGGTCGACCATCACGACCGATCGAGGCGGCGCCTTGGAGCGCGCGATCGCCTCGTCCAGCAGCGCCTTGTACGGCAGGACCTTGCCGGCGCGCGAACCGGCATCGGCCGACACGATCACCTTGGGCCGGGCATCATCGATCCGGCTGGCCAGGCTCACCGAGACGAAACCGCCGAACACGACCGAATGAATGGCGCCGATGCGAACGCAGGCCAGCATTGCGAACACGGCCTCCGGGATCATCGGCATGTAGATCAGCACGCGATCGCCGCGCGCCACGCCCAGCCCCAGCAGCGTGGCCGCGAACCGGTTCACTTCCTGATGCAGCTGCCGGAAGGAATACGTCCGGTCGACGCCAACCTCGGTCGACACGTAGATCAGCGCAGCCTGCTCGCCGCGAGCGGCCAGGTGCCGGTCGACCGCGTTGTGGCACAGGTTGGTGGTGCCGTCGACGAACCAGCGCGCGAACGGCGGGCGCGAATAGTCGAGCACTCGGGAGAAGGGCCGTTCCCATTCGATCAGCTTGGCTTCTTCGGCCCAGAACGTTTCGGGCGAGCGGATCGATTTATCGAGGAACGCGCGGTACCTTGTCACCGGGGCCTTCCCCCTCGTTCTTCACGGCCTGCAATTCCTGCTGCTGTCGCACCAGGCGCAACAGCGGATTGAGTTGTTCCAGCAGCCGGGGCAGGTGGGCGACCACCTCGCCGCTGCGGCCGGCGCGGATCAGCGCCAGCGCCAAATTGACGTCCATCGATCCGTCTTCGCCGCGCCCATCCAGCGCGCCGGGGGCGACCCCCTCGGCGGTGCCCAGGATGATCCGCCGCGATCGGGCCGTCTGGGCCTGGTGAGCGCGCTTCTGCGCGAGCGTGCGCAGCTCCTCGGCGCTGCGCCGCAGCTCCTCCGACAGCGTGGCCACGCCGATGCAGGTCCACACCTCGACCCCGGGTCCGGCGGCCTCGACGTTTTCCAGCACCTTGCGCAGCCGCGCCGCGAAGCGCAGCACGCCGGACAGGCCGCTGCTCTGGGTGGCCACGCAGTATTCGAAGCGGTCCGAGCGCGTCCCGAGGTCCTCCAGCCGGATCGATGCGGCCAGCGTGCGGCCGACCAGTTTGGCGCGCTGCTCGATTTCGCCTTCCCAGGTGTCGCCCTGCGTGACGGACAGCTCGACCCGCACGCAGATCAGCGCCAGATCCGACAGGTTGCGGCGCGCGTACGACACCAGCTTGTCGACCTGCTTGTCGAAGAACGGCAGGATCAGCAGCTCGGTATCGGCGTCGACCGTGCGCGACGATTCCAGCGTGGCCTGCGTCTCGGCCAGCGCTTCGCGCGTGGCCGACAGCTTCAGCAGCACTTCGAGCCGCGACAGCAGCTCGGCCCGCGGTGTCGTCTTGGCGACGAAGTCGGTCACGCCCAGGCCGGCCGCCCGCTGGCGATCGTGTCCGTTGTCCTCGGACATCATCACGATCACCGGCAGCTCGCGGATCCGCTTGACCTTCGAGCTGCGCACGCGCGTCAGCAGGTCCAGCCCGCTCACCTTGGTCAGGCCCAGCTCGGTCAGCAGCACGCGGATGTTGCCGTCCAGCAGCACCGCCTGCCAGGCCGCTTCGCCGTCCTCGGCCTCGCGCACCTCGAAGCGCTCCCGCAGGTGGTTGCCCAGTGCAGCGCGCACGCTGCGGGAGGTGTCGGCGATCAGTATGCGGGCCTTGGCCGGACCCGCCGCGGTCGAAGTCTGGACCTCGTTAGCCACACGAATCCTGTCTGGACGGCCTCTGCAAGCCGGCGGGACGCTACCGGTTTGCCCCAAATTTACCGGATTCGCGGCCCCGCGAGGCCGATCCGGCCAAATTCCGGCCGGGACCGATTGTCAGTAGCATCCGACGCTGGCTTGGACGGCAGGTTTTCGATGGATCTGGTGGATGTCATCGTGGTCGGGGCCGGCCACAACGGCCTGACCTGTGCCTGCTATCTGGCTTCGGCCGGGCTGAAGGTCCGGGTGCTCGAACGCCGAGCGGTCGTCGGCGGGGCGGCCGTGACCGAGGAATTCCTGCCCGGTTTTCGCAATTCGAGCGCCAGCTACACGGTAAGCCTGCTCAATGCCGCCGTGATCCGCGACCTGAACCTGGCCCAGCGGGGTCTGAGAATCGTCGAGCGGCCCTTTTCGAATTTCGTGCCCACCGACGATGGCCGCTACCTGAAGCTGGGCGGGGCCCTGGCGAGCCCGCAGGACGAAATCCGCAAGTTCTCTGCGGCAGACGCCGACCGCTATGGCGCCTTTTGCGGGCGGCTGCAGCGCGTGGCCGACCAGCTGAAGGACTGGGTACTGCGGGCGCCGCCCGAGCTGGGCGGGCCGCTGATCGTGCAGGGCTGGCGCGACCTGATCGCCTCGGCCCGGCTGCTGTGGGCCTTCGGGCGCCTGCCGAGCCAGGTCCAGCAGGACTGCGCGAACCTTTTTACCCGCAGCGCGGGCCACTGGCTGGACGCAACCTTCGAGTCCGATCCTTTGAAGGCGGCGCTGGGCTTCGATGCGGTGGTCGGAACGTACGCCAGCCCCTACGCGCCGGGTTCGGCCTATGTGCTGCTGCACCACGCAATCGGCGAGGTCAACGGCAAGCCCGGCATCTGGGGACACGCGATCGGAGGCATGGGACGAATCACCGAGCTGATGGCGCAGGAGGCGCGCGCCCGCGGCGTGCAGATCGACGTGCAGGCGCCGGTCGCCAAGATCCTGGCCGATTCCGGGCGCGTGCACGGCGTGCGGCTGCAGGACGGACGCGAGGTGCACGCGCGGGCACTGGCGGCGGGGGTCGATCCGAAGCTGCTGTACCTGAAGTTGCTCGAGCCGAGCGCGCTGCCGGCCGACTTCGTGCAGTCGATGCGCGGCTATCGCTGCGGCTCCGGATCGATGCGGATCAACGTGGCATTGTCCGAACTGCCGGACTTTCGATGCCTGCCCGGCACGCAGGCGCAGCCGCACCACGCCAGCGGCATCCTGCTGGCCCCGTCGCTGCGCGCGATGGACCTGGCCTGGCGCGACGCGCTGCATCGAGGATTTTCACGCGCGCCGGTGGTCGAAATGCTGATACCGAGCGTGGTGGACGACTCGCTGGCGCCGCCCGGTGCTCACGTGGCGAGCCTTTTCTGCCAGCACTTCGATCCGGACCCGCCCGGCGGCTGGGACGCGATGAAAGCGGACGCAGTCGAGGCCGTGTTCGCGCACGTGGAGTCGTTCTGTCCCAACTTCCGGCGCGCACTGCTCGGCTACCGGGCCTGGACCCCGCTGGACCTGGAGCGCGACTACGGACTGACCGGGGGCGACATTTTCCACGGTCAGTTGACGCCGGACCAGTTGTTCAGCTTGCGTCCATTGCTGGGCTACGCGCGCTACCGCGGGCCGCTCAAAGGCCTGTACCACTGCGGATCAGGAGCCCATCCGGGCGGCGGCGTCAGCGGCGCGCCCGGATACAACGCAGCGCGCGAAATCGTGCGGGACCTGGTGTCCTGAAGCCTGCGGCCCTCACCCCCTCCCCTCTCCCGCTGCGCGGGCGAGGGGCGACACCGCGTGCCCCTGCGGACAGTTATGTACTTGCGGCGCCCGATCGCCCCTGGCCCGCGCAGCGGGAGAGGGGAGGGGGTGAGGGTGTTCCTTCGTATAATCGCCGGCACCATCCGCGCGGGCACCGCTCCCAGATCGAACTGCGATGAAAATTCTCGTTTCCGTCAAGCGCGTGGTCGATTTCAACGTGAAGATCCGGGTCAAGTCCGACGGCAGCGGCGTCGACCTGGCGAACCTGAAGATGTCGATGAACCCGTTCGACGAGATCGGCGTCGAGGAGGCGGTGCGCCTGCGCGAGGCCGGTCACGCCAGCGAGATCGTGGTGGTTTCCTGCGGCGTGGCCCAGTGCCAGGAGGTGCTGCGCACCGCGCTGGCGATGGGTGCCGACCGGGCCATCCTGGTCCAGAGCGACGAGGAGCTGCAGCCGCTGGCCGTTGCCAAGATCCTGAAGGCGCTCGTCGAGCGGGAAAAACCGCAGCTCGTGATCCTGGGCAAGCAGGCGATCGACGACGACTCCAACCAGACCGGGCAGATGCTGGCTGCGCTGGCGGGGATGCCGCAGGCGACGTTTGCTTCCAAGCTGGTGCTGGCCGATGGCTGGGCGCAGGTCACGCGCGAAGTCGACGGAGGCCTTCGGACCGTGTCGGTCAAATTGCCGGCGGTGGTCACGACCGATCTGAGGCTGAACGAGCCGCGCTACGTGACGCTGCCCAACATCATGAAGGCCAAGAAAAAGCCGCTCGAGACGCTGACACCGAAGGACCTGTCGGTCGACGTGCGCGCGCGCCTGCAGA
>Ga0210405_10004315_pt1 | contig 13429 bp, 10 predicted proteins | sample IncBWH11MmetaG_FD_155492 | JGI IMG/M metagenome (GOLD analysis project Ga0210405, IMG submission 155492) | Forest soil microbial communities from Barre Woods Harvard Forest LTER site, Petersham, Massachusetts, United States - Inc-BW-H-11-M | ecosystem: Environmental > Terrestrial > Soil >... | reverse complement strand
CGCTCAGCAAGGTAAGGCCGGACAAGAAATAAAAGAAGAACGTCGTGGCTACGGGCTGCATGCCGGGTTGGACTACTTGCTGCATACTAGAGCGCGACTCCCAAAATAGCCGTCAGGATGAGCACACCAATTCCGATGGGCAACAGCACCTTCCATCCTACCTTCATGAGTTGATCGAAGCGGTAGCGCGGGAACGTGGCGCGATACCAGATATAGAGATACATGAAGCCAGCCACCTTTGCGACGAACCAGAAGATGTCCTGAATGCGATCGCGCACCGGAGGCGCAAACAATATCAGTCCGATCAAACCCAGAACGGCTCCGAATCCTGCCAAGCCAATCGTTTGAACACGGAAGTAAGGATGCTTCGGCATGCGACGAACGCCGACGAAAGCGATGGCCGCAAGTGCCAGGAATGTTAATCCCGGAAATAGGGAGAACACCAGATCCCAAGTGTCACCAGTCAGCGTATTGGGAAAAGGCCGGTACCATCCGCCGAGCCACAGAGTCACAGCAATCGACGATACTGCGATCATCGCAGCGTATTCGCCAAGCATGAAGAGCGACCAGCGCAGGCCGCTATATTCGGTGTGGAAGCCAGCGGTCAGTTCCGACTCGGCTTCGGGCAAGTCAAACGGCGCACGGTTCGTCTCCGCAACCATGGCGATGGCAAAAATGCCGAATGCAATAAAGCCTAGAGGGAAAAACTTGAACAGGAACCAGACATGCTGCTCTTGCTGGGCCTGGACGATACCAATCATGCTCAACGTTCCCGTCCCCGACGTGCCGACGCCAACTCCGTAAGGCCCGAGCCCGTGCAGGCTGGTCATGAGCACCGCGGAAACTACGGCCATTCCCATGGCTACTTCGTACGAAACCATCTGAGCGCTGGAGCGCAACGCACCGATCAGCGGGTAATGCGAATTCGAAGCCCAGCCCGCCATCACGACTCCCAATACGCTCAGCGAAGAAACGCCGAGCATGAATAAGATACCGATGTTCAAATCCGTAATCGCATGAGTGGGACCGAAAGGGACGACAATATAGACAGCAAAAGAAGCGCACAGAATGATCAGCGGCGCGATCCAAAAGACAAACTTGTCAGCTTCGGCCGGAATGATGTCTTCTTTGGTCATCAGCTTGATGGCATCGGCGATCGGCTGTAGCAAGCCGTGTGGGCCGACTCGCATGGGGCCGAGGCGAATCTGAAAATGCGCCAGAGCTTTACGCTCCAGCCAGTTCATCGCCATAACCGCGACCGAGATTCCGCCGAAAACCACCATGATATAGACGAAGGCCCAAAACACATTGCCCGCTTGCCCCGGAGTCGTGTTGCTGCTGAGATAGGAGGTGATGTAGTTCAGCATCAGCGATCAACCTCGCCCAACACAATGTCCAGTGTGCCAATCACCGCGATGACATCGGCGACCAAAGCTCCGCGCACCATAACGTCCAGCGCCTGGAGGTTCACAAACGAGGGCGGTCTTACTCGTATACGGTAGGGCTGCGTTGATCCGTCGCTGACAATGAAGTATCCCAATTCTCCCTTAGGGGCTTCGATCGAGTGGTAGACTTCGCCGACCGGCGGCTTCAACACCTTCGGGACCTTCGCCATGATGGGCCCTTCGGGAATTCGCTCAATCGCCTGCCGGATGATGCGCAGCGATTGTCGCATCTCTTCCATGCGTACCGTGTACCGGTCGTAGGTGTCGCCGTTCGCGCCAATGGGAATTTCGAAGTCGAAGTCCGAGTACGCCGCGTAGGGTTGGGCTTTGCGGAGATCCCATTTCACCCCGCTGGCTCGCAGCACTGGGCCGGTGACGCCTAACGCTATGGCATCTGCGCGAGAAATCACTCCAACATTCTTTGTTCTCTCCAGCCAGATGCGATTGGTAGTAAGCAGTTCTTCGTACTCGTCGATTTTCGGGGGAACAAAGTCGAGGAACTTGATTACGTCACGCTCAAAGCCCTCGTAGGTTTCGTACTGGCAGCCGCCAATGCGGAAAGCGTGGGTAGTCAAACGCGCACCGCAATACTTTTCGAAGATCTTCAGAATCTCTTCCCGATCGCGGAAGGTGTAAAAGAGCGGCGTCATGGCGCCGATGTCGAGAGCGTGCGTACCCAGCCACAGCTGATGGCTCGCCATCCTGTTCAGTTCCGTCAGAATTACCCGAATGTACTTGGCTCGTGGCGGCGCTTCAATGTTGAGCAGCTTTTCAACCGCTTCACAGTAGCCCAACCCGTTCGAGACCGCGGCCACATAATCCATGCGATCGACATATGGATTGAACATAGTGTACGTACGATTCTCGGCAATCTTCTCCACTCCACGATGGAGGTAACCGATGACGCATTCTGTACCAAGAACTTTCTCGCCATCCAGCTTGAGAATTACGCGCAGCACCCCGTGAGTCGCCGGATGCTGCGGCCCCATATTGATGACCAGCTCATTGCTGTCGAGAAAGGTTTTGTCGGGCTGGTCGAGTTCCAGGTGTGACAGGAATCTTGTGGAGTCAGCCGCTTTCGGGTCGGACGTCGTCGTATCAGTCAGCTTCGGATCAGTAATCGTGCGGTCGGTCATGATTATTGGCCGCTCTCGATTCCCAGGTTGGCCCGCACCCATTCCTGATCCTGTTGGATGATGCCGTAGTCTTTGCGAAGCGGATGGCCCTTCCAGCCATCAGGGAGCAGGATGCGCTTCAAATCCGGATGCCCGTCGAAGCGGATACCAAACATGTCATAAACTTCACGCTCCAGCCAGTTGGCGGTGGCCCAGGCCGAGACCGCGCTCGGGACGCTTTCGCCATCCGCAATCATGATTTTGACGCGAATGCGTTCGTTCCTGGGGAAGGAATAGAGAATCCAGACGAGATCGAATTGCTTCTCGCGTTCAGGGTAGTGCACTGCGGTAATGTCCACGCAATAATCGAATTGCTCGCGGTCGCGCAGAATCTGCAGCAACTCGGAAACCATAGAGGGCTCCACAACCATGTAGTCCTGTCCGAGGTAAGTACTCGCTTCGCGGATGCCCGAGCCGTATTGGCCCCTGAGTTTGGCAACCATGGGAGATTCCCAGGGAACGGGGGTAGGACCAGCAGGTTTAGCCGGCGCAGCGGGCGCATGACCGGCGGCCGGTTTCGACTCACCGCTCGGCGGCGTGGACGGTTTGGTTTCCTCGGGCATAGCTACGAAGGCACAGACCTCCGGCGCTGCAACAGGTTTTGGAGAACGTTAACTTCTAACAGCTTGCGGATACTGTGTCAACGACGAGTGTGCAATTCACCTCGGCGCAGCGTTCCCGGTCCGATGGGCTGCGGCCTGATAGGTTTCGATCAGGTCACGAATACGCTGGGCGTCCCCTTTGCGATGCCCGTGGCTGGTGATCGGGTTCGTCCCGCCTGACGAGTCGATGCGGATGTTCGACCACACAAGTCCAGTTGAAATTTGCGCCGACGCGACCTGCGCGATGGCGATGCTTTCCTCGCTGCTGCCGAAAAACCGCGGCTTCACTTTGCTTACATGTAGCGAATTCACCACAATGCGAATCGGGAAAAGTAGGTTCCCCTTCGTCCAGCGGCTGGCAATAAAAGTCTCACCGTCGGGAGTTGCGTTAGTCATAAATGGTTGGCGAAGGCGATTCGTGGTCCTCGCATAAATGCTTCAAGGCTGAATGCTAAGTGCCAAGTACTGCTGCTCTACACCCACTCCAGCGCTCCTTTTCCCCAGATCCAGATGTAGCCGACGATCAGGATGCCGAGGAAGATGAGCATCTCAACCAGCCCGAATGTTCCCAGCGCCTTGAACTTCACCGCCCACGGAAACAGAAAGATGGTCTCGACGTCGAAGACCACGAACAGGATGGCAATAATGTAGTAGCGGACGGTGTAACGTCCTCGGGCGCTGTCAATGGGATCGATGCCACACTCGTAGGGCATCAATTTCGCCCGGTTCGGATTGTCCGGACGAATCAGTTTCGCTACCAGCAGCGTGATCGGAATCAGTACCCCCACCACAGCGACAAATATGAAGAGCGGAACGTAGTTTTGCGGCATCGGTCTCGACTTCCCGGGTCGATTGAAAATGCTAAAGCAGTTTATAGTACCGCCGGAACCCGATGGCTTCAAGGACTCTCGTCACGACTTGTTTATAATCGATCTTCCATCTTTGCGGATCAAAGGAACCCATTGGCACTCGACGAGAAAATTTACGACCTGCGCCGTGACAAGCTGAAGCAGATTGAAGCCCTTGGACAACGATGCTACCCGACCAAGTATGAATTCACGCACACGATTCCCGCAATTCTGGCGGACTACTCGGGAAAGTCGACAGAGGAACTCGAGGCATCGCACGTCAATGTGCGGGTTGCGGGACGCATTATGGCGATTCGCCTGATGGGGAAAGCCGGGTTCGCGCATCTGCAGCAGGGCGGACAGAAGTTGCAGATCTACGTGAAGAAAGATGCCGTCGGCGAGAAAGGATTCGAACTTTACAAATTGCTCGACCTGGGAGACCACGTTGGGGTCAGTGGGTACTTGTTCCGCACCCGCACTGGTGAACTCAGCGTGCACGTCGAGGAGATTACGTTTCTCTCCAAGGATCTGCTGCCACTACCCGAAAAGTGGCATGGGCTGACCGATGTTGAATTGCGATACCGGCAACGTTATGTCGACCTCGTCATGAATCCGGAGGTGCGCGAGGTATTTCTCAAGCGCAGCAAGCTGGTGCAGTCCTTGAGGCGGTTCCTTGACGCGCAGGGCTTCATCGAGGTCGAGACCCCGATGATGCAACAAATCGCCGGCGGCGCGGTTGCCAAACCGTTTGTTACGCATCACAACACCCTCGACATGGATTTATATCTGCGGATCGCTCCCGAGCTTTACCTCAAGCGGCTGACCGTCGGTGGCTTCGACCGGGTTTACGAAATCAACCGCAACTTCCGCAACGAGGGTCTAGGCTGGCGCTGGAACCCCGAATTCACCATGCTCGAGTTCTACCAGGCTTATACCGATTACCGCGGGGTCATGGATCTGACGGCGCGATTGATCGAGCAAGCAGCCATCGATGTTAACGGCAACACGAAATCTAAGTGGGGCGAGCACGAGATCGATTGGGCGGGATCGAACTGGCGGCGCATGACCATGCGCGAAGCGATCATTCATTATTGGCCGGACGCCGCAGGGGCGAAGCCTGCGATGGCAGACTTCAGCTCTCACGACTCAGTGAAAGCGTTGGTGGGCAGATTCAATACAGGTCACGCGCATATCGCGTACGACCCCAATGAGCCAGTCGGAAAGACCATCGCCAATCTGTTTGATGCGGTCGCGGAAGAGCATCTGACTCAGCCCACAATCATCTACGAGTTCCCTACCGCAGTCTCTCCGCTTTCCAAGCAAAAAGCCGACGAGCCTGACTGGACGGAGCGCTGGGAGATCTTTGCAGGGCAAATGGAAATTGCCAATGGCTTCAGCGAACTCAACGATCCCGAAGATCAGCGGCGCCGTTTCGAACAGCAACTCAAGGAACGCGAACGCGGAGACGAGGAGGCTCATCAGATGGACGAAGACTACATCCGGGCGCTCTCCTATGGCATGCCGCCGGCCGGAGGCGTGGGCGTAGGTGTGGACCGGCTGGCGATGCTCTTGACCGATTCTCACACCATTCGCGATGTGATTCTGTTCCCGCTGCTGAGACCGGAGAAAGCATCCAACGCCGAAGACCCAAAGGAATAGCGCTTGTCGCACTAGCAAATTACATGGATTCTTCGCTTCGCTCAGAATGACAGAGTCACTGGGTTTTGTGCGCCAGCGCGCTTTGACCGCAAGGTTCGGATAGACTGCTTCTTTCTCCCAACGGCTAGAATCAAATCGTCATGCGCTTCGATCTCGACTCCGCCAGTCGCCGCCGTCTTGGCTACCACCTCATTGACCAGATCGACAGTTTCTTCGCTTCCCTGCCCGACCGCCCGGTGCAACTTCCGGCTGAGCAGAGGACGTTCGCTGCTTTGAACAATCTCCCACCCGAGAATGGCGAAGACGCTGACAAGGTACTCGACGAAATCTTTCGCGAGATGGTCGATAAAGGATTTCACGTTCCCAGCGGAAACTATTTCGGATTGATGAATCCCACGCCCACTTACATCGGGGTTATGGCGGAAGCCCTGGTGGCTGCGCTGAATCCGCAGCTAGCCACGGTCAAACGCGCGCAGCTGGCTTCGAAAATCGAGCATGAAACCGTGCGCTGGGTCGGAGAACGCGTCGGCTGGCCGGGTGAATTCAACGGAACCTTCACTTCGGGTGGCAACGAGGCTAACTTCACCGGATTGGCTCTGGCCCTGGCCGCAAAATTTCCAAATGCAATCGACGAAGGCATCGCTTCGATTGGTTCACAGCCTGTCCTCTATGCCTCCGACGAGACGCACCACTCGATTGATAAGTCAGCCGGCCTGCTCGGAGTGGGGCGCAAAGCGCTACGGCGCATCCCGGTGAACGAAAATGTCCAACTAGATCCGCGAATCCTCGAACAGACAATAGACGCCGACCTGGCTTCCGGAAAGAAGCCTTTCTGCGTGGTCGCTACCGCCGGAACCACCAACACCGGCGCGGTGGACGAACTCGTGGCCCTCGCTGAAATATGCCGGCGCTACGACTTGTGGCTGCATGTCGACGGTGCCTACGGCGGATCGGCAATCTTCTCCGATCAACACCGGAGCCTGCTTCGGGGCATCGAGCAGGCCGATTCGATCACGATCGACCCGCACAAATGGATGGCGATGCCGCTGGCGGCCGGCGTGATCCTGACTTGCCATCCCGAAATGCTGGAGCGCGCCTTCGCTGTCGCAGCTCCGTACATGCCGAAAGCAGCCGAGTCCAAGGGACTAGACAATTCCCGCATCAGCACCCAGTGGACGCGGCGCATGAACTCGCTCAAACTGTGGCTCACGCTGCGAGTCCATGGAAGGAAGGCTTACGAGGAACACATCGATCGCCAACTCGGTTTAGCACAAAGCTTCGCCTCATGGATAAGGGCCTCGGCGCATTTCGAATTGGCAGCACCTCAAATTCTGCCCATTGTCGCCTTCAGGTTTAACGCAAACCTTAGCCAGCAAAGTCTCGCCGAGGCACATGCCAGCATCGTTGAGGAAGTAACACGCGACGGCCGGCGCTGGATCTCGGAAACCAGTGTGAACGGACGCAGCGTCTTGCGAATGATGGTGATCAGCTACCTCACCGAAGAACGCCACCTTCGCGAACTGGGTAATGCGCTAACCGAAGCTGCCACCAGGCTTGCTTTGACGGGAACGCGAAGCGCACAGGTATCATGAGCTGTAAGGATAAGAAATGATAAACGGTAAACGCATCGCAGTCGTGTTGCCCGCCTATAACGCGGAGAAGACTCTGGAAGCGACGGTACGCGAGTTGCCGGATCTGGTGGACATTCGCATCCTGGTGGATGATCACAGTTTTGACCGCACGGTCGAGGTCGCAAAGCAACTCGGATTGCAGTTCTTCGTGCACAACGCAAATTATGGCTACGGGCGCAACCAGCAAACTTGCTACCGCGAGGCTCTGGCTGCGGGTGCGGACGTGGTCATTATGCTGCATCCCGACTATCAATACACGCCGCTTCTTGTGATGGCCATGGCGAGCATGGTGGCATACGAAGTCTATGACGTGGTCCTCGGTTCGCGCATTCTGGGAGGACAAGCCCTGCGGGGCGGCATGCCTATTTGGAAATACATTGCGAATCGCTTTCTCACCGCGTTCGAGAACTTCTTTTTGAGGGCTAAGCTCTCGGAATATCACAGCGGGTATCGAGCGTTCAGCCGCGAAGTACTCACCCGACTTCCACTCCTTGAAAATTCCGACGACTTCGTCTTCGACAACCAGATGCTCGCGCAATGTGTGCATTTCGGCTCCCGCATCGGAGAAGTATCGTGTCCGACCAAGTATTTTGACGATGCCTCCTCCATCAATTTCAGGCGCAGTGTGAAGTACGGCATCGGAGTGCTGACCACCACGCTGCAATTCGCTTTGCAGAGATTCGGCCTGGCTCGCTTCCGAATATTCAGTCCGGATGGCCGGCGGCTGGAACCGGGAACTCCTGAGTATTACGCCAACGGCGAAACGGTGCATCAGGCTTAAAGCCAGCGCTGTTGTGTCAAGTTCGCGCTGTTTCCAGATGACCTTGGATAAGGTAAAACCTCGGGATGCAAGAAACCGCGCCTTGGAACCTGCTGGTTTGCAGGCTTCCAAGGCGCTTTACCGACGGCAGGAAACAGACATTAGATTTAAAACGGTCGCTTTGACCCGTACTACTTGGGAGTCGCCACGAATCCTTGCGCCAGTGTGCTGCTTGGCATCGTGAAACCGACGAGCATGCCGTTATCGTTGACGCCGTTCACGAAGGTGAAGCCAACTCCCTTGGGATCATCCACCGAAGTGTATTGCGCGGTCGTACTGTTGTAGACGAAGCCGTGGGAGCCCCCTGATGAATCCTGGTATGTTCCCACCACCAGGCCCTTGTTGTTTTCACCGGTCGCCTGGGTGAAAGTCGCGCCCGGATAATCCAGTTGAAGCAATGTTCCCGCATTCAGCCACCAGCCATGGTTAACACCGTTGGCGTCGATGAAAAATCCAGTAACCTGCTGGTTGAAGTTTATGTCAGTTGCCTGCGCGCTGGTGGATCCCGGGATCGTGATTACTTCCCAGACGCCGCCGTTGATGTCGTAAATGTAGGGGACGAAAGGTCCGCTGCCGTTTGCGGTTTGGCTATAGTAGCCAGCCACCTGCGCCAGGTCGTTGCGGCCGAGCAGTTGGTTGAAGGGTGTTCCCGGGAAATCGATCGATTTGAAGGCGTTGTTGTCGTCGATGAAACCGTGAGTGACGCCTGCCTGGTCAACATAGAAGCCGCACGTCCCACCCAGCCCGTCGATGCCGATGACCTGAGTGGCAGTCGAGCCAGGGAAATTTTCATTCACGAACTTCTTGGTGGACAGTTCGTAGGTGAACCCTTTGTTATCGTTCACATTGTGGTAGCCAGCGATTTCCCCTTTCTTATTGATACCCAAGAGCTGTGTAAAAGTGTCGTGGGGATAGTTGATGGTCCTAAAGTTGTAGGATGTCTGGGCCGACATCGAGGCAGCGGCCAGAACCGCGAATCCTAAGGCGAGAGCAAGTGACTTGAGCTTCATGTTGTTTCTCCTCTTTTGTTTGCGTTATGATCGGAATTGGCCGTCCGGCCGATTATTTTCCCGCTCACTTATAAAGGCGACATTCCCAGGTCAATTCCCTCACGATCCCATAAGATTTTTTTGGAAGAGATTCGCAAAGCCCTCAGAAAAGACCAACGAGAGATGACTCCGCACCGGCTCCCGCTGTAGGCAGCCGTTTTTCAGAATCATTGCAGAACAACAATGGCGTCGGGCGTGCGGTTATTGCACGACCAAAGTAAGCTTCGTAGCGTGGGTCAGCGTAGTCGAGGCGGAAGTGAAAGTGCCGGTCACGGTGAGATCGTAGGAGCCGGCTGGGGTGGTGGGCGGGCTGTTGCCGTTGCTGCCATTCCCCATACCGGCGCCCCCGCCGCCGCAGGAGGAAAGTGTGATTCCCAGTGAGATCAGGCAGAGGAAGGCTAGTCCGTAGAGCAATCGGCCGGGCCGTTTGCGGGATCGCGCACATGAGCCTAGCACCAGCCCCGACCAGCCAGAAAGCGTCAACCACAGCGCAAGCCTTCTGCTGTCAGGAGTAGAACCAGCGGGGTGTGCGAGACTCGCTGTGGTTCCGGCCGTCCTTACTGCGACGCCAACTGACGCTGGCGTAGAACCGTTGAGAGCAACTGAACTAGAGGAGAGAGAACACGCAGATTGTGGTGGGGCTCCGCTGCAACTCAGCACCACGGTTTGATTGAATCCGCCGCCGGGCGCGATTGCGACCGTATAGTTGGCGGTCTGTCCCGGAGCGACCGTAGCCGTCGGTGAGCCCGAAATAGCAACCTTGAAATCTTGCCCCATTCCTGTGAGTGTCACCGTTTGCGGGCTGCCGGCTGCGTTATCGGTCACGGTCAACGTCCCGGTTCTGGTGCCGATTCCAGTTGGGTCGAAGAAGACTCCGATCAAGCAACTCGAACCCACGGCTAAGCTGCTTCCGCACGTGGTCTGCGCACTCACAATGCCGAAGTCGGCTGGGCTAACGGCCACATTTGTGATCGCGAGTGTGGCCGTCCCGGTATTCGTCAGCGTCACTGGCTTGGGAGAGCCAGCGTTCTTCACGTACTGGCCAGGGAACGGGAGGTTGAGTGGCGACAGGGTAGCGGCAGGAGCGAGAGCAGGGGTGCCCGTGCCGGCGAGGCCCACTGTCTGGGGACTACGAGGAGCGTCGTCGGTGATGCTCACCGCTGCGCTTAGACTCCCTACGGCAGTGGGCGTAAACGTCACGCTGATTTGGCAAGAGTCATTCGGTGCCAGGGGCGGGCCGCAGGTGTTGGTTTTCTCCGCAAAGTCGCTGGCATCGGGGCCGGCTATGCCGATGCTTGAGAACGTCAATGTCGCGGCTCCGGTATTTGTTAGCGTGACTGTCTGGAGTGAACTGGTCGTGTCGATCGGCTGCGGCCCGAAAGTTAAATTCAGGGGAGCCAGAGAAACTGCCGGCAAGGCCTGGCGGAAGATGCGAGTTTGCCACGAGTGGCACTCGCTTGCCGGGACCGCGCAATTGCTCGTTCCCGTTTGACTGGTATTGAAATATTCGCCCATGCCGTAGAACGTCAAATCGTCGGTTGAATCAATCACTGTGGCGGCGTACTGGCCCCAGTGCGGCGTGTTCTCCTGGTCCCCGGTTCCCTGCATAATCAGCGTTGGAGGCTCGAAGGAGGAAGTGCCCCAGGGCAGCACGTCAACACTGATGGCGGGATTGGTCTGACAGCTGGAACAATGGGCCCCGGATGTCGTGTACTCGATCGCCAAATTGCCATTCTTGTCGAGAGCCGCGCTCGGCATGAAGTAATACAGAGTCCCAGTCAGATCTTGCAAATCGGGAGGACCCGAAGTGCCGCCACTGTTCACCAACACCGTCGCCGCCCCGTTTGAGCCCCCAACCTGCAGAATGTAATAGCGAATACCGGTACGCTCGTTACCGGCATTCTCCATCACCACGTGCGACGCTGTCAGGTACTCCCCGTTTGGCCCGCTCCCGGACGAAGTCAGGTTGTTGTAAGTCAGCCGGTTCGCCATCCTGTCACCCAGGGAATCGAGACACGGAAATCCAGGTACATAGTCTCCACACAGAAGACTGCCGTACGCTCCGATTTGAGAAGGATTCGTGCTCGGCACCGGAACGCATACCGTGTTGATCTCGCTGCCTGTTCTTGAGGTGTCGTAGCAGCCCGGTGTGTATGGGTTCACGGTGACGAAGGTTGGCCCCGCCAAACCATTCGTTCCCCAGGTGAACAGGGCCAGTTGGTTGGATGTGCACGGCGTGCTCTGGCTCGTGCAAACGTGCTGACCGTTGCCCCCTTGCTGTTGGTTGCTGGGGTTGACAATGGAAATGAAATATTCCGATTCCCCATTCGGTGGTCCCGTCGCACTGTCAATCTCCCCCACATCGAGCGAGTGGATGAGGCTCGGCTCTTCGTTCTGCGGGATCATGTAGGTGTAACACGTCATCGGGTTCGCGGATTGGCCGAGAACCATGTCCGCCCGGTCTAACTGGCAAGCTTCAAAGCCGGCTTCGGTGTAGCCGACTGTCGGATCCTGCAAATCAAAGGTGATGTAGAAGCCATTCGACCAAGTCCCGATCCGGGGCCAGTCAGGATAGTAGTAATAAGCAGTTCCGGTGGTGCAGCCGTTCGAACTCGGCAGGCAAGGAATCGCCGTGTCCATCTTAAACTCGTACGCATGCCAGATGGTCGTGGGGTTGGAAAGATCGCTGCCCGAACTCAGCGCAATGCACCAGGTGTAATGATTGATGCCGCTCGCGAGGTACGTTATGCGCCGGCTGATCACAAACACTTTGTCCAGACGGTCGAAGATGACTTGAACGTTCCCGGTACTATCCTGGCATTCCGGTTGCGTCGAGGGGGACCAAAGCCTGTCCACGGTGACCGGCACGCCCGTGATTCCGCCTGCGATGGTAAAGATGGGCTGACCCGTTACTTTGTCAAAAGCCTGAACGTAATCACCATTGACCCACTCCAGAACCTGCGCATTTTCGCCACTCACGGTTGGGCCCACGGCAATATTGGCGTCGACGTTGTAATAATTCTGGTCGTAGAATTGGTACTGACTACCGATGTTCTGCTGGGCGTCGATGCCTTCGAACTGGTTTCCGTTCCAGCCTGTGCCGCAGGAACCAACGCACTGCGGAAAGTTGACGGCCGTGTTCTCAGCAGTCTGTGCCGCGGTGTACGGATTGGGCGAGATTACTCCGAGCTGGCAGTCGCCCTGGCAGCTTTGGCCCATCGAATAGACACTGGTGAACAAAAACAGCATGAGCACGCAGTTTCTTATCCTCATGAGCCCCTTTCCACCATTCATCCGGGAAACTCTCTCAGAATCAGCTTCGGCGTGCAAGATGTCTCTTTCGCTGTTTACGTCGGCACTGTTTACGTCGGGTGTCGTCCATTGCGGGAACGGATCGGATATGACTGAACGCCTTGGTACTCATGGATTTCAGGGCTCCGTGCCCAAGCTTACCTTGAACGTATCAGATGAACGTTCTTCACCTCAAGATGCCTAAGAGGCACGAATAGATTTGGTTAACCGATTGAAAGACATAAGTCGGTTTCCCGTCGGAGACGATAGGAACGCACTGGGTTCCACCGAATAATTGCTTCTCTACCAGGACTTATGTTTGACGAGGTTTTTCCCATCGCTTATCTTAAAGATTCCGATTAGAGACGCGTGGCTCGCAAGAGGCTGCTTCGATCCCGATCGAATTGCGGTCGGTTGACTTCATGAAGATTGAACGCTTGGTCGAATCGTGAGAACCAGGAGGGCTTAATTGAAGGTTTTGGTGGTAGGAGGCGCCGGTTACATCGGAAGTCATACGGCGCGGGTTTTGCGAAAGGCCGGCCTTGAAGTCCTCATCTACGACAATCTGTCCACCGGCTTCGATTTTCTGGCCAAGGGTTTCGAGACCATCGTCGGAGACGTCCACGACAGCACGAAACTTTTGCCGGCGGTCAAGCAGTCGGACGCCGTAATGCATTTCGCCGCCAATCACTTCGTCGGGGAATCCGTGGTTAATCCGCAAAAGTATTTCCGCAATAACGTGGAAGGCGGCCTTTCCCTGTTGAATACGGTGCTGGAGGCGGGCAAGAAGAGCGTCGTCATCTTCTCCTCCACGTGCGCGGTCTACGGTTCTCCCGCTAGAACGCCCATCAGCGAGGATTGTCCGCTCGCCCCGATCAATCCCTACGGAGTTTCCAAACTCTTTTTCGA
>Ga0210405_10004314_pt1 | contig 13431 bp, 12 predicted proteins | sample IncBWH11MmetaG_FD_155492 | JGI IMG/M metagenome (GOLD analysis project Ga0210405, IMG submission 155492) | Forest soil microbial communities from Barre Woods Harvard Forest LTER site, Petersham, Massachusetts, United States - Inc-BW-H-11-M | ecosystem: Environmental > Terrestrial > Soil >... | reverse complement strand
AGCGGCCGACCAGAATTGCAAAACCGTGATTACTCGGGCTGAATTCGAAAAAATCCTGGATGCCGTCCAGCCGAATATGCCCCCGCGCGTCCGGCGGCAATTCGCCATGCGCTACGCGAGTGCGCTAGTAATGGCTGACAAAGCGCATGAAATGGGTTTGGATCAGGGACCGAAGTACGAGCAGCGTCTGAATCTGGCGCGAGTCCAAATCTTGTCCCAGGCGCTTAATCAGGCGGTGCAGGAGAAGGCTGGACAGATTTCTGACCAGGACATTGAAGACTATTACCACAACAATACCAGCGCTTACGAAGAAGTTGATCTGCAACGCATATTCATTCCGCATTCCCAAACGCTCCCCGCCTCCAAGATCAAACTGAGCCCGGCAGCTGAAAAAAAGCGCCAGGAGGACGCGGAAGAAGTTATGAAGAAAGAAGCCGATAAGCTTCACACCCGCGCCGTCGCCGGTGAAGATTTTGCCAAGCTTCAAGATGAGGCTTACCTACTTGCCGGAATCAAAACCAAGGCTCCCAGCACCAAGATGGGTAAAGAACGGCGCAACAACCTGCCCCCGACCCAGGCTGCGGTTATGGATTTGAAGACCGGTGAAATCTCCGCTGTGTTCTCCGACCAAAGTGGGTATTTCATTTACAAGGTCGGCGCAAAAGACGTCGAACCGCTGGACGATAAGTTGAAAGAAGAGATCCGTGGAACGCTGCGCACCCAACGCGTGCAAGAACAGATGCAAGCAGTCCAGAAGTCCGCTACCCCTACCTTGGATGAAAGTTATTTCGGGCCCGAAATGCCTCCGGCGCATGGCATGCCAATGCCACCACCCGCTCCTGGCCCCTCATCCAAGCCGTCGGGTCCTGGCTCCAAGTAATGGACGGTGATAAACCAAGTGTCATCGTAACGGGGATCGCTGGCAATCTGGGACGGCGACTGTTGCCGCATCTGGCGGACTATCAGGTCATCGGAGTTGATTTGAATCCCCCGCAGACCGGCGACCCCCTGCGCTTTGTGCGCATGGACCTTGGCCTGGAGGAGTCCTGCCGCGATTTGTTTCTTCTGGTGCGGGAAGCGCGGCCGGTCGCGGTGATTCACCTGGCTTTTGTGCTCGATCCCGTCCGCACCGGCGTGCTCGATCTGGACCGGATGTGGCAAATTAACGTGGCCGGTACGGCCCGGGTGATGGAAGCCATCACCGAAGCCAATCGTAACGACTCCATCGTAGGACGGTTTATTTTCCCGAGCAGCGTTTCCGTCTACGGTTCAGATCTGCACGAACCGGTCAGCGAGGACTCTCCTTTCGGCGCACACACTTTGCCTTATGCGATCCACAAAATGGAATCCGACAAGGTAGTCCAGCAGAGGGCGCCCGCGCTGCGAGGCTGCGGCGTCTTCATGTTGCGCCCTCATATCTTTGCCGGCGCCAGCGTGGAGAACTATATGATTGGAGCTTTTCGCGGCACACCCAACGGCCGGGCAAAGCGCGCCGCCAAAATGCGGGATCAGGGCAAGCGTCTTCCCTGCGTGTTGCCCTACGGACAACGTTATCTCGACAACCGCATTCAGTTCGTCCACGTGGACGACATGGCGCGGTTGCTAGCACACATTGTTCGCCGAACGGAGCCCGAATCCCAACGGCTCACGGTTCTGAATGTGGCCGGGCGCGGCGAGCCTTTAACTTTTGATCGTTGCATCGAAATGGCTCACGCGAGACTAAGACGCGTCCCCGGAAAGTGGGCGTTCCGTCTGGTGCTGCAGTCCATGTGGAAGCTGGGAATCTCCGCCATTCCGCCAGAAGCTGCGCCATATATGACCGGCGAATACATCATGAACACCGATCGTCTGAGCAAATTCCTGGGTGACGATTACAAAAATGTGATCCGCTACACCGTTGCCGACGCCTTTGCCGATTCCTTCACCGCAGAGAGTCCTGCCATCACATCGCAAGTCGCCGCGCGATAAGTTCCTACTTCTTCCCTCGATACAGTCCCGCAATCCCGAACGTATACGGCGTCCACGAGGCTTCCCGGAATCCAGCGCGGCGCATCCGCCCCAGCATCTCTTCCGGGGATGGAAAGCGCTCGACCGACGCGGGTAAGTAAACATACGGGCCTTTGACTCCAGAGACCACCGTACCCACGGCGGGCAAGATCCGCTTGAAGTAGACTCGATACAACTTTCCGATCATGCCGCGAGGCTCACCGAAATCCAGGATTCCGCACTCCCCGCCCGGACGGAGCATCCGCACCATTTCCCGCAGTCCGGCATCGTAGTCCGCGAGATTGCGGAAGCCAAATGCCGCGGTAATCAAGTCGAATTGTTGGTCCGGGAAGGGCAAATGAAGCGCATCCGCTTCCACCCAACGCAGGGACTTTTCCGCCGATTTCTCGTTCGCCCGCCGCAGCATCGCGTGGGAAAAGTCTACGCCCAGGATTTTCGCCGAACCTCCAGCCTCTCGAAACAGAGCGAAGGTCATGTCGCCGGTGCCGCAGCACAAATCAAGCACCTGTGCGTCTTGCCGCTTCAAAATCGAAGCAAAGCTTCGCGCCGTCTTCCGCCACCACAATCGATCCACATTGAAGGAAAGTAAATGATTCAGCAGGTCGTATCGCGGCGCGATTGAGCTAAACATCTTCCGTACCGCGAGCGCGGCGGACGCCGGATCGCTCGCTCCTTCGGGAGCGGCTCCAATGACAGTCCCTTTGGTCGAATCACTCACAGCTGGCTCCCGCTTCCTTTACGAACCGCCTAGCCTCCGCAACTCGTTCACCGCCTCGAGGATGACTTTCTCCGACACATCGTTCGCAATCTCGACTTTGCCAATCTCCCGTGGCAGCACGAAGTGTACGACGCCCTTGCGCGTTTTCTTGTCCCCCTGAAGCAACCGGACGATGTCCCGGCTGCGAGCCGTGACCTTTGGCAGCTTGCCAAGACCGAGCACCGCGTCAGAAATTCGTCGCGCAGCGTCGTTATCGATCCGGTCCGTCGCAGCCGCGATATACGCAGCCGCGATCATTCCCCAGGCAACCGCTTCACCATGCAGAAAACGCCGATAACCCGATTCAGTTTCGAGCGCGTGCCCGATCGTATGTCCAAAATTCAGCACTCGTCTCAGCCCGTTCTCCCGCTCGTCGGAGGAGACTACCTCAGCCTTCAACCGTACAGATTCCGAGATCACCCATTCGATTGCCCCAGCATCGCCACGCAAAACCTTAACCTGAACTTTTTCGAGGTAGTCAAACAGTGCAGGCTTTCCGATCACTCCGCACTTTAGCGCTTCATACAGACCCGCGCGAAACTCCCGGTCAGGCAAAGTGGACAGCATTGCAGGATCGATCAGTACCACACGCGGCTGGTGAAAGGTTCCAAGCAGGTTCTTGCCCGTGCTCAGGTTCACGCCGGTCTTGCCGCCGATGGCAGCGTCCAGTTGAGCCTGCACGGTGGTGGGAATCTGCACGACATCAACACCTCGCATATAAAGCGAAGCCAGCAGACCAGCCACATCACCCACCACACCGCCGCCGAACGCTACGATCACGGCATTTCGATCTGCACCCAATCGAGTCAGCTTCTTCGCCAATTGCTCGACCGTGGCCAGCCTCTTATGACGCTCGCCGTCGCTCATTTCTATCCGCCGCGCTTTGAATCCGGCGGCCGAAAGTGACTTCATCAACTTCTTGCCCCACTTCCGGCGAACTGGCGGCACAGTCACAACGAAAAGCTGCAAACGATCCCCAACAATTTCGCGCAACTGCTCTCCCGCCCGCTCCAGCAAGCCATTTTCAATGATGGCGTCGTAGGGGCTAGGCTGAACCGCGATGGTCACTCGGGTCATGGAGTCTCATCATAACGTAATCATCAGCGCGGCTACCGGGCCGCCGCGTGATACCATTTTTGACCTATGGAGTCTTCTGCGCCGTCCCGAACCGATTTCCTTGTGATTGGCGCCGGAGTTGCCGGGTTGCGTGCCGCGGTTGAACTGGCAGGTGCGGGGACAGTTCTGGTGCTGGCCAAACGCGAGGTCACCGAATCGAATACGCAGTGGGCCCAGGGCGGCATCGCGGCCGCACTCAGCGACGAAGACGAAATCAGTCTCCACCTCCAGGACACGCTGCAAGCCGGCGATGGCCTGTGCAATCCGGAAGCCGCCAAGGTGCTGGTGGAAGATGCCCCCGAGCGCATCGATGAATTGATCCAATGGGGCACGGAGTTCGATCGCCAGGGCACCAAGCTCACCTTCGGCCGCGAAGGCGCGCACAGTCGCAACCGCATTCTGCACGCGCACGGCGATTCCACTGGACGCGAGATTCTCCGGGCTCTCTACGCCAAAAGCAAAACGCTGAAGAATATTTCCGTGCGTGAGTTCGAGTTCTCTACGGACTTAATCGTGGAAGATGGCCGGGTCTGCGGCATTCACCTCATTAACGAGAGGGGCGAGAAGCAGCAGATGTCGGCTTCCGCCGTTTTGCTCGCCACCGGCGGCATGGGCCAACTCTACCGCAACACCACCAACCCGGCGGTCGCCACCGGGGACGGCGTCGCCATGGCATATCGTGCCGGCGCCGAAGTCGGCGACATGGAATTTATCCAGTTCCATCCCACGGCGCTGTACTTGAAGAATGCCCCACGCTTTTTGCTCTCCGAGGCTCTTCGCGGCGAAGGCGCATACCTGCGCAATATCGAGTTGCATCGCTTCATGCCGAAATACCATCCCATGGGCGAACTGGCGCCCCGCGATGTGGTGGCCCGAGCCATTCTTCATGAGCTTGAGGTAAGCCAAGTCAAAGACCCCTTTGTCTATCTCGATCTCACTCACCTCGACCCTGACCATGTAAAGAAGCGTTTTCCGCGCATCTACGCCACGTGTATGGAATTCAACATCGATATTACGGCCGACATGATCCCCATCCGGCCGGCCGCGCATTATGCCATGGGGGGCGTGCGCACGGACCTCATGGGACGTTGCACGCTGCCCGGGTTGTACGCGGCCGGCGAAGCCGCCGCCACGGGCGTGCATGGCGCCAATCGCCTGGCCAGCAATTCCCTGCTCGAGGGGCTGGTTTTCGGTGCGAGAGCTGGCAAAACGATGCTTGATGAACTGCGTCACCCGCCCGCCAGCGCCGTCAAATCTCGCCGCGCTGTCTCGAACGGCCCAGTCGACACTGCGACCGAGGAAGTTATCCGCGAAGTTCAAGACCTTATGTGGGGGGATGTTGGTATTGTGCGCACTGGAACAGGATTGAAAGCGGCCATCGAGCACCTGAACCGTCTTGCTCCAAGAGTGGCCCACCCGCAAACCCGACGGGCGCACGAGGCGCAAAATCTCCACGCCCTTGGCTTACTGGTAGCCCGTTCCGCGCTGGCCCGCGAAGAGAGCCGCGGCGCCCACTATCGCACCGACTTCCCCGTCCACAACGATGCCAAGTTCCTCAAGCACTCCATCGCCAAAGGCGATGCCATCCGATTCGCCTAAAACCATTAACCACGAAGGACACATAGGTTCACAAAGGAAATCAGAAACAACCACGGTTCCCTTTGTGAACTTCGTGCCCTTTGTGCTTATTGCTCTTGACCTTTCGGATGGAGCAATGACGCCAACACAGCAACCAGCAATACTCCCGCCACAACTCCCAGCGCGATCCACGTGGGAATTGGATAGTAATTCGAAACCAGCATCTTCGTTCCAACGAAGATCAAAATTGCCGCTAGCCCGTAGTGCAGATAGTGGAAGAGCTCCATCATGCCGGCCAGCAAAAAGTACATCGAGCGCAGACCCAGAACCGCAAACACGTTGGAGGTATAAACAATAAAAGGCTTCAGCGTGATGGCCAGCACAGCAGGAATCGAATCTGTGGCAAAGAGCACATCCGTAGTCTCGACCAATACCAGCACCGCCAGCAGGGGCGTCGCATACAGGCGTGCGCGCCGGACTACAAACTTGCCCCCCTCGTAATTCTCGGTCATCGGTACCCAGTGCCGAAATAAACGCAGTACTGGATTGTTTTCCGGTTCGATCCCCACACCATGCTGACGAAACAGCTTGATTCCGCTGTAGACGAGCAGCGCCCCGAAAATATAGGTGATCCAATAAAACCTTTGAATCAGGCCGATGCCGACCACAATGAAGATGCCCCGCATCACCAGGGCGCCGACGATTCCCCAGAACAATACTTTGTGTTGGTGCTCCGGAGCGACGCGAAAGTAGCGGAAAATCAGGAGGAAGATAAAGAGATTATCGACGCTAAGCGAAAGTTCAATCACGTAACCGGTGACGAACTCCACGGCGGTCGTGTGCCCATACCGAGAATAAATCAGCACAGCGAATGCGCCGGCCAGACCAATCCAGAGCAAGCTCCAGGTCAGCGCCTCACGAAATTTCACCGTATGGCCCGGCCGCTGCAGGAGGCCCAGGTCGACCGCCAGCATGCCCAGCACGAAAAGATTGAACAGAATCCAGAAGAGTAGCTGGTTCAATTAAACCTCAGCGGTTTTTGTGATGCTCGCCCCGCCCGCAAATAATTCGGGAAATGCAGGCGAAGCAATTTTCAGTCGGCCCTTCCCCATTTCCCCTCTTGCCACGGCTGCCACATGCCAAAGGTTTTCATCAGTTCATCCATGTGCGTCTCGCGCATCGTCTCCTCGATTTGAGCGTGGTGCAGGCGGGGACCAAGCCGCTCCGGCGCATTGGCGATGCCGAATGTGAGCGCGGCCCCCTCCGCGACATGTTTCTTCAGTCGCGCCAGGTCAACTTTGTCGAAGGTATCAGACATGGCGTGATAATTGATTAGGTAATTCGCCTCGTCCTGCTCAGCGACGAAGGTCGGTACGCCTTCCAGCATGAAATCGAAATGGTCCGTGCCCCATTCGGCGGTGGTTTTCAGATTTGCGGCGTCAAACTGCTTCAGTGGCGCCACCACATTGTTCGCGGCGTCAAGCACGTCCTTCCGACCACCCAGAGAAAACCCGGTGACTTTGCCCGTTCCAGAATCGAAAATAATTACTGCTGCAGCTTTGTCCAGTTCGGCTCGGTGTGCGACGGCATAGGCGTGCGATCCGAGCAAACCTTCCTCTTCGCCAGAAAACAGAATGAAGCGAATGCTACGCAGCGGCCGCAGCCCCGCGGTTTTGATCGCGCGTAGCGCATCGACCACCAAAGCCGCATTGCATCCATTGTCGAGCGCGCCCGTGCCCAGTTCCCATGAATCGAGGTGCGCCCCGAGGATCACAAACTCCTTGGGTTTTTCGCTGCCTCGAATCTCGCCGATTACATTCGTCGCCGTGATCGGCCCGCCAATGCGATTAGGGATTGCCAGGTCGGCGCGAACCTTCTGGCCTGAAGCCAGCAGCCGTGCGATACGCCAAGCATCCTCTCTCGCCACCAGCACCTGGGGAATGGGTCCGATCTCACCCTGCAACGTGTCCGTGTGGCGATAGAGCAGGTCGTAGGGACGTGTGGATTGGACAGCGATGGCCAAAGCTTTCGCCTGTACAGCGCGAAGAATAATGCCCGGCGCTCTCAGATACTCGCCGAAAAGGTCATCCCATTTGGCCATCTCGTGGGAGTGCACCAGCAGCAAAGCACCACTGACATTGCCGGCTTTGACGAAATCCTCAGGCCTCCCCTCGCCCACATCAACAACGGGCACGTCCTGATGCGCCCCAAGAGCCGGAGCCCACCCCATCGAAACCACCCGCACATCGAACTTCTCCGGTGCGGAGATGCTCATTCTGGTGAAGCCCTCGCCCCAGGAAGCCGGAATGGTGAAATTTTCTGTGTACACGCTGTCCGCTCCCGCGGCTTTGAAAGCAGCGACTCCCCAATCCACGGCTTGCCGCATAGCCAGCGTTCCTGGCACCCGGCCGCCGATCTGATCGGTGAGCTGCTGTAAATTCTTTTCCAGGGGCGAAGGCTTCAAGGCTTCGGCAATAACTTGGTCGACAGGATTTTGCGCTGAGGCCACTGCGATAAGAAACACGGATAGGAGCAGACACAGTTGGACGATTCGCATAGGGTTGGAATTAGAAATCAAATCGCGAAAAAGCGAAAGCGCAAAACACCTGGCGCTTCCCATTTGCATGAAGGTCTAGGGACGCATCTCGGAAATGACTCGTTCAAGGAATTGAACTTTGGTGGCGTGCATCGAAACCGCGGACATCCTACCAACCGGTCGCCATCAGTTTGCGGGCGCCGCTGATACCGCACTTCTGGTACTTGTCATAGGCCGCAGCCGCACGGTTACGGATTTCCTCACCGCTCTCACCCAAAATCCAGCCATCGAGCGCGCTCTTGAGCGTGTACGCTTCCGGAGCCATCAGGTTGGTCGTCCACAATAAGGGATATGCCTGAGGCCCTCAGCGGCACCGCAAAATAAGCTTTGCTAGCGCAGGCAAGAATGATTGCTTGGCGAGGAGTGTCATCTTTCTTTTTGGGAAGCCGAGGCAACTGGAAATCCATCAGCCCATCGTGTCCGATGTACGCCACTAGATTGGCACCGCCGCGAATGTTCAGTGCCACCATTTGCGCGCCGTCTTTCACGTTAACCTGTCCTGAGCTAAGCCCTGCCGCAGCGTCGAAAAAATTGAGGATTGCGGTTTGGATTTCCCGGCCGCGATAAGCGTCAGCTACCAGATACACATTCGCCGTGCGGTATTTGAATACGCACCGTTCCAGCACTTCGTCCTTCGGCTTTTCTCCCGAGGAAAGCAATTTCCAATCGGCGCTGCGGGAGAAGAATGTCTTCACGCCGTAGGCTGATCCCCAGTAAAGATTGCGCTCGGCATCCTCGCCATTGCCTAGTCTTGCCGGGACGGGAACAATACCCTGGTTTATATTGTCGGCTAGCGCAACAAAAACATGGACAGTCCGCGGCAAGTCTTGCGCAGGTGCTGAGATAGTCACAGCGATGCTCAGCAAAAACACCCGTGCCAAGCGGCTAATTGTTGTCATATTGTGCCGACTAGCTGCTCGCATTTCCGAAGGACAGTTCTACTTCTTATCCAACATCTGCACCGTTTCGAGGGTCACCATTCCCACGATTTCGAGGCTCTTGGGGCTGAGCTTGTCGACCGTGTCTTGCGTGGTATGCCAGAAAACATTGTTGTAGCCGTACTCGAAGTCAATCAGGTCAGCGCTGGGAACGTTGCGCTGCATAAAAGGTTTGTGGTCGTCTTCCATCGGGATCGTTCGGGCAAAGAAGTGAGATTGATAACCGAGTCGCGTCGCTGCCTGGTAAATCAAATCCTCAAGCCATGGAGTGGAATTCTCATCCCGCTCAATATTGAGATCGGCGTCACCGATCATGTCTTCCAAAATAAAAGCCTTGACGTTCTTGATGGTTCCGTCGTCTTGCCACTTCTGCGCCAGGTGACGAACACCGTAGACGCTATTGGTGTCCGTCCACGGAAGTTTGATGGCTTCCTCCGCATCGTCCCACAGCAGCCAAACGCTATAGCCGTCGAGTTTCTTGCCGCGCAACTGATTGGCGATTTCGAGCAGCAGCGCACTCGAAGAAGCGCCATCGTTCGCGCCAACATAATTCGTATCGCGCAATGGATAATTGGTGTCGTAGTGACTGGCGATTACGATAATGCCATCGCGCGTCCCCGGATACTTCGCAATAATATTACGAACGGGAAACTTCCCCTCCGACGTATCTATCGTGAAAGCGTCATCTTCAACTTGGTCGCCTTTCAAATGGGCGTGAATGTAGTCCTCAACCTTCTTATGATTCGCGCTCCCGATCGGACGATGGCCGAAGGCCACGATCTCCTTCACATACTGCATGGCGCGAGCCGAGTTGAAAGCTGGCGGCGGACCCGGATCAGCCGATGTCGAAGCATCCGCAGCGGCAGGAACGACCACCGAAGGCGCCGACTCCTTCGGCGCGGCCGCTGCATTTTTCTCCCGAGTACAAGCAAATAAGGTCAGGGATAAAGCTAACCCCAGAGCCGCCGAGAGTGACAACCGAGTCCGCCCGACCCTGTGTTGTCCTTTGAACGATCTCATTGTCCCTTTTTCTCAGCCCGCGCCTTCCGCTGCTTTGGATGCACCAGGTAAGCGATTCCAATGCTCGCCAGGTATAGCGCGATCATGGGCGCGGCAAAAATGCACATGTTCAAGATGTCCGTGGTGGGCGTAATAATGGCCGCGATAATGAAAATCACCAGAATCGAATAACGCACGTTGCGCCACATCCAGCCCGCGCTCACTACCCCCATCAATGCCAGAAAGAAGACCAGAATCGGCAACTCGAAGACCACGCCTAATCCAAGAATCACGGTCAGAAACAGATCCGTATATTCGTGGATCGTGATCATGGGTTGAAACTGCTTGCCGTATCCGATCAGGAATTCCAGCGCCGCCGGATAAACCAGCTTGTAACCAAACGCCCCGCCAGCCAGAAACAGACCCACCGTCGAAAACATGAAGGGCGTGACGTAGCGTTTTTCGTTCCGGTAAAGCCCCGGTGAAATGAACATCCAAACCTGGTAGAGCACGATCGGACACGACACGAACAAGCCCGCCAGTGCCGCTACCTTCAAGTAAAGGTTGAAGGGATCCGTGGGATTCAGATAGACGAGCGTCTGCGGCATCCCGTTCCTCTGCAGCGCTTCCATGATCGGCTTCTGCATCCAGCCGACAATCTTCTCGGCATATCCCCAGCACGCGAAAAACCCCACCGCAATCGCGACAATCGAGTAAATGATGCGCCGGCGCAGTTCCTCAAGATGATCGAGGAAGCTCATCGCAGGCATGGAGTCCTGCGGGGACTTGGCTGAGGGCGCTTCAGCAACCACGTCAGGCATCGGGAGCCTTCACCATGTCGTGGTGTTCAGAACTGGACTCAGAGCTCGGCTCCAAACGCTGTTCCGGGCTCGGTTCGAGGGATAATGCAGGTTTGACAGCAGGTTCCAGGGTCAAAGGCAATGCGGCCACGGCACCCTTAGGAGGCTCGGAGGGAGGCAATATCTGTTGACGATTCTCCATCTCCAACTGCGAAATCTCCGACTCAATCTGGGCTTTGAACTCGTTTGAAGCCCGCCGAAACTCATTCAGCGCCTTTCCCACCTGACGCGCGATCTCCGGCAACTTCTTGGGCCCAAAAATGATCAAGGCCAAGAAAAACAGGAAGATGGTTTCCGAGAAACCCATGCGTTTCATCATACTGCCCCGGCGTGATGGCGGCAACGCGTGGCCCGCGATTTGACAATTACTTGACACCTGCCGCCTTCCAGCGAAATATCGCGAGAAAGTTCCGAACCTTCGCGGTTCTGCCCGCATCTTAAAGAGGGAGTGGCGTGTAGTTCTGCCTCACCTCAGTGGTTACTTAAGGTCAGTTCAATCCTGGTTTAGACCATTTGGGGACGTGCTATACTGCGCTCAGATGCGGTGGCCGGGCCTTCTTCTACGCCCGAACCGAAGGAAATTAATAGAATGGCCCGTAGTTCGCGTCGCACACTCTTCCTTGTAGTCGTCGTTCTTATCACCTGCGGCTTTCTTGGCATGGTCTTCGGACAGAAGATCAATCCCGCCGCAGCCCCCGGCGGGGATTCCGACGTCCGTGACAGCCTGCGGCAGTTTACCGATGTGTACAGCTTGGTCGAGCAGAACTACGCCGAACCCGTGAACGCCGACAAGGCCATCTACAACGGCGCCATTCCGGGCATGCTGCACGTGCTCGATCCGCACTCGAATTTCTTTGATCCGAAGTCGTACGCGCTTCTGCGCGAAGACCAGCGCGGCAAATACTACGGCGTCGGGATGACCGTCGGCCCGCGCAACAACAAGGTCATCGTCATCGCCCCATTTGCGGGAACACCCGCGTATCGCGCCGGCATTCGTCCTGGAGACATCATCGTCGCGGTTGACGGAAAGCCCACCGACAATATGAGTACTGGCGACGTAGCCGATCTGTTGAAAGGCCCTAAGGGGACGACGGTCCACATCACCATCTTGCGCGAGGGCACCGAGAAACCGCTTGAGTTTGCCGTGGTTCGCGATGAAATCCCGCGCTACAGCGTCGATCTGCACTTCCTGATCCGGCCCGGCATCGGCTATCTGCACATCACCGGCTTTAACGAGACCACGGAAAAAGAAGTCTCCGAGGCGCTCGACCAGATGGGCGATCTGAAGGGTCTAATCCTCGACCTGCGCCAGAATCCGGGAGGCCTGCTCAGCGAAGGCGTCGGCGTCGCCGACAAGTTCCTGCGTAAAGGCCAGCTGATCGTTTCTCACCACGGCCGCAACTCTCCCGAGAAGCGTTACACCGCGACTCACGGCGACGGCGGCAAAGAATATCCTCTGGTCGTCCTGGTCAATCGGGGCACAGCGTCCGCGGCTGAAATCGTCGCTGGCGCCATTCAGGATCATGACCGCGGCCTGATCGTCGGCGAAACCACATTTGGCAAGGGTCTGGTGCAGACCGTGTATCCGCTATCGGAAAATACCGGACTCGCGCTTACTACAGCCCATTACTACACGCCGAGCGGACGGTTGATTCAGCGCGACTACTCCAACGTCTCGTTGTACGACTATTATTTCGAGCGCCCTGACGAGGAGAAGGCTTCGACAGCCAATCGCGAAGTGAAGCTCACCGACAGCGGCCGCACCGAGTACGGTGGCGGCGGTATCACGCCCGACGTGAAGATCGATCCCACCAAGAGCAACCACTTCCAGGATTCGCTCCTGCAGCACTACGCGTTCTTCAACTATGCCAAGCACTACATGGTGAATCACCACCCGACCAAGAGTTTTGAAGTCGACGATGCCACCATGCAGGACTTCCGCAAGTTCCTCGACCTGGAAAAGATTCCCTTCACCGAAGCGGAACTGCTCCAGAACAACGATTGGGTGCGCGCCAGCATCAAGAGCGAGATCTTCGTGAACGCCTTCGGCCAGGAAGAAGGCTTGAAAGTAAAGGCGGAAGCCGATCCTGAGGTCCTCAAGGCCCTGGATCTTCTGCCACAGGCCAAAGCTCTAGCCGAGAACGCCAAGAAAGTAGTAGCACAGCGCAACCCAGGCCCCCTGAGCCACTAACCGATTTCGCACCAAAAGGCCTGAACCCTCGGGTCTTTTTTATTGCCTAATTGACGCGCGGGCGCACCAACCGTGCAAGGCACCCGTGATGTACACGTAGACCCGAACGCGCCGGGCTCGGCGTGGCCGACCTGAAACCGCCGAACCAAGACAGACTCACAGACATTGACCACCCAGCCGCGAAGCGGAGCCGCGTGAAAGATGGGCACGCCAGGGCGGGAAAACAAGAGTGCGCAGGCAGAGAATCCGCAGGGACGCCAATCGCGCAAAACAAAGCTGGGCGAACCAGCGCGAATGTCAACTGCGAAATTGCCTTACCCACGACCGCAAAATCAGATGCGTAGGCCAATAAACCACTAACGGCACGACCGCCAGATAAGCCGCCAAGT
>Ga0210405_10004311_pt1 | contig 13449 bp, 17 predicted proteins | sample IncBWH11MmetaG_FD_155492 | JGI IMG/M metagenome (GOLD analysis project Ga0210405, IMG submission 155492) | Forest soil microbial communities from Barre Woods Harvard Forest LTER site, Petersham, Massachusetts, United States - Inc-BW-H-11-M | ecosystem: Environmental > Terrestrial > Soil >... | reverse complement strand
GAATGGCTTCGGACCCCCGCCTCGGTGGCGATCTCGGCGGCCGGGCCCGCGCGGCCGTGTTCATCTGGACCGTTCATCGGGCCCCGCGATGGGCCAGGAACGGCTGTGAGCAATTGCGGAAAAACCGCGCGCCTATTCAATAATCTCGTCGGCAGCGTTCAGCAGGCCCAGTGGCACGTCGAGGCCAAGCGCATTTGCCGTTCTCAGGTTGATGATTAACGGTACTTTGATTGGCATTTGAATCGGAAGGTCCCCTGGCTTCTCGCCCTTGAGGATGCGGTCGATGTAATCTGCTGCCCGTGGATACTGTTCGGCGAAATCAGGCCCGTAAGAGATCAGGCCGCCTGAGTCCGCGAAAGAGCGAAAGAAATAAATCGCAGGGACGCGGAAGCGAGCTGCCACCGCAATAATCAAGTCACGATTTATCGTGTTGAATAGGTCCGGCATTACGATAAGGCCGGCACCCGGATTGCCTGCTAGTGCGGCGATAACGCCTTCAATCTCATCCTGGGCGTGAACCGGAGCAGTACTCGCCTGGACGGTAAATGATGAAGCGGCGGCTTGAATTGAAGCCATGTAGAATTTGATCGGGACGCTTGTCGTCGGGTTAAAAAGCAGCGCCACTCGCGCCACTCCCGGCGCGATTCGCCTGAGCAGTTCCAGCCATTTCCCGCCCATCGAGGGCTCGTAAAGCGCGAACCCGGTAACATTGCCGCCCGGACGTCCGACGTTCGTGACGAAGCCACTGGAAATCGGATCGGCTACTGTCGCGATCACGATGGGAATTGTCTGCGTCTCACGGACAAGAGCGTCGGTTACGGGCGTAGTCACACTGAGGATTGCGTCGGGTCGCAGATCGACCAGCTCTTTTGCGAACGTCTTCATCTTGTCCGGATCATCGGCGGCCCAGCGAAGTTCAATTCGAAAATTGCTGCCTTCCGTCCACCCCAGCTTCGCGAGCGCGCCCCGGAAAGCCGCGAACCAAGACTTCACATCCAGATCGGTCTCCGCAAAGCCGATCAGCACGCCGATCCGCCGCATGCGTTGAGCTTGCTGCGCACGCGCCGCTAGCGGCCGTGCCGCCACGCCCCCGAGCAACGATATGAACTCGCGCCGCCTCATGTGCCCTCAGAGCGGCACCCTATCATATTTGTTGGATGTGAGCCGCGATATGTGCATGGCAGAAAAATAGGCCGCTCGACTTCTGGATTGGGTCCAAACTCGGAAGTCGGCGCTCGTAACCGTCATGTCTGCTTTTCCCCCGAAGCGACCAAACTGCGGACATCGCGGGAGGTCCGTTTCGTGCCGGGAACGGAAGCCGGGCCAACTCGGCCAATCACAGCATTCTCCACTACTCCGGGAATTTCCGACCTTGTTGGCCCATTGCGGAAATCGTGCGATGTGACAAGCTGAACGCTGCTGACCCGACCGGCGCAGATCGCAACCTCGAGAAAAAAGTCAAGAGAGGGCTAAGTTGCTATCCCCAACACCCGCGAACGAGACCCGACGACTTGCCGCCGTGCGGGAGCTCAATATTCTCGATACCGCGCCGGACATCGCCTATGACGAGATTGGCGAACTGGCTGCGCAGATTTGCCCGTGCCCCGTGGCCTATATCAGCTTCATGGACGACGATCGGCTCTGGCTAAAGGCTAAGTACGGCCTTCCGCCGGACCTTAACCAGTGTCCGCGAGAAATCGCCTTCTGCGCAACAACGATTTGCGGCACCGTGATGGTCGTAGCGCCTGATCTGCGCGAGGATTCTCGGTTCAATCAGATCCCCTTTGTCACTGGCGAACCGCACTTCCAGTTTTATTGTGGCCTTCCGCTTGTAACCGAAGCTGGTTATGCGCTGGGGACACTTTGTGTCCTCGATTTTGAGCCGCGTCAGTTGGCTTTCGAACAGGCAGAGTCGCTGCGCCGGCTGACGCGTCAAGTTGTGACCCAATTGGAGCTGCGCAGAAAGCTCATCGAGTTCGACCAGACGATCAAGGAGCTGGGGCGGGACACGTCAGGACACTATTCGAACTGGAGCCGCGTGGTTCCATTGTGGCTAAACACGAACGCTCGCACGAAATGTTCTTCCTCAATCGGCTGAAACCGGAATTTTCGCGCGACCCCGAAGGCCGCATTCCAAACGAGAATTTCGCCGCCGAATGCAACCGCCTGCTCACCGGATTCCCCGGCTAGCTAGATCACGTTCGTCTCCTTTGTCGCGGTCTCTGCGACCCAGGTCCGCTCAGGGTGGTCAAAAGCTGACCTGATGGCCCGTAAGTCGAATTTCCGCTTTACCCCTCACAGCGGACTCAGAGCGGACATCGCACCATGTCGGTTTTGTGCCATAAACGGACTTACGCGCCGCAGCAAAAGCAACGCTATTCGATCACCTCGTCGGCGAAGATGTAGAGCTGCGCCGGGATGCTCAAACCAAGCGCGTTGGCGGTCTTGCGGTTGATAACCAGATTGAACTTGGTGACCTGCTGCACCGGCAGGTCGGCGGGCTTCTCGCCCTTGAGGATGCGGCCGCAGTAGACGCCGACCAGACGATAGGCGTCGATGGGACCACCGCCGTAGCTCGCGAGACCGCCCGCCGCGACGAATTGCCGGATCGCGTGAATGGCCGGCAGGGAATGATCAGCCGCCAGCTTAGCGAGACGCTGGGCCTGGCTGTTGAACAATGGATCGACGCCGATCACGAGCCCCTCGATGCGCAGCTCGGACATTCTTGCAAAAACCGTGTTGAGGTCGCGTTCGGCGCCGGCATGGAGCACATGAAACTCCAGCCCGAGATTGCGCGCCGCTGCCGCGAGCTCACGCGCGAGCGGCTCGGTATTAGGGTTGTTCGGATTGACAAGCAGCGAGATACGCCGCGCTGTGGGCGCCAGCTCGTGCAGGATCTCCAGATGCTTCTGTCCCATCTCCGCGGTCAGGTCGGTGACGCCGGTGACATTGCCTCCGGGTCGCGCGATGCTGGCGACCAGTCCGAGCGCAACTGCTCATTGTGGCAGACGATAGACCGAAGCCTCAAAGCGTCGAGAAAATAACCGATCAGGACCGAGCGAAATTGTTCCGCACCATGACAGCCTACGGAGGAACATACGAGTTCGATGGCAAAACAGTTCAGCACCACATCGATATCTCTTGGAATGAGGCTTGGACTGGCACTACGGTGATCAGAGAACTGAAAAGAGATGGCGACAAATTGGTGTACTCGTCGCCCGCCGCACCGTTTTCCGGCGATGGAAGGATGAGCGTGGTCACTCTGGTTTGGGAGAAGGTCCAATAACGGCGAAGGTAGGCTATCCCAATGTGGAATGTCCGGTTGGGTCATCAACGGACCAGCCGCCCTCGAAATCCGACTTCCGTTCTACCCCTGGAAACGGACATTGCGCGCTGGACCAACCATGTCCGAAAGGTGCCAACAGCGGAAGTCGGTCGGCTTCATTCAAGCACCTGATCCGCGCGCAATAAGAACGATTCCGGGAGTGATATCCCAAGCGCTTTGGCGGTCCTGAGATTGACGACCAGTTCGAATTTGGTCGGCTGTTCGATGGGCATATCCGCAGGGTTGCCGCCCCGCAGCAGTTTGGCCACGAAAACGGTACTCTGCCGAAAGACCTGAGAGCCATCGGCGCCATAGGAGATCAGCCCGCCGACTTCAGCAAACGAACGGGTCTGGGTGGCGGTTGGCAGTCCATGCCTGAGCGCGAGTTCGGCGACGTCTTTGGTCGTCAGGCTCCCCTGTACGACGACGGCGCGAGTTCCCTCGCTTTTCATGGCCGCGAATGCCGCGTCAACCTCGCCGGGTTCGCGCACCATCATGGATGGAGCAATCTCAATACCCGTTGTTCTGCCGGCGAGCTCGACCTGCTCGAGGATATTCTTCGAGAAGGGATCTCTGGCGTTTAACAGAACGGCAACGCGGCGCACCGATGGAAAGATATCGCGAAATAATTCGACACATTTCCCATGCATCTCCGATCCCATCAGGGAGATGCCCGTCACGTTGGCGCCCGGGTGAGACATGCTCTTCACCAGCCCGGTCCCGAGAGGATCGCCTGACACGACCACGATTGGAATTTCACTTGTCGCCTTTTGCGCAGCCAGCGCACAGGGTGTCAGGAGTGCCACCAGGACATCTACTTTGAGCGCGACCAAATCCGCGGCAAGACCAGGCAGGACCTCGAGCCTGCCTTCAGCGGATCGGATTTCGAACACCAGATTTTGATTCTCGAAAAAGCCGGCTTTGCCCAGGCCTTCGCGCATCTGCGTCTTAAAGGAATCGGCGTCCGCGGTGCCCAGGAGGAGCACGCCGACACGATAGATTTTTGCCGGTTGCGCCAGCACGACACGCGGTAACGCCACGGCGCCACCAATAAGGGTGATGAGTTCGCGTCGTCTCATATGGTGACCCAATCGAATTGTCGCGCGACGGCAGTAAAGATGCGCGAGCGAATTATCGTGAAAGACATGGACGCGGGAATTGGTCCCGTGCAATGGCTACAAGGTAGCACGTCCGAATGTTAAGGATGCGTCCTTATCGACGCAGCTAGGCAGATTTTGTCGCGGCAATGTGCGCCTCGGGCCAAAAGCTGACCTGACGGCCTCGAAATCCAACTTCCGCTTTAACGGCCTGGTCCGTCATCATCAGCGGCATCATGTTCGCTACCATCGTCGCGCATCCGGACGCCGAGGTCAGGGCGATCGTGAACTCGTGGTCCATACCGCTGCAAGCCGCACCAATCCGCTTTGGAAGAGTGGTTGCGTGCTCCCTCCGCTATGTGGCGTCAGTAGTTGGCGTTCGTGCTGTACGCTTTCACGAGCTTGTTAAGGCGGTCTGCATCGGTCCGCTTCATCGCCGCACCGTCCAGCTTGAGGTAGTGTCGCCTTAAGCCAGTCAGGCCCCGAAGGTTCCTACAGTGGCTGCCTTACGCGATGGGACTCTCGGCCGGACCGTGACTCCAGACCCGATCTCCTATCCCCCGGTCGCCTTGTCGCTGCGTCAAGCTCCGCTGGCGTTGCCGTCGGAGGGAGGGAAAAATCTCTCGGAAAGCTAGTAGCCGGGCCGGATATTAAGAAAAAATTAAGGTTAACAGAGGTAAAGGGCACCGTCACTTTTGGGACCAAACGGCGAGGGTTGAGAATGATCGTCAAGTATCTCACTGCGCAGCAAACGCTCGCTTTCGGCGACAAGAAAAAGAAAGAAGCTAAGACCGGATTCTACTGGCAAGCCGAAGTCGAGGATGCGTGGATTGGCCCCTTTGAAACTTTGGAAGAGGCGTCCACCGACGGCAAGCAATGCTGCTTTGGCGTGGTTTGAGGAGCCCTACTAAAACCTCACTGCCGCAATAACAGTCCGGACGCCTGGGGGGCGCGTCTGCCGGGAAATGGCTGTCTCCTTGGCTGCGCAGTTGCAATTTCTAAGACGGAAAACGGTCGCGTTCGTCAGCGGCCTTAGGAGGAGAGATGATGATGGCTGACGAGAGAGATGATGATGGCTGACGACACTACCCCCGAGGAGTTGTGGCAGCACCTCGCGGAAGAAAGCCCTCACACATCTGATGACGAGATCGAAAGGCTCTTCATCACCGCTGCCAAGGACAACGAATACTTCATTCGGCAAATCACGGAGTGGGGTTTTCAATAACATCTGGAAGAAGTGGTGTTACATTTGCGGCACAATTTGCTTGGAAACGCACCTAGAGGGCACAACCTTGAGCGACCACACAGTTTTGAAGCTAAAAGAAATCGTGAATTTGCAAGCGAGCCTGTGGGAGGCAGTGCAACGATTGCCAGAGGGTTCAGAGCGGCTGGATGCCCTCAGAGAGATCGACCACTTCCAGACTCGGATGGCGGTCTTCATCCGTCGGCTCGGTTCGGAGGCCTTGGCGCGACACTTATAGGACACCCAACATTCACAGGCGCAATCGCCCAGGCCTTCGGCTGCGTTGGTGACCGTCAGGTAGCTGTGGCCTATTCGCCACAACTAAGCCTTTTGAGGATTGTCCGTCTCGGGTGCCGCATTTGAGGCGTCAACAACCTTCACATAAACATCCACAGGAAAAAGGCCCGTGACCATATCTGTCACGGCACGACGAAACCCTTTTGTCTCGTGTGATGTGGGGTTGAAATGATCGAACCGACTGAACCGATGCCGAGCGTGTCGCTGCTTCCCGTGCTTCCAGCAGAGACAGCCAATACGATCCTGACTGCGCTCATGAGCGCCGAGGGCGCGCTTGATCTGGTGTATCGAAAGACCAGCATCGAAACTTACGGCCACGCCCTAGCGCAGGTGCGGGTAGCGCTCAACGACTTCGCGGATTTGCTCGCCTGACGGCGTGCTCCGTGCAATGCGCCGGCCGGACCGCTCTCACACTGCTGGATTTGCCAGGCGCTTGACGGCGATCTTAATCTCTGAGGGGTTGCGACGCCCTATCGATGCTTATTGAGCCGACGAATGCGCCGCCGAGCCCGCCACGCATCTTGACGAGTGTCCGCACTGCGACGCGCAACTTCGATCTGCTACTCCCCATGCCATCCTCTCGATTGGCCGCGCGGAGAATGTGGCGCTTGCCGTCCCCACTGGCCTATTTCTTTCCCCTTCTCCGCCTCGCTTAGAGCGCGTTTACGATCCACGATCACTTGAATGAGAACTTTGCAGCGCGACCCTCGTGCTGCAAGGGAGGTCCGGCCCGTCGGGTGGAGCAAGCGTTGCGTACCGAATTGTCCTTTCAGCGCAAGCTGCGACGCATGCTTGTTGCTGCCGCTATCATTGGCCCCGTGGCGCTGGCGCCCGAGATGAGTTCGGCCGAAGGCTTGCTCGATTTCTTTTTCGGCGGCGGCCAGAAGCAGCAGCACCAGACCTCGTTTTTCGGCAATGTTTTCAACAATAATCCGCAACCACCGCCGCCGCAGCCGGTTGTCGCAAGCTCGGGACCTGCCTTCTGCGTGCGCAGCTGCGACGGTAAATATTTTCCGCTGATGCGCGGCGCCGCCTCGCCGGCGCAGATGTGCCAGGCCTTCTGTCCGGCGAGCCCGACCAAAGTATTCTTCGGCTCCAGCATCGACAGCGCCTATGCCGCAAGCGGCGAACGGTACGCCGATAGCGAGAACGCCTTTGCCTATCGGAAGGCGCTGCGTGCCGAATGCACTTGCAACGGCCACAATCCCGCCGGTCTTGCACCAGTCGATCTCGCGCTGGACGGCTCGCTGCGCCCGGGCGACGTTATCGCCGCCACCGACGGGCTCGTCGCCTATTCCGGCATACGGGTCGGCAACGACCAGACTCCGGATTTCACGCCGGTGGCGTCTTATCCGAGCCTGACGCCGGAAGTGCGCGTCCGGTTGAACGATATGAAGGTCGCGCCGGCGCGAGCCGACATGGCGGCAAACAACGCGGCAACTTCCGAGGTGACCCGCACGCCGCAGCCGGCAGCGACCATCGCGCCGAAGTCTGTGCCCGCGCGTGACAAGCGCGTAGACGCGAATTGATGCTGCAAATCACCGCCCGACGATCACGCCGATCGCATTCGGTGCGGCAGACATTTTCGATCGCAGCGCGTGCGGCTGCGCGGTTTTCCGGCGTCAGTAGGCCGCTTCTCGGCCGGAATCGATGAGGGCGCCTCTATTTCCGCCGCCTGTCAGGCAGCTTGTCGGAGTCGCCCATCTCTGGCGGCACGAGAGCGCTCAATGATTTTGGAAAGATGAACGAAGTTTACGCAACCTACTTCAAGGAAGCACTCCGGCGCGCGCAACGGTGGAAGTAGCGCGCTTGCGGCGCGATTTGAAGGTTGAGATTTCGGCAATCCCTGTGGCCCCCCCTAGGCCATGGCAGGGGAATGGGTCCAGCGAGAACACCACGCCGCGATGCTGCATATCTATGCGGCGCTCGCTGAGAAAGAGCGTTCCATGATCTCGGAACGCACGCGCGATGCGCTTGCCAAGGCCAAGCAGCGCGGCGTCGTTCTCGGCAACCCAAACGTCGGCAAGATGAACACCGAAGCCGCTGCGGCTCGCGATGCCAAGCTAAAGCCCATTCTTGAGGCGATGTGGGAGATGCCATATCGCGAAATCGCTCAGGAGTTGACCAACCGGAAAATTCCGACGCCACGTGGCGGTGATTTGTGGAACGCGATGACGGTGATGCGCGCGATGAAGCGATTGGGCATCGCGGGCAAGTGAAGGAAGGGCAGACGAGCGCCTGGCCAAAATGCAGAGTAAGGTTAATCAAATGGGCCCGAATTGGTCTCGGTATTCTGCCCGAGTGGTGGCGCACCGGACGGAGCCAAATGCGGCACGACGCCTACTGTCGGGCTGTGCATCAAAAAATGATTTTTGACTGGGTAAGACTGATCTTGCGCGGATGGTTACGAACGCGGGCGGATAGACATTCGGCGGACACAATCGGGGGCTGGGAGCTGGCGATGGCTCAGCACCCCGTGTAGCGGGGATTGGGCTCCAAGATTTCTCTAAGATAAGCCCTGCCGAACGTCAGGAGGGTGCTCGGCAGGTTTTCTTCGACGCGACGTCGCCTCCATACCGCTATTTTTGTGAACTTTAGATGACACGGATTTAAGTGACTTCATCCGATCAGCCTCACGCGACAATAAGGAAAATCCTGGTAAATCCGGGTGGGCGCCCAAGGTTCTCGCCGAGGTGCAGTCAAGCTAGCACGTAGTTTCAGCGAATGTCGCGAGCCTTCTTTGCCAAGGCACTGACGTAGCGGACGACGTCCGCGACTCTTTTAGTGGTGGTGGGACTTGAGCGTGGGAAATCGAAATCTCTTGGCTAACTTGAATCCGGTCGTTGATTTATTCCGGTCAGTTTGGCTGCCAGCGCGGCGCATCCGTAGTCCAAAATCGCTTCATAGGCGTCATATACTTAGCGATTGTAGGTAGCCCACCGCATCTATTTCGGCTTCGTCGGTAGAGCGTACGGATCAGAGGCGTTACCTCGGCTTAGGTGAGTGTTGATCCGCGCTTTACCGATGTGTGCCCTGTCAACCAAGCCGCCGAATTGTGACAGGACTCATGTCGGCGCTGACGAAGCCGGAAGCAACCTCGCCCAAATCGGGAAGGAATCCAGCGAATGGCGCGCTCGCCGGTTTGAGCGTCACGCCGGACTAAGCCGTCGCGAGCGAGCCGGCTCAAGGCGCAATTTCGAGGGCACGATGGTGACCGGCGAGGAGGTCCTGCGATCCGAGCTCGACGAGAGCGGTCGTCCCTGCGTCTATCTGCGAAGCATTGCCGACTACACGCTGCTCGCCGATAACGATCGAACCGGCTGGCTTGGACGAACGCAAATCCTGCATTGCAAGCGATGCGGGCGCAGGTCGCTCAGCAGAACCGCCCGACGATGCCAGAAGCGCCGCGGCCATACTGAGGAAAGACAATGACCGTTGAAATGTATCCACCCTCAACCGCGGTACCGTTCAAAAAGTTCAAGCTTGCGTCGACGGGTCGTGAGGTCGAACCCGACTTCGACCGAGATGGCTTGGTCATCGCGAAGACCGATGCCGAGGTGTTCGAGCTGGAGCGTGAAGGCTGGTCGCGCGTTGCCAGCAAGCTCGATGTCGGTACCCTGCAGAAGGCAACTCGCGACGGCTTCGTCGTGGCTCCAGCAGTTGAGCTGCGCGACCAGGCCTGAAGCTCGCCGGTGAAGTCTGCGCTCTGCGGCACCAGCTCGCTGGTCGCGTCGGCTAAGGCCATCATCACACCCCCAAGAGGAATTATCATGTCCTTGCCCAACATCACCATGCAGCCGCCCGCCGGCTCTGTCGTTCCAACCATCGTGCATTTGCGCGATGGTACCACCGTCACGCCGAGTGCGAGCGGCCAGATCACCATCGTATCAAGCTACGTCAACGACTTGCTCGCTGCAAGGAGACCTCTTAGAAACCCTCCTGCCGCCTACCTCGGCCCGCATTCCGGATCTCATCCGGCGCAAGGCCTTGGGTTCGTTGATCAGCTCAGCAGAGGCTTATGTCCAGAGATCGGCAGCGAGTACCGTTGGATGAGGGTCTATCACTCGATCTGAATAAATTTGCGCGCTACCACCTAGTTGAGCGTGGTGCGCGTTCCGACGATCGTTTCGTGCGTTGGGTTCACCCTCAATGGGGGGAGACAGCGTCGGGTCACGTGAGCGCTGACCTGAGCGGCACCCACGAAGGATGGTTGCAAGTTCGGATCGGTGACTTTTGCCAATGTCTTCGTCTTGTCGCGCAGCCGCGAAGGTTCGGGGGCCGACAATGGTATTTCGTTTGCCCGATCACGAACCGTCTAGTCTCCGTTGTGTGGAAGCCAGCAGGCGCCGATAAATTCTGCAGCCGACATGCATGGGGTCCGCAAGTAGCCTATCTCTCGCAGTTCGGTACTCGAGCCGACAGGGCCCATCTCGGGAAGGCGCGTATCAGCTCGCGCCTGCGAGTAACAAGCAATCTAGGCCCGTGGGATTTGCCACCTAAGCCGAAGTGGATGCGTTGGAAGACGTACATTCAACTAGCTCGGCGCTACTTCGCATATCAACTTTGTTTGGAGTATCTAGGGAGGCCGCCGCCGATCTAGGGCATGTACTCATCGGCACATAACGCGGCCACGCTGCGGTAGGCAAACGCGAAGCGACAAAAAGAAAGATCGCAATTAGGTTCCGCATCTAGTGCTCCCCAGCCATCTCAGGCAAACAACGCCGTACCGCTATCGGTGAATTTCACGTAGGTGCCGCTCTCGTGCCGCCACAGCCAGCCGAGAGCAACAGCCCTTTCGATCCCGGCGCGGAACTGCTCGCCGCTGCCGCCAGCCGCCAGAAACGGCTCGTTGACCCGCTCGATGTAAATGCGGCCATCCTGAACTGCTTCGACGTCGTTGGCGATCTCGACGAGCTTCCGCGCGGCGGCATCGGGATCGGTGAACGGGTTGACGTACTTCATGAAGACCCCGCGCTCTAATGCACCTCCACGCCGTTGTGCCGTATGATAATGACCTCATCGCTATCCAAAACTTCCCAGCCGGGCTCGACTGATACCCAAGTCCTCGCTTGTGGCGAACCCAGGGTAACCGCGCCGGGCAACTCTTAAGCCGTCAACACAACGAAAACGTCTTTCTGAGTTTTCTCAATCTGGAATTTTGCCATCACCATTCCCCCGGCCGCCAAGTCGATGGAGGATCGCTCGCCGATATCTTCGTTGTTCGCAGGGTGACCAGATTGCTGCGCTTGTTAGGCAAGAGACCAGGCGCACGATGATATCAATGCGAAGCAAACGGCAAGGTAAGCGATACTTGGAATATTCTTCATTACTACTGCCCCGATTTATTATTGCAAGAAAAGGCGACGTTTCCAGCAATATAGGGAACAGGGCAAGCGCTACTTGCCCAACAACTCACTGCGTTGCATTGCGGATGTCGCCGGTTCTTCGCCTTGATATAGGGGCGATCCCGGCGTTACCCATGTTGGGCGTTCCGGGTGTTGTAGACAGGTCGCTGTGGCTAATGCGCACCTATCTCGGGTCAAATCTCGTTCGATCCCCGATTTTTTTTGACTGTGCATGTGCTCGTCCTCTTTTATGCATTTAGACCGAGGGGACCGCTCATGCTTTCTGCTGCTGTTGTAGGAACGTGCTTCATTCTGAGCATCGGAACGCTGATAGCTCACGCTGTTGATGCCGTTCGCGACCGACTGCCTCAGAAATCTCTCTGAAAGCGTCGCCGGTTGGCTTGCCTCGAGGCAAGCGGCGCGCCTGTCGTACGTGTTCTGCATCATGGACGGCGGCAATGGCATTCTGCGCGGACTATCCTGGTGCTTTCAGGCCAGGGTTGCGTTTTTCGGGGCGGATTGGCAGGTGAAATCATGGCACTAACAAAGAAACAGAAAGCGCGCCGCGCCGCGATCATCAAGATTCTAACCGAGCTATCGCGAAACGGATGGGTGAAGCGTGAACTGGGGCCGCTCCGAATTGGCCTACCCGCCTGTGAATGTTCCCTGACCGAAGTTAGGGCGACATGGGCGTTACGAAAAGAAGCCAGATGATCATCAGCGCCAGCGGGAGTCTACCGCGGTACAGCACAGAACAGGTTGGTCGAGATCGGGCTAAAGGCGAAGGAATAGTACATGAAGCTGTTTCTGCTTACTGCGGCATTGATCCTTTCGACGAGCGTGTATGCTCAGGACGCGTCTAAGCCTCCAACGGGGGGCGGTTCGGCACGGATGAAGCCGAAGGCGGTCGGCTGCACTGTCGTGGGGACGGTCCGGGGTACTAAGCTTTGGGCCGGCGACTGTACGGCGCCAGACCAGCTCAGAAGCAGCGTTCCGGCAACCGAAAGCAGCGAGCCACCTTTGCAGGATCAAGCCGCTGGAGCGATTCCACCCGGCCAGAAATGATCCCTTCGTCTGGGTGACCGAGGTGGGAGGGTGTTCGATGGGGCGTAGGTTTGCGGCGGGGAGCGCAACCATGATTGAGGTTGTGGACTGACTTGCCGCCTAATTCATATGGCAGGTGCGTTTCCGGCGGGCATCAGCTTTCCCGATCAACCATATTTCTTGACAAATCATTCAACAGTTTGGCCCAAGACTTATCGGGGGGCAATTCTCGTTTCGGAGTTTGCCTATGCTCAAGGAGCGCGTGGGTGCTGAGCAGCTCGCCGACATGATCGCCAAAAAGATCAATGTGGCAGGTTTGGAGATTGCAGTTCGTAAAGACCATGCCTTCGGATGGACGCCGACCGTTCTGTCGGCACCAGCGGACGCAATCGGATTCCAAAGACGGGCAGAGGAAATCGCTCGATATCTGAGGGTCCAATTTGACCTTCGCGAATAAGATCCGCAGTCTCGCTCGTCAACGGTGCCATAGATCAGAGCCGACTTAATCGGCGGAATCCAAATCTCCCGACGCCAATGCGCCAGCATCTGCTCGGCGTTTATTTGCCCCTCACACGCTTGCGCCGACGTCGAGAGGGCGCGGCTGCTCCGTCAGTACGCGCTGCACAGTGCCAGTGCCGATGCCCAGCGACTTGCCGATTTTCAATATGCCCGTGCCGCGCTTGTGGAGCCGCAGGATCTGTTTTTCCAACTGGGCCTGCTCATGATCGTCAGGACAATCGTTTCGTCGAGCCACTGGCTGTTGAAGCTCACTCCGCGCCGGCATCGCATCCACAGGTTGCCCGGCTTCCATTCGGGCGGCACTTTCTGCTGCTCGCGCCATTGGCAGTGGCTCCGGCTCGACGGCGGCTAGACGGCCGGCTCTGAAGTCGGCCGATGTAGAGGGAGGCCCCACTCCGACGATGACGCTTTGAAGTGCTTATGCCACGCGGGTCTTGCAGACCTTGCAGACCTTGTAGACCTTTTTCGACAAAAGCTACTTTCCAGAAAAAACGGCTGGTCCAAACCCTTTTTCCTACTACTCCTCTATTCTGTAAACTAACCTTCAAAAAAGGTCTGTAAGGTATGCAAGGTGTGCAA
>Ga0210405_10004302_pt1 | contig 13466 bp, 9 predicted proteins | sample IncBWH11MmetaG_FD_155492 | JGI IMG/M metagenome (GOLD analysis project Ga0210405, IMG submission 155492) | Forest soil microbial communities from Barre Woods Harvard Forest LTER site, Petersham, Massachusetts, United States - Inc-BW-H-11-M | ecosystem: Environmental > Terrestrial > Soil >... | reverse complement strand
TTGCTGGTGGACTGGGTTTCTTATGGGCGCTTCGGGCGCACGGCGGCTCCGCGGAGCGCGCCGCAGACGGTGGCGATTTTGCCGCTGCGGCTGCGGTTGCGGAGAAAGGTCAGCTTGGCGGGAAGGGGGCGGTCATGAGTGCGAGATACGGTTCAGCCCCCGCGCTGACGCTTGGGCTGTGTCCGGTGGGGCGGACCCCCCGGTCCGCGGCCGACGCCCCCGTCGGCCTTTGTGACCGGCGCAAGAAGCCCACAAGGGGGCGCTCGTGAGCTTCGGGCACGCGTGGGTTCTGGTGTTCGCATTGCTGCCGGCGGTTTGGGTGTTTTGGGAGTGGCGGGATTCGGCGCGGCGGATTGCGCTGCTGCTCAAGGCGGGCGGGCTTGCAGCGGTGCTGGTGGCGCTGTCGGAACCGCGCATCACCGTGTACGAAACTAAAGTGGCGGCTGCGATCCTGGTGGATACTTCGGCTAGCGTAACGCCGCAGGATCTGGCGCATGCCTCCGATCTGGCGACGCAAATCGAAGCGGCGCGAGGCCGACGCTGGACGCGTGTGATTCCGTTCGCACGCGCCGCGCGCAACACGGCGCCTGAGGAGCGCGGACGGACCTGGAATATGAAGTACACCGCCGGCGACGGCGGCCATGCGACCAACCTGGAGGCCGCCTTGCGTGACGCCGCAGCCTCGCTGCCTGCAGGACTAGTCCCGCGCATTGTCCTGATTTCCGACGGCAACGAGAATCTCGGCAGCGTGGTGCGCGCGGCCTGGCAGGCGCGGGAGCTCGGCATCCCGATCGATACCTTTTCGCTCAGTGGCCGTCCGAAGCCGAATCTACGACTGGAATCGATGAGCTTGCCAGCGCAGGTATTCAGCGGTGAGCGTTTTCCAATCGACATCTCGCTGAGCTCTCCGAAGCGCGCAACCGTGAATGTCGAAATCACTGCTGAAGGCAAGTCTCTCGGAACGAACCGCGTCGAGATCGAGGCGGGTCTCAATCATTTTCGCGTACACGCCAGCGTCAGCACGGTGGGGGCAGTGGATCTGGCTGGAAAGATTTCCGCGCAGGGCCTGGGGGAGGCCCGCTTCGAGCAGGCCGTCACCCTGCTCCGCCCGCGGGTGCTGCTGATTACGCAAGATCCCGCGGGGACCGAAAAGCACTTGCAGCAGACGCTCGAAGCGAATCAGTTCGAAGTGCGGCGGTCAAGCAATGGGCCACCCGAGGATCTCAGCGACTTGCAGTTGCTCATCTTCAATAACTGGGACCTGGAGTCTCTTTCGATAGCGCAAAAGACTTCCGTGGAAGAATTTGTCAAGGAAGGGGGCGGACTACTCTGGATCGGCGGCGATCGAAATATCTATGTGGAGGGTAAGAAAGAGGAAGATCCGGTGGAGCGCGCGCTTCCAGCCAAGCTTGCGCCGCCGCGCTCTCCTGAGGGTACCGCGGTGGTGCTCATCATCGACAAGTCGTCTTCAATGGAAGGCAAGAAGATGGAACTAGCGCGGCTGGCCTCGATCGGCGTGATCGACAATCTGCGGCCGATCGATCTGGTGGGCGTGCTCATCTTTGACAATTCGTTCCAATGGACGGTACCCATTCGACGGGCGCTGGATCGCTCGACGATCAAGCGGCTGGTATCGGGCATCACGCCTGACGGTGGAACGCAGATCGCGCCGGCGCTCACCGAGGCGTACCGGAAGATCCTGCCGACGAATGCGATTTATAAGCACATCGTGCTGCTGACCGATGGCATTTCGGAGGAAGGCGACAGCATGTCGCTGGCGCGGGAGGCGGCGCAGAATAAAGTTACGATTTCGACAGTGGGGCTGGGGCAGGATGTCAATCGCGCGTATCTGGAAAAGATCGCGTCGTTTTCAAAAGGCAAGTCGCACTTCCTGAACGATCCGGCGGGGCTGGAGCAGATCCTGCTCAAGGACGTGATGGAGCACACGGGATCGACGGCTGTGGAGAAGCCGGTGACGCCGGTCGTGGTCAAGCAGGCGGAGATCCTCTCCGGCGTGGGCATGGAGGCTGCGCCTCCGCTGCGCGGCTATGTGCGGTTCATCTCCAAGCCCACGGCGGAGACGATTCTCACGGTGGACGAAAAAGATCCGCTGCTGGTGCGCTGGCAGTACGGGCTGGGGCGCGCGGTGGTGTTCACATCCGACGCCAAGAGCCGATGGGCCGCTAGCTGGATGAATTGGCCGGGATTCGACAAGCTGTGGACGAACCTGTTCCGGGACCTGCTGCCGCACGCCGCGGCTACCGAGGCCACGGCCAGTTATGACAGCGCCAACGACGAATTGGTGATCGACTATCATCTGGGGCGTCACGTGCCGGAGCCAGCCGCGATACCGGACATTTATGTGTTCGGACCGAATGGCTTTCAGCGGCCAGTGAAGGCGAGCAAGCTGACGGCGGGCAGTTTCCGCGTGCGGCTGCCGATCGGAAGGCGGCAGGGATTGTTCCGCGTGCGGCCGCTGGCGGAATCGCGCGCGTTCCCGGAAATCGGGCTGTACCGGGAAGAGGAGGAGATGACCGACTACGGCTCGAACGATTTCGTGCTGAAGCAGGTTTCGGCGGCGACGGGGGGGCGGTTCAATCCAAATCCGAAGGACGTGTTCGATGCGGGTGGGCGCAGCATTCCGTCCATGATGGAGCTTTGGCCGGGACTGCTGGCGCTGGCTGTGGCGCTGAATCTGGCGGAGCTGATTATGCGGAAGGGGAAGAGCTTGTTCGCGCGGGGGTAGCGTATGCAAGAACCTTACAAGAATTCCTACGATGTTCAACTTAGCCTTGGTACTGAAGTACTATTCACGTTTTCCTCAATAGGTGGTACTTTCGATTTGGCAAGCTCATATTCCGAGCCTCAAAGGGAGTTGAAATGCTGCAAATTATTCGCGTGGTCCTGCATAATCGGATCTGGAAGGACCGCCGGGGCCAAGACCTAATCGAGTACGCGCTGCTGGGCGCTTTCGTCACAGTTGCGGCCGGCGCCATCTCGCCTGGAATAGCGAGCAACATTAATGTCGTCTTCAGCAAGGTCAATTCGGTCCTGATCATCGCCTCCTCGAGCTAATAGCTGCGCGGTCCTGACCTCGGCCGAAGCACCTGGCCACGACAGCCACGGGGCAGAAATATAGCTTCAGCGCCATTTGAATCCGGGCGTGCTGGTTCTGCTCGTTAGGAGTTACCCGGCCGATCTTGGCGCGGCAGACTGAGTTACACTAATCACAACGACATTATATGAATCGAAGACAATTTCTCGGATCGCCGGCAGCGGCGGCCTTCGCACAGGCGTCGAAAGGCGATTTTCGGAACGTAATGTTGTTGATCGCCGACGACCATTCGCCGATCGCGGGGTGCTACGGCAACGCAGTTATCAAGACGCCGAACATGGACCGGCTCGCGCGCGAGGGCGTGCGATTCAGCAACGCTTTTTGCACTACGCCATCGTGCAGCGCCAGCCGGTCGGTGGTACTCACGGGACTGCAAAACCACACCAACGGACAATTTGGCCACGCTCACCAGCCGCATAATTTCCACACGCACCTGGAGGCGCCTTCGATCCCAAGAGTGGCGAAGAAGAATGGCGTGGCGACGGGCGTCATCGGCAAGCTGCACGTGCTTCCTCCCGAAGTGTACACCTGGGATTTCGGATCGCCGGGCGGATCGAATGGGCAGCCTACGCGGGACGTGTACGGGATGGCGATGGAGGCCAACCGCTTCTTCAAGAGTATCGACGGGCGGCCGTTCTATTTGCACGTGGGGTTCGGCGATCCGCATCGCGCAGGCAAGGGCTTCGCCAACGAGCGCGGCTATCCGAACGTGAAGAAGAATGTTTATTCGCCGGTGGACGTGGTCGTGCCGCCGTTCCTGCCCGATAAACCCGAGGTGAGGGCCGAGCTGGCGGAGTATTATCAGGCCATCGATCGGCTGGATCAGGGTGTGGGATTCCTGCTCGAAGCGCTGGAAAAATCCGGTCGAGCGAAAGACACGCTCGTCATTTACATGAGCGACCATGGAATGCCGTTCCCGGGCGCCAAGGGCAGCTTTTACGATTCCGGGCTGGCCTGTCCGCTGATCGTTTCGACGCCGGAGCTGAAGCGGCGCGGCGTGGTCAATAATGCGCTCGCGCATTGGCCCGACATTTCGCCGACGGTGCTCGAATGGATGCGGCTGCCCGCGCCTGCCGAGCAGCATGGCCGCAGTCTGCTGCCGATACTGGAGCAGGAAAATCCTGCCGGGCGCGACGAGTTTTTCTTCTCGCATACCTTTCACGAGATCAACAACTACTACCCGATGCGCGGAATCCGCACGCGAACGCACAAGTACGTGCGCTTCCTGTACCCGGAGTTGGAAATGCCTTTGCCGAGCGACCTGTTCGGCTCGACCACCTGGCGAGGCGTGCGCAGCCGGCGCGATGCGATGATGGGCCGGCGCAAGACGGCGGCCGTGCTCCATCATGCCAAGGAGGAGTTGTATAACCTGGAGCGCGATCCAAACGAGACTACTAATATTATCGAATCGCCGGAGGCCGCCGGGCTGTTGACGCGGTTCCGGGAGCAAGTGCGGAAATTCCGGTCCGACACGGAAGATCCGTGGTTCATTGAAGATCAGGGCTTGGGATAGGACTATGAGGGCGATTAATCCGCTCGCCTGCGCGATCTTATTTTTCCATACCGTTTCGCCGGCGCAGACTACGGATTTGACCGAAGCGGACTCGCTGTACCAGAACAGGGAATTCGCGAAGGCTGCGGCTATTTATCGTGCGGCCGCGACCCTTAATCCGCTCGATATCCGGGCGCAACACTCGCTCATTGTTGTACTGCGCAAGGACGACCAGATTCAGGAAGCGCTCAAATCGGCGGAGGCAGCGCTCAAAGTCCTGCCCGATCAATGCAGCCTGTTGACCGATCTCGGGGATATTCATTATCGCCAGGGCGATATCGCGGCTGCCCGACAGGATTATACCCAGGCTGGAAAAGTCAATCCAAACTGCGCACGAGCGTTTCTCGGGCTCGGTGTCATTCTGCGAATGGAGTCGCGCTGGAAAACGGCAAAGAGGTTTCTGGCGAAGGCGTTCGAGCTTGATCCCAATGACCCCGACATTGTCCTGAACTCAGCTTACGGGTTAGAACCCGCGGAGGAAAAGCAAAAGAGATACGAAAGATATCTGGCGATGAAATCACCCGATTCCGAGGGCAAGATCGCCGCAATTCAGAGCAGAGTCCAACTCCTCGCCAGTATCGGGGGGAAAAAAACATTTGTACTCGAAAACAAGCTGTCTGGCGCGAAGGTTCCACTCGAACCAATATTTCCGACTCCCAAACAGTTGCGAGGGTTTAGCATCCGGGTCGGATTCAATGGTGGCAAGTCCTGGCCACTGCTGCTCGATACCGGCGCAAGCGGAATCGTGGTTCATCCGAAAGTTGCGGAGAAGGCCGGAATTGAGCGCCTGGCCGGCTCGCACGTCCTCGGGATTGGCGACAATGGAGCGCGAGATAGCTATGAAGGATTGGCGCAGAGCGTGGAGATCGGCGATCTGCGGTTCAAAGACTGCCCGATCACAGTAACCTCGAAAAAATACGACGGCGACGTGGAGGGAATCATCGGCCCCGATGTGCTGTCCAGGTTCCAAGTACGCATCAACTTTCCGGGCCGGACTCTCGAGCTATCGCCACTTCCCAAATTGGAAGGTGTATCCGAAGAAGACGAACGCACCCAAAATTTTGATGCCACGATCGTTCCACTGCGAGATTCATTTCGCCGTGTCTTGCAATCGGGTCACCATCTCTTGATCGACACAAGCGTGAACTCGCTGCGCGGGAAACACTTCGTTCTGGATACCGGGTCCAGTGTGAATCTGATATCCACGCAGCTCGCTCGGGCTGCGAGTAATGTAGGGCGCCAGAATTATGTGACTCTGCGCGGCCTCTCCGGAACGGTAAAGGACATTCAATCCGCCGACAAGCTTATTCTGGAGTTTGCGGGCTTCCGCCAGGAAAACCGGGACATGCTTGCATTTGACATGACGCAAATGAACAAGGAGATGGGATTCGAAGTATCTGGTCTCCTCGGTTTCACGATTTGGCAGAATTTTGTGCTGACAATCGACTATCGGGACGGATTGCTCAAATTCGAATACGTTCCTCCTCCAGGCCGCTAAGTGCGCAATGGCTCATAATAAGTAGGGGTCGCATGCCTCGATCACTCACCTCCGCGCTCGCAGCGATGGCTTGCTTTGTGTCAGTACTCGCGGCGGAGCAATCCGAGCGGCAGGCCGCCGAGTGGGTGATCCGGCAGGGCGGCAGCGTAACAGTGGAAGGCCGGCTCGATCCCATCGGGAAATTGGACGAGCTGCCCGCCAGCGATGTGCGCATTCGAGGAATTAACCTGGTGGGCACGCTGGCGGAGCCCGCGGAGCTGAAGCGATTCAGCGGACTGACCGGCCTGCGCGAACTGGAGTTGCCTGGTACGCAGTGGAATCCCGGGGCCGGCAGCCGGCTGGACGCCAATGAGGAGTTTCAGGCTCTGGCCAATCTCACGGGCATCGAGAAGATTACCTTCAGCCTTCATTTTCTTACCAACATCAATGTGCAGGACAAGGGGTTGGCGCACCTGTCGAAATTGACCAATCTCAAAGAGCTGCGGCTGGCGCAGACGCAGGTGAAGGGGACGAGCCTGGCTCCGTTCACACAGCTTCGTTACCTGGACGTCAGCTATACGCCGTTCAATGACGGCGGGCTGGCGAACCTGGAGGGCATGACTCAACTTTCCAAGCTTTATCTGCGAGACACGTTCGTCAGCGATGAAGGCTTGAAGCATCTCAGCGGTCTGAAACAACTCACCGAGCTGGACCTCTACGGCGCGCGCGTGAGTGACACCGGCCTATCCTATCTTAAGAACCTGACGGCGCTGCGGAAGCTGAACCTGCTGGGCGCGGCGATCACCGACAGCGGACTCGACGACCTTGCAGGCCTGACTGAGCTGCGGGAGTTGAATCTTTATCGCACTCAGATTACCAATGCGGGACTGGAGCGGCTGAAAGGGATGAAACATCTGGCAGCGCTCGATCTGCGATACACGCGAGCCACGCGGGCCGGTATCGATTCGCTGCGCGGCAGACTTCCCGCCTGCCGCGTCACCTTCCTCGATTCGTCGGTGGAACGGACGAGCAAGCCGGTGGAGGGTGGCAGCCTGGCCGAATGGGTTTCATCGCTGGGTGGAAAGATCACGCTGGAGAACGGACGCGTGCGGAAGATTTCACTGGCCGCGTCGCAGGTCTCCGACACACAGTTGAAGCGGCTCGAAAGCGGGGCCGACCTGCGGGAGCTGAGCCTGGAATCCACTGAGATCGGCGATGTAGGGCTGGGATCCTTGGCCAAGCTCGTGTCGCTGACGAATTTGAATCTGGACAACACCACAGTTTCCGACGCGGGCCTGGCGCGCCTGGCCGGACTGAAGGATCTGCGCACGCTCAGTCTCAATTACACGCTGGTTCGAGGCGAGGGGCTGGGCGCGCTGGAAAACTTGACCGAGCTGCACCTTTCGGGAATCGCACTCTCCAGCGAGGGATTGAAGAAGCTGGCGGCTTTGAGCAATCTGCGATACCTGTCGCTATCTTATTCCGACATCAGCAATGACGGGCTGGGAGTATTGCCGGGCTTACAGAAGCTTTCCCGATTGGATCTGGCGGGCACCGACGTCGGCGACCCGGGTCTGGAGCAGATCGCCGCGCTGGTTGAATTGACGCGCCTTTCGCTGAGCTATGACCGCTTTACCGATGCGGGCTTGAAGCGGCTGGCGTCCTTGAAAAACCTCACGCAACTGGATCTGATCAAGACGCGCGTGGATGATGCCGGTATGGATTCTATCGGGGCGCTGTCCCAGTTGACCAAGCTGAATCTGGACTACACTCCGGTTACCGACAAGGGGCTGGCTAAGCTGAAGCCACTTGCCAATCTGGAAGAGCTGCGGCTCGATAGCGCCGGTGTTACCGACGCCGGAGTGGAAGATCTGAAGGGGTTCTCGCGATTGAAGCTGCTGAATCTGTATCACACGCTGGTCACCGAGCCGGGCTATCGAAAATTGAAAGAGGCGCTGCCCGGCTGCCAGATTATTTGGGACCGCGATTCGAGCTTGCCTACAAGGCGTGGAAGTTAACCATGCTGATTGTCCTGCTTGCTTTTCTCGCCATCAATCAGGACGCCGAGCTCGCGTCCTGGGTGGAAGCCCAGGGCGGGCGCGTTGCCAAGGACGCGGCGGCGCATGTTGTCGCCATCGACCTGCGGTCGAGCTGGGTGACCGACTCCGACTTGAGCGCGCTCGCGCAATTGCGCTACCTGAAGAAACTCGATCTCTCCTACACGCACATCACCGATCTCGGCATGGAGCAGTTGAAGCCGCTCCCTGGAATCGTGGAGTTGAATCTCTGTTATGCCGAGCACGTCACCGATGAGGGCCTGGCACACCTGAAGGGCTGGAAGAAGCTCGAATGGCTGAACGTCCGCGGAACCAAGATCACCGACTCCGGACTCGAGCATATTTCGACGCTCGGTTCTCTCCGCTGGCTCGATGCAGGATTCGCGCAGATCACCAATAACGGTCTCGACTATCTATCTGCACTAACGAATCTGAAGCATTTGGCTATCGGAGGCAACAAGCTCAGCGACTCCGGATTGCATTTCCTGAAACTGCTGCCCGGCTTGACCGCCCTCGATCTGAGCGGCGCGCAGCGAACCGATTCCGGATTATGGTTCGCCGCCATCACTGACGCTGGACTGGATTCCATCGCCACGCTGCGACGCCTGGAAGAGCTGAACCTGGCGGGGGCGAAGATCACTGACTTGGGCCTGGCGAAGCTGAAGGGGTTGGTTGATTTGCGCGAGTTGGATCTCAGCCGGACGCAGGTGACCGGCAAGGGACTTGAAAATCTCACCGCGTTGCTGAAGCTGACCCGGCTGAACTTGTCGAATGCTCCACGGATCGGCGAGGATGCGCTGCCGGTGTTGCACACACTCAAGGCTTCGGTGGATTTGACCGGGACGAAAATCGCAAAATAGCCCGCATCCGTGCTAACATGCATCCGATAATCCCCAGTCAGGGTTAGGAGAAATGCACATGAGAATCACCAACAGTTTTCTATTGGCCGCGACGGCGGTCCTGCTCGCGATGACGGCTTCGGCCGCGGATGTTAGCGGCAAGTGGGTGGGATCGATGCCCACGCGGAACGGCGAGACGCGAGAAACCACCTTCGATTTGAAAGCGAGTGGCGATACGCTCACCGGCACAATGTCGGGGCCGCAAGGCGGAGTCGAGATCAAAGATGGAAAGATCTCCGGAAGCGACATCTCGTTCAAAGTACCTCTCGAATTCAACGGAAATTCCTTTGTGTTGATATTCAAAGGCACGATTTCCGGCGACCAGATCAAATTTACGCGCGGACGCGAGGGCGCCGATCAAACGCAGGAATTTACGGCTAAAAGAGCCAGTTGAGAAAACGGAATTGGATGAAGGCCGCCGGACGCTTTTCGCGAAACGCCCGGCGGCCGGTAGTTGGTAGTTGAACTTCCTCCCTCCTCCGTTTCCTCTCCATTCAGGTCCAATTGCATGCCAGCATCACTAGCAGTAGCTATGTCCCGGTCTGCCCGTCTGTTCGCAGCGGTACGCGAGGCGGTCGGCGGGACACGACAGGATTTCACGGAAGGCAGCCTGGGTAGGGCGATCATGCTGCTGGCGATTCCCATGGTCCTCGAAATGATCATGGAGTCGCTGTTCGGAGTGGTGAACATTTTCTTCGTGGCCCGTCTGGGATCGGACGCAGCTTCAGCCGTCGGCATGACGGAGTCTGTGCTCACAATCCTATATACGGTCGCGATGGGACTCAGCATGGCCACCACGGCCACGGTGGCGCGGCGCATCGGCGAGAAGGATCCCGCCGGCGCCAGGGCATCGGCGGCGCAGGCCATCGGAGCGGGAGTAATTGCATCGATAGTGGCGGGGACGGTCGGCGCAAGATTCGCGCCGCAGTTGCTGAGAGCTATGGGCGCGTGGCCCAGCTTGCTCGAAGCAGGGTCGGCTTACACTTCGCTGATGCTGGGCGGATCGGGAACAATCGTTCTGCTGTTTCTGCTGAACGCGATATTCCGGGGCGCGGGCGACGCCGCTATAGCCATGCGCTCGCTGTGGCTGGCGAACCTGGTGAATATTTTGCTGGTCCCTTGCCTGGTGGTGGGGTGGGGTCCGTTCCCGAAAATGGGGCTCACGGGCGCGGCTCTGGGAACTACGATCGGCCGCGGCGTCGGAGTGGTGTACCAGGTCTGGTCGCTGTTCGGCGGCAATGGCCGGGTGGTCCTGCGAATGGAGAACATCCGCTTCCAAGCCAGGCTCATGGTGGACCTGCTGCGCATTTCGCTGCCTGGGATGTTTCAGTACGGAATCGCCACGGCGAGCTGGCTGGGCCTGGTGCGGATTATCTCGACGTACGGAAGCGCGGCGCTGGCCGGATACACGATTGCGATCCGCATCTTCGTTTTCGCGATCCTGCCATCGTGGGGAATGGCCAATGCGGCAGCCACGCTGGTCGGCCAAAACCTGGGCGCTGGAAAACCGGGTCGAGCCGAGCAGGCGGTATGGCGGACGGGCTTCTACAATATGATCTTTCTGGGAAGCGTGGCGGTTGTGTTCATTCTGTTCGCGGGTTCCGTGATACGGGTGTTCACACACGATCCAGAGGTGGTCGCAATGGGAACGGACTGCCTGCGATTTATCAGCTACGGTTATCCGTTCTTCGCATTCGGCATGGTTGTGGTGCAGGCCTTCAACGGCGCGGGAGACACCACGACGCCGACGATTGTGAACTTGTTCTGCTACTGGCTATGGGAGATTCCGCTGGCGTACGCGCTGGCGATGTGGGCGGGAATGGGGCCGCGCGGCGTTTTTCTTGCTATTGCTATTGCCGAGTCGACTACGGCGTGCGTGGGGATTGTGATGTTTCGTAGAGGTAGGTGGAAGCTGCGAAAGGTGTAGTAGCTTTTAGCGGTTAGCTTTTAGCGGTTAGCTTTTAGCGGTGAGCTTTTAGCAGTTAGCTTTTAGCGGTTAGCTTTTAGCGGTTAGCTTTTAGCAGTTAGCTTCCTACTCATACCGCAAAGCCACCAGCGGATCGACCCGCGAAGCGCGCCGGGCTGGTACAAAGTATGCCGCCAGCGCCACGGCAATCAGGAGTACGGAAACGGAGATGTAGGCGAACAGGTTGTTGGCGGCGGTTCCGAAGAGCAGGCTGGCGAGTAGCCTGGTCGCACCGAAGGCGCCAGCTAGACCGAATCCGACGCCGGCCAGCGCCAGAACCATTCCTTGCCCGATCACCATTCGGAGCACTTCCCGCCGCTCGGCTCCGAGCGCCATGCGGATACCGATTTCCTGGGTCCGCTGCGTCACCGCGTATGACATCACTCCGTAGATGCCCAATCCGGCGAGCAGTAGCGCCAGGCCCGCGAAGGTCCCCAGCAGCGACATCTGCATGCGGCGCTGCAGCGTCTCGGTATCGAGAATCTGTTCCATCGTTTGGAAACCGGAGATGGGTAGTTCGCGATCCACGGCCCAGACCTCTTTTTGTAGCGAAGCGAGACTCAAGGAATTGCCGGCGACACGAATGGCTATGTCTGCTGGCGGAAACAAAAAGCTGTCTTGTTGGTAGGAGAGATAGATTTCCGCTTTGGTCGGGGCCTCGAGTCCCATTTGTTTGACATCCCCCGAGATCCCCACGATCGTGATCCAGGGCGCGCTCGGAGGGCCAAGCTTGATGCGCTTATCCAACGCGTTTTCATTGGGCCAAAACTTCTGCGCCATGGTTTCGCTGATGACGGCCACTTTCGGCGCTTGCGGTCCGTCCCGATCCTCGATTCCACGTCCTTGAAGAATTCGGATTCCCATCGTGCGCAGATAATCGGGAGTGATCTGCCGGTTCAACGCATCGCGCCCCGGCGCTGGCGGGACGCCTTCAATCTGGAAGCCTCGAGTTCCTCCTTTCATAGTCAGAGGCAGGGCCGTTACGTATCCGGCGGAGACGACCCCAGGGAGCTTGGCGATGCGCTCCAACACATGACGGTAAAAGGCAATTCTCCTCGATGCGTCCGCATACCGCGGCGGCAGCGGTGTCCTGGCTGTGACGACATTCTCCGCGCGAAAGACTGGATCGACAGCTCTCAAGCGCAGGAACGTCTGGATCATGAGCTGGGCGCAGACCAGGAGCACCAGAGCCAGCGCCGTTTCGGCGATCACCAGGATGCTTCGCAGCCGCCGATCCCCGCGCCCGGGGCCGGATCTAACGGTGGTCGGCTTTGACGCTCTCAGCGCGGGCGTCAGTCCGAATACGATCGCGGTCGCGAGCGAGAGTAATGCCGAGAACAATAGAACCGTCCCGGAAAGTTCGAGGCGCGTCCTGGTGGCCATACTGGCGGGAACGAGTCTGGTCAGGATTCCGAGGCTCAGCTTAGCCAGCAGCAGTCCCGCTGCTCCACCGCTGGCTGACAGCAACAGGCTCTCGGTTAATAACTGCCGAAGCAGTCGAGGACGGCTGGCGCCCAAAGCGGCGCGAAGCGACATCTCCTTGCTACGGCCGATGGCGCGCGACAGCAGCAGGTTGGCGACATTCGCGCATGCGATCAGCAGAATGCTGGCGACCGCCACCAGCAGTAGGATCAGCGTCGACCGGACGTCGCCCGCCAGTTGCTCACGCAACGGCACGAGCACGACGCGCCGCGTAGCGACGGCGGCAGTGAACCGTCCATCGAGGGCAAAGCTCGGATTCAGCTCCTCGATGCGCTTGGCAACCGCGTCGATATCAGCCTGCGCCTGCGGCATCGTGACTCCGGGTTTCAGACGGCCCACGACAGTCAAGTAGTGCGCGTCACGATTCGCCAGCTCTTGCTTGCTGAATGCGATCGGAATCCAGAGGTCAGTGTCCTTTCTCAAGAACTGGAAGCCCGGCGGAAGAATGCCGATGACCACATATTTCTGGTCGTTCAAACGAATGGATTCGCCGACCAGGCGCGGATCCCCCCCCAAAGCGCCGCCGCCACAGCGCGTCGCTGACCAGCGCGACCTTCAGCGCCGACGGATTGTCCTCTTCCGGACGGATCAACCGGCCTGCAGCGGGCTGGACTCCCAACATCGGGAAGAATCCAGAAGTGACGGCGTCGACGTTGATTCTTTCGGGCTCGCCCGTGCCCGTCAGATTCATGGGCCGGCCGGAGACGGCTTCGATCTGCGCAAACGCTTGGCTCTGCGCTTTCCAATCGGCGTAGTTTGCCGGCGCCGGCGTGCCCCGCGGAAAGCCAATGCGGGAGGCGTCTTCCCACAGCAGCACCAGCCGGCCGGACTCAAAGAACGGCAGCGGCTTGAGCAGCACGGCGTGAACGACGCTGAAAATTGCCGTGTTCGCGCCGATTCCGAGCGCGAGGATCAGCA
>Ga0210405_10004301_pt1 | contig 13468 bp, 10 predicted proteins | sample IncBWH11MmetaG_FD_155492 | JGI IMG/M metagenome (GOLD analysis project Ga0210405, IMG submission 155492) | Forest soil microbial communities from Barre Woods Harvard Forest LTER site, Petersham, Massachusetts, United States - Inc-BW-H-11-M | ecosystem: Environmental > Terrestrial > Soil >... | reverse complement strand
AGACTGCCGGCGTTCTTCAGCAGCACAATACTCTCTGCCGATCCGCGGCGCGCCACCGCACGCTGCGCCTGTGTATCGATTTCGCTGGGCACCGTCTCGCTTCGGTCGAAAATACCGCTGACAAATATCGCGCGCAAAATGCTGCTCACATTTTCATCGATGGTTGCAGCCGAAATGTTTCCCGCCTTCACTTCGGCCAATACTTTCTCCTGCCACAGCCAGCAGCCGCCGTTGCCATTTTTCTTGGAGTCCGGTTTCAATAGCCAGGTCCTCGCAGGCTCTCCGCCGGGCATCTCCAGGTCCATGCCGGCATTCACTGTGGCCGCCGTGCTGTAGGTGCTTCCCCAATCGGAGACTACCAAGCCCTTGAAGCCCCACTGTTTTCGCAAGACATCCTGCAGCAGAAATGCATTCTCTGCGCAATAGCTTCCATTTACTTTTTGATAGGCCGACATCACCGACCACACGCCGGCTTCCTGCACGGCCGCTTTGAATGCGGGAAAGTAAATCTCCTGCAAGGTGCGCTCGTCGATGGCCTCGTCTACGCGATGCCGTTCGAATTCCTGATTATTGGCGGCAAAGTGCTTCACGGTGGCAATCACACCTTCGCTCTGCACCCCTTTGATATAGGCCACGCCCATGCGCGCCGCGAGATAGGGATCTTCCCCATAGCCTTCAAAGTTTCGTCCCCAAAGTGGCACGCGCTGGATGTTGACGGTGGGGCCGAGAATCATATTGCGGCCAATCGCCCGCATCTCCCGGCCAATCGCCTGGCCTGTGCTTTGCGCAACCTCGGGGTCCCACGTTGCGGCGACAGCGATTCCCGCCGGAAATGCCGTGCTGCGAAACTTATCGTCATCAGCTTTGGTTCTTGCCGAGGGTCCGCGCCAGGACCTGATGCCCATCGGTCCGTCCGCCATTTTGATCGATGGCAGGCCGAGCCGCGGAATCGCGACAGTTTCCATCCAGTTTGCTCCGCTCAACATGCTGGCCTTTTCTTCAAGCGTCATGCGGCCGAGAAGATCGTGCACACGCTCGTCAACCGGCAGCTTTGGATTTTTATAAGAAGCATTAGAAGGAACATCCTGGCAGGGCGCGGCCACGGCTCCGGTAGCCAGAACCGCTAGAACCAAAGCAAATATCCTGCTCAGTCTGCGGATATTTTGAGTGTTGTGATGATTAGAATGGATCACAAGAGTAGTCCTCAGTTGGATTTAGAAGCGAACAAGATCTCGCCAGCTTTATGACACACACATAGTACGACTCGCCACAGCTTCAGCAAGGAGAAATCTTGCACAATGCCGCAATGCACATCTGCTCTCAGGCACAACACTCGCCAGTAACCTGGATGGTTCCAAACGCAGCCACACAATGCTCTTACGTAAGATCATGTCCCGATGTGCAAGTTCCTGTCATTGCAAGTGAGATGAAATCCCGCTAATTTACTGATAAAGCAGGTAAAAACCGGCCTGAAGCCGGCTTGCTTCGGAGCAACGCGGCACAATGGATGCCGGCTACGCCAACTAGTGGATTGACAGGATTTTTGTAGACGGCCACACTCGCAAGATGAGTCTGGCCGCGAATTTAAGATGGCGACAACTCCCGCCAAACCGAGTCTCGAGATGAGCGCCAGCCTGCCCGGAGCGCGGGTACCGACGTGGCCGCATGATCGCGGCACGGCTGCATCCCAGCCCCATTCCGCCTTTGAAGTCGCAGACTCCCACCCGGGCCGACGCGATGCGCTGCAGGCGCTTTTGGCTTTTTCAGCGCTGCATCAGCAGATACGCCGCCGGCGTGCGCTCTCTCTGCCGAACGATGGATTTGAAACCATCGGCCGCGTTAGTGAGTTCGAAGCCTCCGAGCAATTTGTGTTGGACGAGGTTCTGCAACTGGTTGCGGAGCGCGCCATTTCCATTACCGGTGCCGATGGATTGGGCATCGCTCTGGCTGAGAACAACGAAATTGTTTTGCGGGCTTCGGCGGGTGCGATCAAGCCCGACGTCGGAGCGCGCATCCAGCGTGACTCAGCGTTTTCCGGAGCATGTTTCCGCACGGCCCAGATCATTCACTGCCACGACACTGAGACCGACGACCGCGTCAACCTCTATGCGTGCCGGCAACTCGGCACGCGGTCGATGGTGGCCGTACCGCTCTGCGGCAGGCGTCGCGTCATTGGATTGCTGGAGGCGTTCTCGGCAGAGCCGTTCGGATTCAACGACAGCGATGTCACCAGCCTCGGCCTGCTGGCGGAGTTGATCGTTGGAGCTCTGAGGCCCGAAGACGAAGATCGCTTCGCGGAATCGGCCGATGCCGCAGAAGCAGAATTAGACGCAGCACCGGTTGCCACGGCAGCGATGATTCCGGTCGAAACAGTTTCGCTTGAAAATGCGCCGGATCCAATTGAAGCTGTAGCAGAAGTAGTAAAAGAGAATGAAGTCGCCAAAGAAAATAATGCTGGACTGCATGCAGAAGTCGTTCTTCAAGAATCTTCAGCCAAGAACGACGCACCGGAGAATGACGCACCGGAAAAAGACGCAACGCTTCCGCCAGCCAAGTCCGAAGTAGCCGCCGAAACAACGACTCCACTTCCAACTCTTTCAGCCCCGCAGTCCGCAGCTTTAGAGCTGGTGTCTCCACAGATCGCAACTCCAGAGATCGTTACTTCCGAGACCGCATCTGCAGAGCTATCTATAGAACAACGACAAGAAGAATCGCTCGCAATCGAGCCTGCTCCCGAGCCCGCTCCTTCCACGCACCATCCAGGAATTTGGCTGGTGGCTGTTGTCGTGGTTGCGGTGCTGGCCGCAGGAGCATGGTGGAAGCTGAAGAATGCGCAACTGGGAGAAGCCCTGCTTCAACCTACGCATAAAACCGTCACCAAGCCAATCGCAGTAGCGAAGCAGCCAGCATCTACCGTTCCTTCATCGACTTCGTCCTTAAGCGTAAATGCCCCGACGCAGCCCCCTGCGGGCACAGCAGCAACCGGTACGGCCGCGACCGAACCGAACAGCGAACCCACGTCACCGCAGGAAACGTCGAAGCTGCCGCGGATCACCGGCATTCGCCATTGGTCTTCGGCCGATTCCAGCACGGTTGTGCTCGATCTCGAAGATCAGGTGCAATACGAGGCGCATCGGCTCAGCTCTCCCGATCGAATTTATTTTGATCTGCACGATACTTCGCTCGCTCCCGACGTTGCCGGAAAAACCATTGAGGTTGGAGATGCGCTGCTGGCGCGGGTTCGCGTGGCGCAACCAGTGTCCGGTCTTACCCGCATGGTGCTCGAAACCAAGGGCAACTCGAATTTTTCCGTGAGCCTGGAACCGAATCCTTATCGCCTGGTGGTGCAGGTTCGCAAGCTTGGCGTCGATCCGAAAGCGCAGGTAAATCTTTTTCCGGGAACTGAAAGTGACCGCGGCAAGTTATTCGCTATTGTGGTTCCTCCGCCCACTCATGAAGATCTGCAACTGCGCGCGCGCGTTCCGAAGATGCGCATCGTCGTCGACGCCGGCCATGGCGGCTGGGACCTGGGAACCGTGGGCCGCAAGGGATTACTCGAAAAAGATGTCGTGCTCGAGATTGCCCAAAGGCTGGGCAAGCTGCTCGAAAGCCGTCTGGGCGCGGAAGTGATCCTCACGCGCAAAGACGACAACTACATTCCGCTCGATGAGCGCGCGGGCATCGCAAACCAGTCGCAGGCGGATTTATTTGTCTCGGTCCACGCCAACTACAGCGATCTGCCTTCGGCGCGCGGTGTGGAAACCTATTACACCAACTTCTTTTCTTCGCCGAGCGCGAAAGATGTTGAGGCCCGCGAGGATGGAACCGTCGCCAAGACGACGGCGATGGCAGCGCTTTCGCCGGTCGATCTGCACGATCGCATCGAGCAGTCGCGCCGCCTTGCCGCCAGCGTGCAGCGCTCGCTTTACGGAACTTTGTCGGTGCAGAATCCCGGACTGCGCGATCGCGGCGTGAAAGAGGCATCGTACGTGGTCCTCACCGAGACTGCGATGCCGGGAATTCTTGCCGAAGTTTCCTTCGTCAGCAGTCCCACCGACGAGCAAAAACTTCGCAGCGACGGCTACCGCGAGCAGATCGCCGAAGCTTTATATAAAGGCATCGCGCGGTATGCCGCTAGTTCACATCCGGTGAAGGTGGCTAGCGCCACGAAGTAATTCACGATCCTCGTTCCTCTTATTACAATTTTCCATTCTCAAACGGATTCACAATTTGAAGGCCGTCGATCTCGCGGCCAGCTTGCATATCCTCCGAAAAGAGCACGCGGCAGCCGGATTGTCCGGCTGAGCGGATTACCAGCGCATCCCAGAACGAAAATGCGTGAAGACGATGAAGGTCGATAGCGGCGAGGACATCGGCAACATCGGGAACCGCAACGTCGAATTCGGCGAGCAGTTCGACTTTGCGGCGGGCGATGGCCGCATCGACACCCAATTTGCGCGTGACTGTGACGAAATACTCCTGCAGGACTTGCATTGAAACCACACCCGTTTTGTCGCGGCGATGCTCGGCGAGCAGTTCGAGGGCTCGACGCTGTTTGGCTGGAGTAGCCTTGTCGTCGGCATAGATAAGGACGTTGGTGTCGAAGAAGCTGCGGGCAGGCATTTTATTTTCGCTCATGGATCTCGTCGCGATTGAAGCGCCAGCCGCGGGAGTGGCCTTTGCCGGAGAGGCGTTTGAACTCTTCGATGCTGCGCTCGGCATCCTCGCCGCCGGCCACGGTTTGCAGATAGTCGCGGATTAGCTGGTTCAGGCTTTTGCCCAGGGCCTCGGCTTTTTTGCGGGCCCGGTGGACGAGCTGATCGTCGAGGGATAAGGTGAGATTCATTTACACATGATATGTGTGCACGGGTTATGTGTCAATAGAATAGCTATGGCATTAATTGGACGCATCGTGGTCACTTTCGAGCATTTGCTGTTCAATATCTTTATTCTCGTGTCTTCGGGGATAGCGCTACTAAAGGTTGTTACGATGGAGTGGGAAAGCCTTAAGAGAGCCATTCGTCGCAATCGACACGCCCACATAAGGCACTGCCGTTGCTGCGGGAGAGATAGGCTCTAGAACGACTGGCACATGGATATATCTTGGGGACTCGCGCTGATACCTTTCATCTCCGCCGGGGCTGGGGCGTACTTTGGCGGGTATTTGAAGAAGAAAGGCGAAAATCTCGCGACGCACGAAGACATTGAAAAACTGGTCGATCAAGTGCGCGCGGTTACCTTGGCCACAAAGGAAATTGAGGCGAAGGTTTCAAGCGACATCTGGAGCCAGCAAAAGCGCTGGGAACTAAAACGCGAAACACTCTTCGATGCAACCAAGAGACTGGCTGAGCTTAATGATGCGCTCGCAGGCCTCCACTCGATGATGCAAGTGGAACAACAGGAAACCGAAAGAGGACAGCGATCCCGCCAGGGCGCCAATAAAGCAGGAGAAGCTTCAGAAATGGAGCAATGCCTCGGCGGCTCTGGACGAAACCCGGCAACTCGTCGGAGTTGTCTGCGAGAACGAAACCATTAAGGCAATCGACAGGGTCGGAGTATTTGCGAACGCGGTCGCGGCAAAGCTTGTCTCCGGCAACGTTGGAATATACACCCAGTCAAAGGAAGAGAAAGAGCACTTGTATGCCGCAGCCCGAGCAGCAGTCCGGAGAGAATTGAGAATCGACGGCACATCATGAGGTTGCCCAAGTGTCAAAACCTGCGACTTCGGTGGACCATCGAACCGTGATCAGGGCCGGAGGATGCGCTCGATTTGCCGGTCCACTTCCTCGTGCGACACAAAATTTCGCCATCCAAGACGCGAGACCTATTCGCACTTGTCATGCTGAGCGAAGCAGTGAGAATCGCAACGCGATCCTCACTGCGAAGTCGAAGCATCCCTACGTGCCCCCAACTGCCGCCCTATTTTGAAGACGGGGAATAATTCCCAATCACGCACCCCACCCAACCAATTTCCACAGCTTGTGACATCTGCCCTTGTCGTCCACAGCCCCACCCCTCGATCATCACTGAGGCCGACAGTCCGCAGGACAAGTCGCCCAAAATCTAAGTCCTTTGTTTCACGGATTTTGATATCTAAGTTCTTTGGCAACCGGATTTTGCAAACGGCCCGCGCTAACTCCCGTGTTTTCTAGGATCAGGTATGGGGGGAGAGGGGTACACCGGTCCTGCTGAAATGCCGAAGGGGGCGCGGGAGGCGCAGAAGAAAAAATGGGTTTCGAGAATGTTCCCCGATGCCAGCACATAAAAGTCAACGGCGTCCAGTGCGGTTTCTCCCGCCCTGCGGCGCAGAGCTCATTGTTTTTTTCACACGCGGGCGGAGCACGAGCGCGCGCTTGCGGCTGAGGACCGCTCAGGCAAGCGCACATTCGGCTTTCCCCTCCTCGAAGACGCGAACTCGATCCAGGTCGCTCTCATGAAGGTGATTCAGATGCTCGGCTCCGGTAATCTTGACCACAAAACCGCCGCCCTCATGCTCTACGCCCTGCAAACCGCGAGCGCCAACCTGCGCCACGCAAAATTCGAGCCCGAAGAACTCACCGACGTGGTCATCGACGAAGACACCGTTGACCTCACCCGTGTCGAGGGCCCTCAGTGGTGCGTCCACGACTTCAAGGATTCCAAGCAAGAAGCCTCGCTGCCTGCGGAACCAGCCCCGGACCCCGGCGCAATAGCGAAGAAGAGTGCGCCGGGAGCCCTGGACGAAGCTGTTTCCGACATCGCAAGAAGACGGGAACAGAAGCGCAAACTGCCCGACCGCCCCGAGCCTGAAGGCGAATCCTCGCTGGCCAGGATTCTCTTGGACCGCATGGGACTGGTACCAAAAGAGAAAGAAACCGCAGAAGAAGCCAGAAACGCCACACCATCATAGTGTCATCGTGACATTCTTCAATCAAGAACCTTTGAGTGCGGGCGGCGGCGGACGAAGGCGTCCGCGGCTCCACTTAGTTCCCTGCCGGCACGCCACCGTATTTTCCCAGCCACTTCAGTTCTTCGCGAACTTTGATTTTGCCGTGCCAGGGATTCTTGTCCAGGCTGTGGCCTTCGCCGGGGAAGATTAGCAGCTTGTTGGGGATGCCGAGCGAATAGAGGGCGTGCTCGAGCAGGTAATCTTCGAGGACGGCGACGCGAATGTCGTCAGCGCCGGCGACCATGTGGGTGGGGGTGCGGACTTTGTCGATTTGGAAGATGGCGGCTTCGTCGTGATAGCGCTGAGAAGCTTCCCAGGGACGGCCGCCGAGGAAGTAGGCGTCGTCGGCCGTGGTGTCGTCGTTGCCCCAGTTGCCAACGTGCTCGACGGCGCCGGCTCCAGTGACGGCAGCTTTGAAGCGCGTGGTTTGGGTGATGAGCCAGTTGGTCATGTATCCGCCGTAGCTGTAGCCGCCGACGGTGAGGTGGTTGGGATCGGCGATGCCGTCTTTGACGAGGGCGTCGACGCCTTCGAGAATGTCTTTGCCGGGACGCGAAACGATTTGCGGAACGATCTGCATGAGGAACTTGTCGCCGTATCCGGTGGAACCGCGATAGTTGGGCTCGAAGACCAGCCATCCGTTGGTGGCGGCGAGCGCGCCCCACTTATACCAATCGGCCTCGAAGTAGTCGCCGTCGGCCGCGGCGGGGCCCCCGTGAATGAAGGTGAACATGGGCAGATTTTTCTGCTCGGGCTTTCCTGGTTCAAAGCTGCCGGGCGGGTAGATCAGCATGCCTTCGATCGTGGTGCCGTCGTCGGCCTTCCAGCGATACGGTTTGCCTTGCGGCATGTCGCGCTCGGTAAAGAGTTTGTTGAGCGCGGTGATGGGACGGGCGCTTTGTAACAGGTTCGGTCCTTCTGCGAGATAAACCTCGGAGGGGCGCGTGAGCGAGGAGTAAACAAAGGCAACGCGCAGGGAGCGCAGTGCGGTTGAAGGATTTTCGTAAGTTCCGGGCCAGCCATCGAACTTGCGCAGAGGGTCAGAGGGCTTTTCTGCCACGTACATCTGGACTTCGGTACCGAGCCGCGCGGTCACGACCGCACCGTTGCCATAAGAGCCGTAGCTGGCAATCTCGCCGGTGAAATCTTTGTTCCACTGCTCAACCGTTCCGGTCTCGCTATCGACCCAGTAGAGATGAGGCTGCAGGTCGCGGTAGGGGCCGGCGACGTCTCCGACTTCGACAGTGAAAAAAATGTGGCGATTGTCGCTGGCCCAGCGCGGATGGGTTTCGACTGCCTGGTTGTGGGTGAGCTGGCGCGGCGCGGCTGGTTTAGTTTCGCTGCTGGCATTCGCAGCCGAGGGCGGCTGCGCCACATGATCCTTGCCGATATTAGTTAGATCTACTTCGTAGAGTTCTACGTCTTCGTTTTTTTCCTGGCGCTGGCTGATCGCGTTGGACAGGAAGGCGAGCTTGCTGCCATCGGGCGAGGTAATCATGTTCTCCACTCGCAAAGGCGAGGTCGCAAGGATGCGCGCTCCGGGCGTTAGATCGGGTTCTTTTTCCTCGGTCTTTTCTTTTTCTTTGGCGTCTTTTTCTTTCGCGGGAGCCGCGGTGCGATCGGCGAGAGCGGCGACAACGTCTAGGGCAAAGATGGTGTCGCCGCGTTCGGCGGTGCGGTACTGCACTACGTCCTTCCATTGTTTCTTGTAATCGTCTTTTTGCGTTTTGGTCCAGGGCTGGCGAGTAGCGAAGTAGATGGTGCGGGAGTCGGCTGACCAGGAGAATGTGTGAACCTCTTCCTCGCCGGTGGTGAGCGGAATCGCCTCGCCTCCAGAGGGAGAAATCACATAGATCTGAGCAACGCCTCCCTTATCTTCAGTTTTATCTTTCTTGCCATTACCTTTGTCATCGTCCGAGTCCGAATCTTTTTCGGAAGATGATTTCCGTTCGGAGAGGAAGGCAATCCAGCGGCCGTCGGGCGACCACTTGGGTTCGGTGTCGTGACCGGACTGGGTGAGCTGGATCAGCGACGGAGTCTTCAGATCGTCACGGTAAAGCCAGAGATCATGGCGGAAGATGTTCTGGTCCCAATCGGCGCGCTCGGTGACGATGACAACGGAGGTGCCGTCAGGAGAAAGAGCCACGGAGGTGTAGCTGACGGAGTTGAAGAATTCGTCGAGCGTGAGTTTTGGTTTGTTGTCGGCGAAAGCTAGGAAGGTGTAAGCGAGAAGCGTACAACCGAGGAATATGGTGAATGACAAGAAGTTCTTTTTAGATTTCATGGGGTTTCTAGATCGGGTTCATCGATATCTGCGGTTCACTGCACGGGATCGGCATCCTTAAGTGCCTGATCGAGAGGCTGGCTGGGACGAGCGGTGCCCTGGACAATTCGCCAACCGTCGTCGTAGGCGTGAAAGGCGGCGGTGGAGCGATAGCGCACGTCGCTGGAGTAGATCGCGGCGCCGACTTCGTTCACGGGAGCCCATCTCCAGGTAAATTCGACATCGGCCACACGGCCCAGCTTGCTGATGCCGGTGACAGCAACAAGTTCGCGCCGGGCGACAGGAATGCGGAAGACTTGTTTATCGGAATCGCCGGGCGGGATGAGAGGCCGAAACGTATCCACTCCGGCGGGTGAGAGCGCGACGTCCCAGCAGGGCGGCGGAGTAACGTCGGGTGGACAGCGGGCTTGCGTGGCGGAGATCCATCCGTGATGCTGCAGGACCAGATATTCAGTTGAGAGATAGTCCGCATTGGAAACGATGCCGGTGGTCATGAGAAATGATTGCGTCGCCCGGAAAGTATTGGAGGTTGCGATGAGGTCGGCGGCGAGGCGGCGGGTGAGAAAGTCGCGGGGAGAACAGGACGAGAGCATGAGCAGGGCCGCAATCAACAGAGCGAAGATGTATGGTTTGCGCATCAATGAAGAAGCGAGCCGAACGCGTCAAAGTCGCGACGCAAGAAATGTTTGCTCGGGACGAACAATTCTACCGGATTGTAAACAAATGCGAGGTCTTGCACGGCAAGAAAGGGTGAGAGGCGATCTGGCCTTCGAATTGAGCAGACCAGCGACCGGGAATGGCCGTGGAGCAGTGGGGGCAGCGGCCTTCCGGCGTTAGGAGATAGCGCTTGATCAGATAGCCGTAGCGCTCGATCAGGGTTTCGCCGCACTGCGGACAGCGTGTGTCTTCCCACTCCGCAACCATGCCGGGAAGGTTTCCGGCGTAAATGTAGCGAAGGCCGGATGTGCGGCCGATTTCGATGGCGCGCAGCAAATCTTCGGAGGTAGTGTCGCGCGCGACATCATTTTGCATTTTGTAATCGCCGTGAAAAGCGGTGACGTGCCAGGGAATATCAGGAGAGATGTTCGCCAGAAATTCGGTGAGGCGGCGCAGTTCGTCGGGCGAATCGTTGAAGCCGGGGATTAGAAGCGTGACGATCTCGAGCCAGAGTCCCATCCGATGAATGCGGCGGATGCTGTCGAGGATGGGACCGATGCGTCCACCGAGTTCGTGATAATGGCGATCGTCGAAACTCTTGAGATCGACTTTATAGAGATCGAGCCAGGGGCGCAGGTAGTCGAGCACCTGAGGAGTGCCGTTGCCGTTTGAAACAAAACCGGTGATGAGTCCGGCGGCTTTGGCTTCTTTGAAAACTGCGACCGCCCACTCGCTAGTGATGAGCGGCTCGTTATAAGTGCTCACTAAAATCTTTGCGCCCTGTGCTATGGCGTCGCGGACCAGATGTTCGGGTGAAGCTTGGTGCGGAGGCGAGACTGCGCGTGGGTCGCGCAGCGCTTGTGATGTAACCCAGTTCTGGCAGTAGGCGCAGTGCAGATCGCAGCCTAGCATGCCGAAGCTGTAGGCCAACGCGCCGGGATACGCGTGAAAGAACGGCTTTTTCTCGACCGGATCGCATTGTGTTCCGGCAGTGTATCCCCAGGGAACAAAGAGTTGGCCGCCGCGGTTGTAGCGGACTTTGCAGACACCGGGCTGGCCGTCGGGGATGGGACAGCAATGTCCGCAGGAAAAACAGCGTACGCGATTGTTGTCGAGTTTCTCGACGAGGGTGGGTTCGGCTTCGCGGACACGTTCGTCGAGGATGGTGCGGAGGGTGGGCACGGCTGGTTCTATTTTAACGCGGGGTCGGTGAGAAACGCGTCCGTGGTGGAAATGCCTTGCGAGGTCTGTGGCACTGCACGCGAACAGCAGGTTCCTCGCTTCGCTCGGAATGACAAAACAATTCTGAAAAGGTATCAGTGACCGGGTTGCGGTTGGGTGGAGGATTCGTGCTGTTGGTACCAGATCTCGGCTTGCTGTTCGATGATGGCGGCTTGGGCGCGGCTCATGTGGGAGGCCAAGACGTTCGCGAGTTCCTTGCTGCCTTTGTCCCCGCCAGCGCGAGCAAGGACAGTCCAGAAGTACGCTTGATTCAGACTTGCGGGGACGCCGCGGCCGCCCCAATAGAGAGCGCCCAGTTTCGATTGCGCGGGAACATAGTTATGCTCGGCCGCCTTGGTGAACCAGCGAGCCGCCTCAGCTTCGTCGTGTCTCACCGCATGTTTTTCATCTCCCTGGGCATAGAGAAGACCTAACGCGTTCTCCGCCGCAGGGTCCCCTTGATCTGCGAGTTCGCGGAGTTGTTTTGGATTGGCGGAATCGATCGAGGGAAAAGCAGCGGTCGATCTGGAAACGTCCGCAGGTGACGGAGAAGAAGCGAGCACCGTGTGCTCACTGGTCCGATCGCGTTCAATTAATTTTTCCTGAATCCAAGGAGCGAGAATGAAGCCAAGTGCCATGAATATGGTAGCAGCGGTGGCCATTAGCAAGAGAAGATGGGCGCGAGGAAGTCGAATGCCGCCGATTTGGTTGGGATCGTTGTTTACATGTTCCTGCTGATTTTCGTCCACACTCCGGTTTTCGTTTTCGGTTTTCTGTGGGGCATTGCTGGCAAAAAGAATGCTGCCCTGCGGAGAAAAGTTCTGAATAGGAGTTGTTGGTGCTATCGAAGAACTCGCAATCGCGCGGCGAACGGCGGCAAAAATCGTTTCAGCGAAACGGTGCAGAACTCCGCCGTCGCTTTCACTGAAGGCATCAGGCCCGGGCGAAAACAACTCGATCAGGCCGATGGCTTTCCCGCTGGCGACGATTGGGCACGCGAGAATCGACCGAACTCCCAAAGCGTGGCAGCTTTCACGATCAACGCGTTCGTCGGTTTCGGCATCGTGGCAGATCAAGACTTTCGCAGTGCGTACGCATTCGCCGGAAAAACCGGAACCGATTCTTAGAATTGCGCCAACCGGAGGAGCGCTTTCACCGGAACTCGCGCGGCAGATCATGGTGTCGGTGTCTTCGCCGACGAGAGCGATCGCCGCACCGGAAGCGCGAAGCATCGACTGGGATCGCGAGGCGACCAGAGAGAGAATTGCCACCAGATCGGTCCCGAGAGAGTCAGCTTCTCGTTGTACCGCCGAGGCGGCGGTTAGCGTATCCGTGTAATTCGGTGGAGGAGTAGACTCTGCGGAAAGTTTAGCCTGGGTTGTACCTCGAACTGCAGCATTTGCTGCCGCAGCGATCGCGTTGAGAAACAACCACTGCCGCAGACTACGAACCGCCAAGTCTGGCAAGTTTGAAAAACTGAAACCAGTGCGGGCAGTCGGGCCTGACCAAATGACGTTGGCCGCGACGGTAATCTGTGCGCTGGCTTCTGCGAGGTCGAGACACAATTCAATCTGCTGATTGCTTCGCAATGGTGATGAACACTGAACCGCGACGCCGGTTTCACTAATATCGAGGATCTCGAAGAGGCTGAGCATCTCACCCTTCGCCGTGCCGCTAAACGTCGCGTAGGCAGGCACGTGCACCTTGTGCCGGACCCGGTGGCGGCGATTCGGAGTGAAAGATCGAGAGGCTTGGGAAGTGGCAACCATGCGCAAAGAGCGGCTCTTGCCCGTCTATATTAACCCTGAAGTGGGAAAACTCAGCAGAAGATTCATCGCGGGAAAAACTCGGCAGGGCCAGCTCGTTCGCCGGTGAGAAGAGGTCCGAGGCGAATCTAGGCCAAGCGTCGTAGAATCTGCGCATTATGAATGCTTGAGATGCGGGAGATAGCGGCAACCATCATACTTGAAAGAAGTTGCATAGTCGCGACATCCCGTTCGTCGAAGGCGCTAGGCGACGAGGAAAGCACCTCGAAGACGCCTAAGGTACGGCGGTAGTAGCGAAGCGGCGATACCAAAATGGAACGGACGCCTAGGCGGCGGCAGCTGGCGAGATCGACGCGCGGGTTGCGTTCGGCGTCGTGGCAAAGCATGACTTCGCCGGTGCGGACGGCTTCGGCAGAGATGCCGGCGTCGGTTTGCAAGCGGACACCAAGATCAGGGGCAGTGCGGCCAGCGCGGGCGCGACAGACGATCTCATCCCCGGCGCGAAGGGCGATCGCGGCTCCGGTGGCGCCGGTAAGATGCTGGGCGCGCTCAGTGATGGCGCTGATGGCGGGCTCGAGATCAAGCTCTGCGGGGTGAATGTCGACTTCATTT
>Ga0210405_10004300_pt1 | contig 13469 bp, 11 predicted proteins | sample IncBWH11MmetaG_FD_155492 | JGI IMG/M metagenome (GOLD analysis project Ga0210405, IMG submission 155492) | Forest soil microbial communities from Barre Woods Harvard Forest LTER site, Petersham, Massachusetts, United States - Inc-BW-H-11-M | ecosystem: Environmental > Terrestrial > Soil >... | reverse complement strand
CTCCCGCAGATCGTGTTCAGATTTTAGATGCACCGTCGCACAGAACGGAACAATAGATTTTACGCCAAAATGAAGCGGCCTGCTCGTTTGGCCTTGGAAGGGGCTTGAGGGAACTACCGGGGATGAGAACAAGACTCCCCAAGCCCTATATTTTTGCGCGGGCCAGCATCCCTTATGCAATGAGGAAAGGCAAGAGCCTTGCAGAATGGCGGAAGACTCGCGCGCGGCGTGGTGGGTCAAGTGCGCGGCAAAGTCATTATCCCCGGCTGCACGGCGCAATAACTGGTGGAAGGGAGAATGTCGATGAGAATGGGGATCGTTGTGGGGTTGATCATCGCTGCCGCGCTCAATGCCGAGGCGAAAGACGCGCCGGCTTATGAAAAAGGCGTGCTGGTTCAAATGGATTCCTCGGCTTGCGGCTATGCTGAAAAAGACGGCAAGACCATCGCGGGCGAAATTTTCGGAACCGATGGCCAGCATAAGAATACCAAGCAACTTTTGTGCCAGGAGTACGTCCTGCAGACCGAGCGCGTTACCTATCGTATCCAGCCAAAAGATGACAAGCACCCCGTGCTTCTGCCGGTGGGCGAGACGGCGCAATTCCGCATTCACAAGGATAAGATGTTGCTTCGCGTTCCCGAAGCCGACAGCAAGGAACGTGAATACCTAGTTCTTTCCATGACTCCCCGAGCAGACGTTACCGCGGCCAACAAGCCAGCGGCACGGGCAGAAAATCGCTAACCGCCTAAGGCCGGGCGCGAGCCAAGCAAGAGCACAGGCTTCGTGGTACTTGCGGCGTTGGGCACAAGAGCGGGATTGCGGCGATTCCCTTGAGGGATTCCTGCAATCCCGCCTTGGATTTGGTTCCTGCACGTCGATTTGGCGTCTTTTCATGCTTCCTGCAAGCTTTCCGGTTCCACTTCCTTTGACATGAAGTTTGGCGTTCCTTTTCTGTTGGCCTCGGAGAATTACCTTTGGTGCGCGAGCGGCCACGTTTGTCTTGTTCGCCCCTTGATCCTGCCGCAACATGAATCGGAGTGGGGGATGGGCCAAAATAGGCCCGGCGTATGGCACCCGTTCTTGAAATCCAGGATCTGCACGTCTCCTATCGGTCAGGCGAGGGCGACTTTCACGCGGCGTTGGCCGGCGTCAGTTTTGGTCTCATGCCAGGCGAGATTTTGGGTGTCCTCGGCGAGTCCGGATCAGGCAAAAGCACGCTCGCGGTGTCGCTCCTGCGGCTCCTGCCCGGGAATGCAAAAATCCTTCGCGGGACAGTGCATTTTGAAGGGCAGGATCTTCTGCAGGCCAAGCCTGAAGAACTGCGACAAATCCGCGGCCGGCGCATTTCGCTGATTTTCCAGGAGCCCTCCCTCGCGCTTCATCCCACCATGCGCGCGAGCGAACAGGTTCGCCAGGTGCTGGCTGCGCACGGCGCCTCCGGAAAAAACGCGCTGACGGAACGCACGAGGCAAGTCTTCGCGGAAGTCTTTCCGGAAGAGGCAGACCGCATCGCGCGCTCCTATCCACACCAATTGAGTGGAGGGCAACGCCAACGCGTGCTGATCGCGCAAGCCATCGCCTGCGGCCCGGCCGTGGTGATTGCCGATGAGCCCACGGCTTCGCTCGATCCCGCAACGCAAATGGAAATTCTTGGAGTGTTTCGCACGCTCCGGGAAAAGCTGGGTCTGGCGATGATTTTCATCACGCACAACCCCGCTCTGTTCTCCGGCTTTGCCGATCGCGTGCTGGTCCTCTATGGCGGGCGCGTCGCCGAGTTGGGCCCCGCCGCAGCGGTGCTGGCCTCACCATGTCATCCTTACACTAAGGCGCTGTTTGCATCTCTTCCGGCCGTTTTCGACGAGAGAGGAAGCGTTCGAGGGAAGCGGCTCTCGGTGATCCCCGGCGATTCATCGCCATCGTCTCTTCCTCGGGAGGGGTGTTGTTTCGAACCGAGGTGTACGGAAAGAATGGACATTTGCAAAGAGCGTGAACCCAGTCTAGTGAACTTGAACGGCTCTCACACTGTTTCTTGTTTCAAGTATGAAGGTTGAAGCATCCAGCAGCGGCCACGACATGCAGCCACTCTTGAAAGTAGAAAATCTCGTGAAGCGCTATGCCAAGCGGACCCTCGCCGATGGCCGTGCAGATATGCCCGCCTTAAACGGCGTCTCGTTCTCCATTCTTCCGGGGACCACGCTGGCGGTGGTGGGAGAGTCGGGATCAGGCAAGAGCACCCTGGCCGCGTGTCTTGCCTGCCTGGAATCTCCCACAACAGGGAGCATTTGGTATGCAGGAAAAGACCTCGTCAATCTCGAGGAGCGCGCGCGACGCGAAGTGCGCCCGCAACTCCAGCTCATTTTTCAAGATCCCGCAAGCTCTTTAAACCCAAGATGGAGCGTTTTCAAGGTCCTCGTCGAGCCTTTGATGTTGCAGCGCAGCCTCACTCGCGAAGAAAGGAATTGGCGCACGAGTTCCTTGCTCGAACGAGTGGGTCTTTCCCCAGACATCGTGGCGCGGCCTCCCACGGAGTTAAGCGGCGGCCAACGCCAACGGCTGGCCATCGCGCGAGCCTTGGCGCTCGAGCCCAAACTCCTGATTCTGGACGAGGCGCTTTCGGCTCTGGATTGTTCGGTGCAAGCGCTGATTGCCAATCTCCTGATGGAGCTGCAGAGCTCACTCGGGATGACGTATGTGTTCATTACGCATGACCTGGCCATGGCCGCTTACCTTGCTGATGAAATCGCCGTGATGGATAGAGGCCGCATCGTGGAGCAGGGCCCCGCGGATAGAATCGTAAAGCACCCGCAGCATGAAGCCACACGCCAACTGCTCGCGGCCGTGCCTCGAATCACTCGTCCCCCGCTGCCTGCGGTGGAGCAATAATGCGTTACCTGCTGCGCCGCATAGGCCACGCATTTTTTCTACTGGTCGGAGTGTCCCTTCTTGCCTTCCTCTTCACGGCACTGGCCCCAGGAACGTACTTGGACGAAATGCGATTGAATCCGCAAATTGCGCCGGAAACGGTGCTCGCGCTGCGTGCCCAATACGGTTTAGACAAGCCTCTGCCCGTCCGTTACGTGTCTTGGCTAAATTCCGTAGTTCACGGCGAGATGGGATTCTCATTCGCCTATAATAGTCCCGTCGCGCCGCTTCTGCTGGTGCGCGCGCGGAATACTCTGCTGCTGACGATTACCGCCACGCTTCTTGCCTGGGCCATCGCTCTGCCACTCGGTGTCTGGAGCGCGGAGCGCCTTGGTCGGCTGCCGGAACGCCTGCTTTCGTGGGGAACCGCGGCGCTCCTTGTCGTCCCTGACCTGGCCCTGGCGTTGGGACTCCTGTTATTTGCGGTGAAGAGCGGCTGGTTTCCCTCGGGAGGGATGGCTTCCCTCGATATCGAAATTCTTTCACCGCTCAACAAGCTGCGCGATCTCGCGTGGCACATGGTTCTGCCCGTGACTGCGCTAGTGCTCACAGCTCTGCCGTTGCTCGTTCGTCATGTGCGTGCCGCCATCGCGGATGTACTCCGCACGCCGTTTCTGCTTGCTGCCGTCGGACATGGCATCCCAAGACGCACGCTTCTCTATCGCTATGCGCTTCCGGCCGCGGCAAATCCCCTGATCTCCCTTTTTGGTTTCAGCGTCGGCTCCTTGCTGAGCGGATCGTTGCTGATCGAAGTGGTGATGAGCTGGCCGGGGCTCGGGCCGCTGTTATTGGAAGCCATCCTGTCTCGCGATCTGTACGTCGTCGTGGGAGGAATTCTGTTCTCGACGATTTTCCTGGTAGGAGGAAATTTTTTGGCTGACCTGCTCCTTTACTGGGCCGACCCACGAATCAGAACGGAGAGCGGCCCACGGTGAGAGCGCGGCGCACCTTTGCGAAATGGTTGGTTGTCCTTGCCGTGCTGCATGGGATCGTGGTTTGTGCCGGTTTCTTCGCGCCTTACGATCCTGTCGAACAGGACCGCAAAAGCCCATACCTGCCGCCCATGCGGCTTCATCTCGTGGATGCGCAGGGACATCTCCACTTCCGGCCCTTTGTGTTTTCGCTGAAGTCGCGCGAAGGCTCGTTCGACCAATATGAGGAAGACACCTCGGAGCCCCACCCCGTTACGTTTTTCCAGAGCGGGGCACGCTACCGCTTGGTGGGATTTCTGCCGTGCCGAAGACATTTATTCGGCGCCGCGAACGCGCGAATCTATCTTCTTGGCACAGATGGCTATGGCCGCGACCAGTTTTCGAGATTCCTCTTCGGAGGGCAAGTGTCGCTGCTCGCCGGCCTTCTGGGGGCGGCGCTTACCTTGCTTATCGGCTTAGGTGTTGGCGCGGCAGCGGGCTACTACGGCGGTTGGACAGATGGCCTGCTTATGCGCCTCGCTGAGCTTTTTCTGGCGTTGCCATGGCTCTATCTTCTTTTCGCCCTCCGCGCTTTCCTGCCCCTGGCAGTCAGCCCGGTCGAAGCCTTCTTTCTGGTCATCGCTGTGATTGGATTGGTGGGCTGGGCGCGTCCCGCGCGGCTGGTTCGTGGCGTCGTACTCAGCGCCAAGGAACGCGATTACGTTCGTGCCGCCCGGGGCTTCGGCGCATCCCCCTTATACTTGCTTCGACACCACATCCTGCCGGAGACTTACAGTGTGCTTTTGACACAGGCTGCCATTCTCATCCCACAATATGTATTGGCGGAGATGGCCCTTTCGTTTCTCGGCTTGGGCGTGCCCGAGCCGGTGCCAACCTGGGGCAACCTGCTCTCCAGCCTGCAGCATTACAGCGTGCTGGTCTCTTACTGGTGGATGTATTTGCCGGCCTTGCTCATAGTGCCGTTCTTTCTAGGATACCTGGGACTCGCCAGTTCATTGCAGGAGCGCGAGGAGGCGTACAAGATAGAAAGCTGGAGTCCCGGGAGCCTGACGTGAAGAACGGAACAGTGAGCCACTCTTGCTGCCGGATGCTCTTGTTTCCGCTCCTTGTCTATGCTGTTCTTTTCACCCACCCTGCCCTGGCACGTCCCCAACAGCAAAACACGAAAGAAGAATTGCTTGCCGTCCCGGGAGAAATAGGCCGTTCGGGAGGGCGCCTCGTCGTAGCGCTTCGAGGCGAACCAAAGACCCTGAACCCTCTGATTGCCGTTGACACGCGCTCTCGCGAGGTCATCGGCGTCATGCAAGCCGATCTGGTCCACATCAATCGCGCAACTCAAATGACGGAACTGGCGCTCGCCAAATCCTGGAAGGTTTCTCCGAACGGCCTCGAGTACACCGTCGTGCTGCGGAAGGGAATCAAATTTTCGGACGGCCAACCGCTGGATGCGGATGATGTGCTCTTCACTTTCCGTGTGTATCTCGACGAAAACGTCCACGCCTCGCAGCGGGATTTTCTGGTAGTCGGCGGGAAACCGATTGTCGTCCGGAAGCTGGACCAGCAAACCATCGTTTTTCAATTGGCGAAAACGTACGGAGCGGGCGAAAGGCTTTTCGATGGTATGGCCATCCTGCCCAGGCATCTGCTGGAAAAGCCCTACCAAGAGGGAAAGCTCGCGCAGATGGGAACCTTGGCTACGGCGGCGAATCAATGGGGTGGCCTGGGCCCGTTCCGGTTAAAAGAATATGTTGCCGGGCAGCGGCTGGTCCTGGAGCGCAATCCCTACTACTGGAAAACGGATGCGAAAGGGAATCGCCTGCCCTATCTCGACGAGCTTGTCTATCTTTTCGTGCAGAACGCGGACGCCCAAGTGCTGAAGTTTCAATCGGGCGAGACCGACGTCATCAGCCAGACCGGTGCGGAAAATTTCGCGGCGCTCTCTCGCCAGCAACATGGCTACACCATGACGGATGCTGGGCCGGGACTCGAATACTACTTTCTCTTTTTCAATCTGAGCGAACCCGGTGAGAAAACCTCGGCGGAAATGCGGCAGAAACAGAAGTGGTTCCGCGAAGTCAAGTTCCGCCAGGCGGTTTCCGCAGCGGTGGACCGCGACGCCATCGTGCGGCTCGTCTATCAAGGACACGGCGCTCCTCTTTGGGGATTGGTCGCGCCGGGCAACCGGCGATGGGGCGATGAAAAGCTCGCTCGTCCGCCGCGTTCGCTCGACCGCGCCCGCGCTCTCCTGAAGGAAGCCGGATTTTCCTGGAGCGACGGGCCCAACGGGGAATCCACGCTCCTCGATGCCGATGGGAAGCCTGTGGAATTCTCCATTGTCACGAGCTCCTCCAACGCAAACTTCTCCAAGATAGCAGCGCTCATTCAGGACGACTTGAAGCAACTTGGCATGCGCGTCCAGGTGGTGCCGCTCGAGTTTCGTTCCCTGCTTGATCGCGTCACGCAGTCGAAAGAATACGAAGCCTGCGTGATGGGACTGGCAAGCTATGACGCCGACCCCAATTCCGACATGAACGTCTGGTTATCCAGCGGCGGAACACACTTCTGGAACCCTTCGCAAGCGCACCCCGCCACGCCGTGGGAGGCGGAAATCGACCATCTCATGGAAGAGCAGATGTGGGCGGGCACCTTCGAGCAGCGCAAAAAACTCTATGACCGCGCGCAGGAGATTCTCGCCGACGAGCAGCCGATCATTTTTCTCGCCAGCCCGCACATCTTGGTGGGCGCAAAGAACGTCGTCGGCAATTTCCACCCTGCCGTCCTGGAACCCTACGTCCTTTGGAATGTAGAGCAACTCTATTTCAAGGCCGGCCCGGTGAATGCCACGCGATGAGCCCGTTACTGAGCAAGGCCAGGAAGAAGCCGCCAGCCGCCTGGGACGACAAGCGGCTCGTCAGGGCTTGCCTCGCAGGTGATGAAGAAGCGTGGTCGCTGCTCATCGATAAATACAAAGCGTTGATTTACTCCATTCCCGTTAAATATGGTTTGTCGCGGCAGGAAGCCTCGGATGTTTTTCAGGCCACCTGCACGGAACTTCTCTTGCGCCTGCCGCAACTGCGCGAACCGCGCGCCCTGCCCAAATGGCTGATGCAGGTGGCGCACCATGAATGTTACCGCTGGAAGCGCCAAAATCAGCGCGTGGTGAGCCGTGATGGGGAGACCGATTTACCTGAGCCGGCAACGCCCGCCATTGCCGATGGTCTCGTGCAGCAGACGCAGGAAGAGCAGATGTTGCGGGAAGCCCTGGCCAAGCTGACGCCGCAATGCCGCCGCCTGGTGGAACTGCTGTTCTTTGAAACGCCTTCGCGTGCGTACACCGAAGTCGCTGCCGAGCTGGGCCTGGCCGTGGGCTCCATCGGATTCACCCGCCAGAAATGCCTCGAGCGGCTGCGTGGGCAACTCGAGGATCTGGGTTTCCACTGATGCCCGCAACTCTCCAGAAATCTTCGAGCGATACGCTGATCGCCAAGCTGGGGCGCCTATCCGGCGAAACGGCCCGCCGCAAATTCCTTGCACAGCACAAAAAGTTGATTCGCCAGGAGATTGTCGACCAGCTCGCGCAAATGGTCGTCCACCAAGTTCGGGTGAGCACGCAAGAAGCGCTCCACCTCGCTGAGGCCGCTGTGCTCATCGCCAAACGCCTGCGCCGGAAAGAATCTTTGGCGCTGGCCCTGCGCGCAAAGGCCAACGCTCTCTATTCTTCCGGCGACAACCGGGCCGCCCTCGAGCACCATCAACAATCTTTCCGCCTGTATGAATCCTTGGGCATGTGGAACGAAGCCGCTCGCACGCTGAGCAGTTCCATCCAGCCGATGATTCTTCTCGGTGAATACGACCAGGCCTTTCAGGCTGCCGACCGTGCCCGCGAGATTTTCACGCGTCTCAACGATCCCCGGCGCCTGGCCCGCTTGGAAATCAACGTTGGCAACATCTATCACCGCCAGGACCGCTTCGAAGAAGCCATCGCCCATTACGAGCACGCCTATGCCAGTTTGATGCCCTACAAGGACGTGGAAGGAATGGCGGCGATCTTCAGCAACCTAGCCATGTGCCTGATCAATTTGAACGATTTCCCCAGGTCGCTGGACTGCTACAGGAAGGCTCGCGAGCTGTGCAAGCAAAACGACATGCCCCTGCTCGTCGCGCAAGCCGATTACAACATCGCTTACCTCTATTATTTCCGCGGCGAATATAGCCGCGCGATCGAGATGCTCTATGCCGCGCGGCGCGCCTGCTTGGCCACCGGTGACGACTACCACTTCGCTCTTTGTCACCTGGATCTCTCCGACATCTACCTCGAGCTGAACTTGAGCGAAGAAGCCCGCGAGATGGCGCATGAAGGCTTCCTGCGGTTCGAAAAGCTCGGGATGGGCTACGAAGCCGCGAAAACACTCGCAAACGAAGCGATGGCCTACGGCCAGCAAGGGAAGACCGTTCAGGCTCTGGAGTGCTTTGCCAAAGCGCGCGACATGTTTGGACGCGAAAAAAATCTCGTCTGGCCCTCGCTCATCGATTTGTACCAGGGCTTGTTGCTTTTTCATGAAGGCCGCTATTTTGAAGCGCGGCGGCTCTGCGTTGCAGCCGCTGCTTTTTTCGATCAGTCGGCGCTCTCCGGGAAAGCCGTGCTCGCGCACCTGCTGCTCGCGCGCATCGCCCTGCAAGTCGGAGACTCGGCGGAGGCGCGGAAGGAAACGGAAGAATCTCTCTCGCGGCTGAAAGGCCTTCAGACGCCGGTGCTTGCTTATCAGGCCCACTTGCTCGCCGGACAGCTCGCCCACGCTCGCAACGACCGCCCTGCCGCGCTCCAGGCCTACCTGGAAGCCAGGAAGTCGCTGGAAGCTCTGCGCAGCCGGTTGAAAGGTGAGGAGCTGAAAATTTCTTTTGTCAAGAACAGAATGCAGGTCTACGAAGCTCTCGTCGATTTGTATATTGCCGGCGAAAAGACACAAACCTCCGACGAAGAAGCGCTCTCCTGCATGGAAGCGGCGAAATCCCGCAGCATGATCGAAATGATCTTTCAAAGCGGCCAAAGCCTTCCTCTGGGTGAAGCCGGTCAAAGCGATCTGGTGCGCCGAATCAGGGACTTGCGCGAGGAACTCAACTGGTACTACCACCGCATCGAGCTCGAACAGCTTCGTCCCGAAGAGAAATCCACCGAAAGGCTGGGTAGTTTGCAAGAAAAAGCGCAATCGCAGGAGAAAGAGCTGATGCGCACGCTGCGCGAGCTCCCCGCGCACGAGCGCGAAAACGCCACGCTGGAAGCCTCCGCCGATTTTTCCCTTGCTGCTCTGCAAGCCCATATTCCGGCGGACACCGCTATGGTGGAATACTTTTCGGCTGGCGACCGCCTCATCGCCGCCGTCATCACTCGCAATGACATCCACATTCTCCCCGTGACTCTTCTCTCTCGGGTCGCTCATATCCTCCAATTGTTGCGATTTCAACTCTCCAAGTTTCGCATGGGCAGCGAATACGTCCAGCGCTTTGAAGAACCGCTTCTGCGCGCCACGCAAAGTCATTTGGAATCTCTTTATGCCGAACTCATCGCGCCGCTTCGCCCATTCTTCCAGGCCAGGCACCTTATTATCGTGCCCCACGGTCCGCTCCATTTCCTGCCATTCCACGCGCTCCGCAATGGGGAAGAATACCTCTGCGACGCCTTCACGGTTTCTTACGCTCCGAGTGCCACGGTGTTCTCCTGGTGCCAGGAGAGACCGGCGAGCACCAGCCCGAGCTCTCTCGTCTTTGGCATCGCCGATGAGCGCGCCCCTCAAATCCTGCACGAAGCAAAATCCGTGGCCGCCCTCCTGCCACATTCTTCGCTCCATCTCGGTGACCGCGCCACCTCCTCTGTGCTTCGCGAAAACGGTCCGCGCAGCGGGCTTCTTCATCTCGCTACTCACGGCATCTACCGCCAGGACAACCCCATGTTTTCCGGCATCCGCCTCGGCGACGGCTATTTGAATCTCTATGACCTCTACCAGATGCGCTTCGACGCCCGGCTGGTGACCCTGAGCGGCTGCGCCACGGGAATGAATTTCGTCGCCGCCGGCGATGAATTGCTCGGCCTCCAGCGAGGCTTATTCTGTGCCGGCGCCACTACCTTGCTCCTCTCTTTGTGGGATGTGCACGATCAAAGCACCGCGCACTTGATGCAGCATTTTTATCGAGACTACCTGCAAACCGGTAAGATGGCCGGCGCCCTCCAAGCCGCCATGCAAGAAGTTCGTCGCCAGAATCCCCACCCCTACTTCTGGGCTCCCTTCGTTCTAGTGGGCAAAGTCACTGATTCCGCAAGACTTATCTAATTCTCTACTCCCTTATATTTATTCGAGCTGAGCCGCCCCTTATCCCACGAGGGTCATGCATCGTTCCATCCACTGGGGAGTGTCTGGGACGCGAAAGGAATCTGGGGGGAATCAATGGATCACTTTACGACGGAGAATTGGATTGATTTCGTGAATCAGGCGGTGGATGCCAACGAGCAACAGTTGATGGAGCGCCACCTGAAGCAAGGCTGCAAACGTTGTACGAAAACAGTTTCTATGTGGCGGAAGGTTCAGCAATCGGTGGCTTCGGAAGCAAATTACCAGCCTCCCGAGCACGCCGTCAGGATCGCCAAGGCCACGTTTGCAGGAGCCGCTTTGGCGGGCCAAGGACAAGGAGCAGGCGGCCGGATCAAAGTTCTCTTCGACAGTTTTCTGCACCCGGTTTTCGAAGGAGCTCGATCGGCAAGTGCTGGCACCAGACAGATGCTCTATCGCGCGGACCCATTTCAGATCGACATTCAGGTCGAGCCCAAGCCCGGCGCCAACCGCATCGTGGTCACCGGCCAGCTCCTGGACTTGAGCAATCCTGGCATCATCGGGCGCGACGCCCGCATCGTCCTTTCCAACATGCGCGGACAGGTCGTGCATGCTGTGACCAATCAGTTTGGCGAGTTCAGCGGAGAGATCGAGAACAGCGGAGATCTGCAGATGACCTTCGCAGCACCCGGCAGCCAACCCATCGTGATTTCGCTCCGGGATGCGCTCGGTACTCTGCCCGAGGACGTGCAATGAACGCCGCTTCATTCATGCCGTCCTCGCCTATGGCCGCCCTGGTACGGAAGTACCAAGACCGCTGGCAATTTTGTTTAGACAGGAAGACACGCTCGTACTATTGGCTCGGAAGATTCGCTCCGCAAAACTAGCGGGGCCATCAACTGCGCCTATGGCGAGCAATTCATTTGTAGGAGAACCCGAAAGGGACAGAACCCATGAAACGCTCAGCACTCGTTGTTGCCTTACTCGTCCTAATGCTCAGCGCTGCAAAACCCGCTGCAGCTCAAAACCGTTACATCGTGCGCAGCACAGGCGGCTTGTCCTCCGTCCTGAATCTTTGCAATCTCCTAGGATGTCAAGTCCAGGGCGGCCTGGACGGCCCCCTCGGCCAGAACTTTCTCGTGACTTCGTCCAACAACCTCCTTGCCAACCTGTTGAATGGCACCCTCACGTTTGTGGAATCCTTGCTCGGGATCGTCAGCGTTGAAGCCGACCGTCTCTTGCCCATCCCGCATGCGGGGCCCGGTAGCATTCCCTCGGGTCTCTACGACACGGCCCCGATGAACTACTACGGCACCACCGTTTGGCATGGTTATGCGGCTCAGCCTGCGGCCCAGATTATCCGGCTTCAGGATACGCAAAACGGCTTTCGCATCGCCGGCTCAGGCATTGTGGCTGTGATTGACACCGGCGTGGATATCAACCATCCCGTCCTTTCGCCCGTGCTGCTCCCTGGCTATGATTTTACCCGCAACCAGCCCGGCGCTTCGGAATGGCTCGATGCCCCGCAACTGCAGGACTCCATCGCGGACTCCCAGAATAACCAGCAGCCCGCTTACGTACAGCAGTCCAGCGTCGCCGTTCTCGATCAATCTTCAGTCGCCGTCCTTGACGGCGGGCCTTACGCCGCTTTCGGACACGGCACCATGACTTCTGGAGTCGTTCACCTGGTGGCTCCAAAGGCCAGCATCCTCCCTCTCAAGGCCTTCACTTCCGATGGCACCGGCTACCTTTCCAACATCGTTGCCGCTCTGTATTACGCGGTTCAGCATAAGGCCAACGTCGTGAACATGAGCTTCGACCTGAGCTCTTCTTCGCCGGCGCTCACTGACGCAGTGGCTCGCGCCAGTAAGGCCGGCGTCGTTCTCGTCGCTGCCGCAGGAAATGAAAATACCAGCGCTGCCGTTTACCCTGCGGCCCTCAACAACTACGTTGTCGGCATCGCTTCCACGACCGATTGGGACAGCCGCTCCTCTTTCTCCAACTATGGCTCCAAGGACGTCTGGATTGCCGCCCCGGGCGAGAACATCATCACCACTTTCCCCGGCGGAACCTACGCCAGCGTTTCCGGCACATCGTTCAGCTCACCGATGGGCGCCGGCACAGTGGCTCTGATGCTCAGCGCCAAGGCCCAGGCTATCAACCAATCCCAGGCCGCCAGTGCCCTTTCTCATGGACGGCCTCTCACATCCGACCTCAATCATGGTCGTCTCGACGTTTATCAGGCGGTTTCCGCCTGGGTGAATAACTCCGGTCCCACTTCCGGCTCCGGCGGCGGTTCCGGCACCTGCTTCTTGCTCTGCTGGTAGCGCCAATGTCCAACGGCCAGATTCCAGCGCCCTCGGAGGGCTCCCCGACTTTCGGGGCGCTGGAGTCTCTCCGCATCAAGCAGCTTGAAGGACAAGCCGCCGCTCTTCGCACTTCCGTCATCTGCGCCTTCAATCAGCTCCTCGACCTGAAGGATCTCAATACCGGTGTCCACAGCACCCGGCTGGCGGAATGGGGCATGCGCGTCGGCCAGGAACTGGGCCTCGAAGAAGCCGAGCTTCAAAATCTCGAAGTTGCCGCGCTCCTGCACGACATCGGCAAGGTAGGCGTCCCGGATTCCATCCTCCGTAAGCCTGGGCGTCTCGACCCCGATGAATACGCCCTCATGAAAAAACACTCCGAGTACGGCTGGGCGGTGCTGCGCATGCTCCCCGGTTTCGAGCGCGCAGCCCTCGATATTCTCCATCATCACGAATCCTTCGATGGCAAGGGGTATCCCGCCGGACTTCAAGGCGCTGAAATTCCCGTGGTTTCCCGCATCGTCTGCGTCATCGACGCCTTCGACGCCATGGTTTCGTCCCGCCCCTATCGCAAAGGCCTGCCCTACGAAGAGGCTGTCCGCCGACTCAACGAAGCCAGCGGCACCCAGTTTGACCCTGTGGTCGTCAAGTCCTTCCTCTCCTTCGCGCAAGCAGAAATGTCCCCCGTTTTCGCCGCCGCCGGTACCTCCGTCTCTTCAGCCCTCTAGGCGCATTGCTCTTCGGCACGATCCTCGGCAGAAATTCCGAACCGGCAAAAATCGATTCTGCTTTCACCTAAAACTGAGACCTAAGAACGAACGACTTATACGCACCCCGCCACTCCTCTGATTTGATTTGAGCCCTTCCCCCGCCCATGCTACTTTTTCTTATCTGCCCTGCCCGGGTGGCGGAATGGCAGACGCTGAGGACTTAAAATCCTCCGGGGATTTTTCCTCATGTGGGTTCGACTCCCACCCCGGGCACCA
>Ga0210405_10004299_pt1 | contig 13470 bp, 11 predicted proteins | sample IncBWH11MmetaG_FD_155492 | JGI IMG/M metagenome (GOLD analysis project Ga0210405, IMG submission 155492) | Forest soil microbial communities from Barre Woods Harvard Forest LTER site, Petersham, Massachusetts, United States - Inc-BW-H-11-M | ecosystem: Environmental > Terrestrial > Soil >... | reverse complement strand
CAGCCAGAACGGCCCCTGAATGAACCCATTCACGGCGGGGAAGGCGACGAGCACGGCGCCGATGGCTGTGATGGCGGTGCCCATTCCGGGAAGAACGAGGCGGCCAAAAATCGTTTCGTAACGAATCCCGTCCCAAATCACCCACAACCCGAACGGAATCAGAATCACCGACGGCAAATAGTGCGTGAACGTCCAGCTGGCCGGGAAAGGGGACAGCCATCCGCCGAAAAACATGATCGTGCAGAGGCACGACACGGTGATCATGCTGGTGTACTCGGCGATGAAAAACATGGCGAACTTGAAGCTGGCATATTCCGTGTGAAATCCGGCCACCAATTCGGATTCCGCCTCGGGCAGATCGAACGGCACGCGGTTGGTTTCCGCTACGGCCGCCACGAAGAAGCAAAAGAATCCCAGAATTTGCGGCCAAACATTCCAGCCAAACATGCCGCGCTCGGGATGGTGCGCCTGCGCGCTGATAATGTCGCGAAGGTTGAAACTGCCTGCGAGCAAGAGCACGCCGACAACGGACATCGTCAGCGCAAGCTCGTAGCTCACCATCTGTGCCGAACTGCGCAAGCCGCCGAGCAGCGGATACTTGCTGTTCGAGGACCAGCCGGCCAGAGCCACGCCGTAAACGCTGAGGGCCGTAATCGCAAAAAGCGCCAGTATGCCAATGTTCAGATCGGCGATGCCAAGAGTAATGTCGCGGCCGAATAGGTGCAGCGGCTGCGGTCCAAAAGGAATAATCGCAATGGACGTAAGCGCCAGCGCCAGAGCCATCAGCGGCGCGAGAAAATATGTGAACTTATCCACGCCCGCCGGCGTCGGATCTTCTTTCAAAAGGAATTTTGCCCCGTCCGCCAAAGGCTGCAGCAAACCGTGCGGTCCCACGCGATGCGGCCCCCAACGCGACTGCATGTGCGCCACCACTTTGCGTTCGAACCACGTCAAATACGCATTGACAGTCAGAACGATGAAAAGCAGAAGCGCAATCTTTACGAGATAAATGAGGATGGTGGCGTTCGCGTTTAGGAAAGAGATCACGGCTTGGCTTCCGCCTCCGGAAGAGATTCCATCATGGTGCAGAAGCGCCCAAGCGTGCCGCTGGTGAAAAGCGTGTCCTGCGCGGAGCGAATCAACCCCACGGGAACGTCATAAGGCGCGTGTCCGTTCTTCGCGACATGCATGTGCGTGGCTTCCGCGCCGCCCGTCAGCAACCCCGCGGCTTGCACGTCATAACCAGGCACCGCTTTGCGAATTTCCTCAAACACGGCCGCAGGCGTCTTGTAATGGAATGCCTTTCCGAGTCCCAGCCGTTCGAGCTGATGCGACAAAATGCGCAGCAAGTCGAAGTCGCTCCGCGGCCCCATCACCTCGGCCGCTTTGTGCAAAAGCTGAATTTCGCCCGACGTGTTGGTGACACTGCCATCTTTTTCGTAAGCCGACGCCGCCGGGAAAACAATGTCGGCAAGTTTCGCCGTCTCAGTCAAAAACATTTCGTGAACGATCAGCAGCTCAAGCTTGCCGCGCCCAGAGCCGAGCGTGCCAAAATGCGCCAAGGGATTCGCGCCCATCACATAGAGCGCTTTGAGCTTTCCATTCTGCGCCGCGTCCACCATTTCTGGCGCCGTTTGCCCCGCCTTTGCGGGAAGAACAGCGCCCCACAATCGTTCGAACGCCTCGCGCGCGGCGGAATCGTCAACATGGGCATATCCCGGGAAGCGGTCCGGGAGCAGCCCCATGTCCGCCGCTCCCCGCGAATTCGCGTAATCGCCAAGGGCCATATAGCGGACTTTGCCGTGCAGCTTTGAACCGAAGGCCACGAGGTGCGCGATCGCCGCGCCTGTCAATTCGGCTCCGAAAACGATGGCCACTTCGGGTTCGGCATCGAGCGCCGCCTGCACTTGCACGAGCTGTTCGACGAGACCGCTCGGCAGTTGCCCCTCTTCGTGAGCCATCCAGCGAATCGCGGTGGCTTCCTGGCCCGCGACGAGCTTGACGAATTGCGTGGCTTTGCGCTTCAGCTTGATGTCCTGCGCATTCAAAATAAAAAGTTTTGCGCCAATGTGGCGAATGCCTTTGCGGATCTGCCAAGCAGCAAGCGGACTCTGCTCCGTCGGATCGTGGCCCACCAGAAGCACGGCCCTGGCCTCAGCCAACTGCTGCATGGTCAATAGGGAATCGCCAGCGCGCTCGCCCAGCGCCGTGACAAGGCCCGTGTAGTCCGCCGTACGGTGATGGTCGATATTGTTCGTGCCAAAACTCGCGCGGGCCATCCGTTGGAACAGATAGTTTTCTTCGTTCGAAGTGCGGTTCGAACCAACGAATCCGATGGAATCCTTGCCGCCCGCATCATAAATCTGTTTGAGCCGAGTCGCGGCGCTTTGCGCAGCCTCTTCCCAGGAAACGGGATAAAGCTTGTCGCCTTTGCGCACCATCGGCTGGCGCAGACGGTCCGGGTGTTTGGTGAAATCGAAGCCGAAACGCCCCTTGATGCACAGAAAATCTTCATTGATTCCGGAGAGATCGCGGTTGTTGCCGCGCATGATCTCATGATTGCGCACGCTCAACGTCGTCTTGCACCCGTTCGAACAATGCGTGCAAACCGTCGAGACGTACGTCATCTCCCACGGCCGCGTCTTGTAGCGGTACGTCCCGCTGGTAAGTGCGCCCACCGGGCAAATATCAATGCACATCCCGCACTCTTCGCATTCGAGATGATCTTCGCGATTCGGAATGATGATGCTGTTCGCCCCGCGCATGCCGACACCGAGCGCCTTCACGTCCATGCCTTCATCGCAAACGCGCACGCAGCGGAAGCAAAGAATGCAGCGCGGCGCATCGTAATAAACGAGCTCCGACCATTTCTCTTCCGGCCGGTGAATTTTTTCTTCGACGAACCTGCTGGTATCCGCGCCGTAGCGAAACACCATGTCCTGCAGTTCGCACTCGCCGCCCTTGTCGCACACCGGGCAATCGAGAGGGTGGTTCGTCAGCAAAAACTCCAGCATCGCCTTGCGCGCGCCGCGAACCTGCTCCGAATTCGTTCGCACGACCATTCCCTCGGTCGCCACGAGCGTGCAGGCCGTCTGCAGCTTCGGCATTTTTTCTACTTCCACCAGGCACATGCGGCAAGCCGCCTGTAAGGAAAGCCCGGGGTAGTAGCAGAACGACGGCACTTCCGTTCCGATGCGCCGCGTCGCTTCAATCACCAGCGTGCCCGGAGGCACTTGCACGTCGCGGTCGTTAATCTTCAGCGTAACTAGCTTCGTTTCTGACATGGATTCCTAACGCGAGCCTACGAGCGCTTCCGCGGATTTATGCGCACACTTCCCGTGCAAATGGTCTTCGAATTCATTGCGCCATTTTTGTACGATGCTGATCGTCGGCAGCGCAGCGGCGTCCCCGAGCGGGCAGAACGTACGGCCAAGCATGTTTTTTGCCAGCTCGCCCACGATGTCGATGTCTTCGGGGCGTCCATATCCGGCGTGAAAACGATCCAGCATTTTCTTGAGCCAGGACGTGCCTTCCCGGCAGGGAATGCACCAGCCGCAGGATTCGTGCGCATAAAAGTGCATGATGCGCCGCGCCATGTCCACCATGCAGGTGGTTTCATCCATCACCACCATGCCGCCGGAGCCCAGCATCGATCCGGCTTTGGCGACGGAGTCATAATCCATGGGGATGTCGATTTCGCTCTCGCTCATAATCGGGCAGGAGCTTCCGCCGGGAATGACGGCTTTGAGTTTTTTTCCTCCGGGAATCCCGCCCGCCATTTCATAAATGAACTTCTTCATGTTCATTCCCAGCGGAATTTCGTAGATCCCCGGCTTGTTGATATGTCCCGCGACACAAAGCAGCCGCGTACCTCCATTTTTCGGCGTTCCGCGCTTGGCGTAGGTCTCCCCGCCTTCCAGAATAATGGCCGGAACAGAACTGAGAGTTTCCACGTTGTTGATGATCGTCGGGCATCCGTAGAGACCAACGACGGCAGGGAAGGGCGGCTTGATCCGTGGGTAGCCACGCTTGCCTTCGAGCGATTCCATCAAAGCGGACTCTTCGCCACACTCGTAAGCTCCCGCGCCCGTGTGCGTTATCAAATCAAAATCAAATCCGGAGCCCAGAATATCTTTGCCCAGGTAGCCGTGTGCGTACGCTTCATCGACCGCCGTCTGCACGATGTCCAGGACGTAGCGGTATTCACCGCGCACATAAATAAATCCGAGATGCGCTCCAAACGAACGTCCCGCGATGACCATGCCCTCGATGAGTTGATGCGGATCCATTTCCATCAGCGGGCGGTCCTTGCAAGTGCCCGGTTCCGATTCGTCGGCATTGCAGATCAGGTATTTCGGCTTCGGCGAATCCTTGGGCACAAACGACCACTTCATGCCCGTGGGGAAGCCCGCGCCACCGCGTCCGCGCAGGCTGGATTTCTTCACTTCGTCGATGATCGATTCCGGCGTCATCTCCTTCAGCGCTTTTTCGAGAGCCTTGTAGCCGTCGTGCTGCAAATAAACATCGATCTTGCGCGAATCCTTGATCCCCCAGCGCCGGCTGATGAGCGGCGTTTCTCCTGGCTCGCGCTCATGAAGCGCGCCGGCCGTGACGGGTTCAGGCGGAGGAACCCTGCCGCCGTCCAGATCCTGGATAATCCGATCGAACTTCAGCGCCGTGAGATTTTCGTAGAAATCGTAGTTGACCTGCATGGCCGGCGCCCCGGTGCAGGCGCCGATGCACTCGACCTCTTCAAGCGAAAAGATGCCGTCCTGGCTCACTTCCTTGTGGCCGATTTCCAGGCGCTTTTTCGCGCGTTCCAGAATTTCGTTGCCGCCGCGCAGCATGCAGGCCACGTTCGTGCAAACCTGAACGTGAAACTTGCCCATCGGTTTGCGGTGCAGCATCGAGTAGTAGGCCAGCGTTTCCTCGACCTGAACGTTGTTCAGATTGAGGCGGCTCGCGATTTCCGCAATCATTTCGTCGCTGACGCAGCCGTATTCGTCCTGCGCGTACATCAGCATGGGGATCAGCGCGCTGCGTTTGAAGGGATACGCGTTTTGCAACTTCTCAAATCTCGCCGCGAGTTGTGGGCTCAGTTCCATTCCGCTATAGGCTTTCCCAAACCTCTTCGTCTTTTCTCTACTTCGTTACATCATTGCGTCTTTACTTCTTCTTTTCTCTACCGGTCGACCTCGCCCAGAACAATATCAATCGTTCCGATGCACGCCACGACGTCGGAAATCAATTGTCCGGTCACCAGTTTCGGCAAAGCTTGCAAATTGATATACGAAGGCGAACGGAAGTGCGCACGCAACGGCTTCGGCGAGCCATCGCTGGCTATAAAGCAGCCCAATTCCCCACGCGGCGATTCCACGGTGACAAAAGCCTCGCCCGGCGGCGGCGAAAACCCTTCCGTAAAAATCTTGAAGTGGTAGATGAGCGCTTCCATCTCCGTCTTCATTTTTTCGCGCGAGGGCGGCACGATGCCTGGCGCCTCGGTGCGGATCGGCCCGCTATCGGTAATCTTGGCCATCGCCTGCCGCACAATCTTCAAGCTCTCCCGCATTTCCAGCACGCGAACCATGTAGCGCGCGAAACAATCGGATTCCTTGCGCGTCGGAACGTCAAAATCAAACTCGTCGTAGCTGGAATAGGGAAAGATCCTGCGATTATCGTAGTTGATGCCAGCTGCGCGCAGCGTCGGCCCGGTCATGCTCAGCGCTACCGCGTCTTCAGGAGAAATATACCCGACGCCTTGAAGTCGTCCCATCCAGATGCGGTTGCCCGTAAGCAGCGATTCGTAGTCGTCAATACGGCTGGGCATCATCTTCAAGAAGCGCTCGACCGCTCCTCGCCAGCCCGCCGGCGGCTCCAGCGCCAGGCCGCCGATGCGAATATAGCTCGTCATCATGCGCTGCCCGGCGAACAGCTCGAAAATCTTCAGAATCTCTTCGCGCTCGCGGAAGCAATAAAGAAAAACGGACATCGCGCCCATGTCAATGGCATGCGTTCCAAGCCATACCAGGTGCGAAGAAATGCGCTGCAGCTCGACAAGCATGACGCGAACATATTGCGCGCGTTTGGGAATTTCGAGCCCCAGCAATTTCTCCACCGCCATGCAGTACACCAGATTGTTGCCGAGCGGATTGAGGTAATCCATCCGGTCGGTCAACGTAATAGCTTGCGAATAGGTCTTGTCCTCGCAGCTCTTTTCGATCCCCGTGTGCAGATAGCCGAGATCCGGAACGGCCCTCACAACCGTTTCCCCATCCAACTCCAAAAGCACGCGCAGCACGCCATGGGTCGAAGGGTGCTGCGGACCCATGTTGAGAACCATCGTTTTTGTTGCGCCGGTAGCCGTCTCGACCGTTGTCATACGGAGCTCTTTCTGAAACCCGTCATCATCGGAACGTCGCGATATCCCTCGACGGGATAGTCTTTCCGCAACGGATGACCTTCCCAGTCTTCGGGAAGCAAAATGCGCCGCAAGTCCGGGTGTCCCGTGAAGCGTATGCCGAACAGGTCAAAAACCTCGCGCTCCAGCCAATTTGCGCCCGGCCAGACGGGAACCAGCGTGTCCACGACAGTGTCCGATCCAGCCAAACGAACTTTCAGGCGAATTTTGTCGCGTCGCGGAATCGAAACCAGGTGGTAGTTCAGTTCGAAGCGCGGCTCGTGCGGAAACCGGTCCACGCAAGTGGCATCGCTAATCAGGTCAAATTTCAGATCTGCATGGTCGCGGCAGCGCTCTGCGGCGGCCCGCAAGATTTTGCTGGGCAGTACGATGGTCGTCTCGCCGCGGAATTCAATCACTTCCTCGATGGCGTTCGGGTTCCAAGCGCGCAGGTTCTCAACCACAACATTAGCTTGTTGGCTGGTATTCTCGGTCACCGTTTCGAAGCCCTCAGACGCAGGCTAATACTTATGCCAGTCGAGCGCGCCTTTTTTCCACAGATAGAAGTAGCCCACCAAAAGTATGGCGATGTATACCATCATTTCCAGGAATCCATACATGCCAATACTGGGAGACATTTTTATGAAGTCCCGGTAAATGTAGGCCCACGGATACAAGAAGATGGCTTCCACATCAAAAAGAATGAAAACCATCGCCACTAAATAGAACCTTACGGAAATCGGCGCGCGCGCGTCGCCAGTTGGCTCCATACCGCACTCGTAAGGCTGCTGTTTGGCGCGGCTGGGCCGACGCCAGCCCACCAGCACCGACGCAGCTGTCAGCGCCCCAGCGAGCGCCGAGGCAATCAGCAGGTGTAAGAGAAGCGGAGTGTACGCTTGTAAGCCTGAATCAGTCATAGGCGAAGCGCTATAATATCCATTCAACCGCCAGTCGGTCAAATGGCCTTGGAAAAATCCAGTTGGCGCCAGGGCGGAGTTCTGAGTGCATGGCGCCGCGGGGGAAGTGGATCTACATCGTATGCTCTTTGGGCATAACACGGATGTGAAAGCGGGCGAAACGGTCTATCACGTCCAAACCGAGGATCGCGGCACCGCGAATGGCTTGATCGATACGATCGTCTATTGCCGCGGCCGCGTTCTGCATCGCCGCACCAATAATTATATAGATTTGTTGCCGCTCGATGCCGCACGCGAAGATGCGCTGAGAAAACGGATTGACGAACAGCATCGGGCCGTGGCCGAAGAGATCCGCAGCGGTGCATTGCACCTCGTTCCGCCTCCCGCGTCCGTCGCGGAAAAGCCCTCTACAAAAAGCAATGAATCCGCCACCGACGCGAATGCCGTCCCCGCGCCGGGGCTCGCCATGGAATTGATCAATGCGAAGAGCTGGCTGGCTGGAAAGCGCGCCAATTTGCATGTCGCCGTCCGAAAAAAGAAAAATGGAGAGCCGGTTCGCAGCGCCCTGGTGACGGCGCGAATCGATGGCGCAGCCGACGTCACGGAATTTTCGACCGAGACCGGAGCCGACGGCCAGGCGCACCTGGAATTTGATATGCCGCGCCTCGCCGTAGCCGAACCCGCCCTGGTTATAGAAGCGTCGCAGGCTGATTCAAAAGGTCAGTTAAAATTTCAGCTGCGCGCAAGGCCCCGCGTACCAACGGCGTGAAATAGCTGAGAAACCGTACTTATATTGACAACGAAAATGGAACAAACAATTTCAATCGTGGTGAATGGCGAAAATCGAGCGGCCAGCCCCGGCGCCATGGTGGTCGATTTATTGCAGGCGCTCGGCCTTGATTCCGGCCGCGTCGCCATCGAGCGCAACCGCGAAATTCTTCCGCGCCCCGCGTGGGCGCAAACACCGGTCGAATCCGGCGATCACTACGAAATCGTCCAATTCGTCGGCGGCGGCTAAGACCGAAGTGCTACTTTAGTCCTTCCAGAAGATGCCCCATTTTGCTTTTCTTCGTCTGTAGATAGGCGCGCGAGATTTTTGAGATACGAGGCTGGCAGGGAACACGCTGTACCACGCGAATTCCGGACTGCTCCAGCTGCCGAACTTTTTCCGGATTGTTCGAAAGCAGCCGAATTTTCGTAGCGCCAAGTTTTTTCAAGATTTGCGCCGAAAAATCATAATCTCTCGCATCGGCGGCGAATCCCAGCGTTTCATTGGCCTCCACCGTATCCATCCCTCCATCCTGGAGCTGGTATGCGCGCAGTTTGTTCATCAGCCCAATTCCGCGTCCCTCTTGTGGCAAATAAAGCAGGATTCCAGCTCCCGCCTTGCCGATTTTCCGCAGGGAAAGCTCCAGCTGTCGGCGGCAATCGCACCGCAGCGACGCCAGCACATCGCCAGTGAGGCATTGCGAATGTACGCGAACGAGCGGCGCCGTTTTTCCGTTAAGTTTGCCGCGCACCAGCGCAATCGCTTCATCCAGCGGTCCTCGGCCTTTGAACCCGTAGATCGTGAACCGTCCGAACCGCGTCGGCAGCGCGGCCTGCGCAATCAGCGCGACGCTGGTGTCTTTTTTCTTCTTGGGTCTGTCGGGCTTTGATTTTCGAGTCATGGCAAACGAAAAGTATAACAGGTACGCCAAGAGAGCCTTTACATCGCGCCCACGATTGGCTAGCGTTAGCGAAGAAGCCCACGCTAACCCAAATGGACTCGGCCACAGCAGTTCGCGACCTCCTCTTCACCTTGCTTCTGAAGGTGGGTGTGGCCTCCTCCATCGCCGCACTCCTCGCCCGCTGGAACACCTTCCGTCGCGTCCTCTTCACGGAAGAGCGCGACCCCGACCAAAAACTAAAGCTGATGCTCTTCATGACCCCGCCGCTAATCGTTGGCGTGACGCTCCGCCTCGTGGGCTATCCCTACCAGTTCGCAGACCTCTCGCTCGAGGGCGCTTTCCTGATGGGCCTGCTGGGCGGCCGCGTCGTCGGTCCGATCGGCGGCGCGATTATCACTATTCCCGCGCTCGTCTCTCGCGAATGGCTCGCGATGCCCGCCGCCTCGATGGCAGGGTTGCTCGGCGGCTTGATCCGCCAAGCCATCCCCAACAAGGAAGATCTCTGGAACTTCGGCCCCTTCACCTTTCTAAACATTCCGAAGGCCGCAGTGCGGCTTTTGAAGAAAGCCCAATTGTCGTGGGAAATGGCGCCGCTGGGCGTCTGCGTGGTCTTGGAATTGGGCCGCGTGGCCCTCGTCCAGGCGACGAAACCCAAGTGGCTCTTCGCCATTCATCCCCTGTGGGACTGGTGGCTTCTCTTGACGGTAATCGCCACGCTCATGTCCGTCGCCGCCCCTCTGAAAATCTGGAACAACACCCGCATCGAGATGAACCTCGAGCGCCACCAGCAACTCCTGCTGAAAGCCCGCATGGACGCGCTCTCCCGCCAAATCAACCCGCACTTCCTTTTCAATACTCTGAACACCGTCTCTGCGCTCATCCGCTTCGATCCCGATAACGCGCGCGACGTAGTCCTCAAACTCAGCAACATCCTCCGCCGCCTCCTCCGCAAACACGAAACGTTCGTGCCCCTTCGCGAGGAGATTGAATTCATCGACGACTATCTCGATATCGAGGTCGCCCGCTTCGGCCGCGACAACCTCGACATCATCAAGCATATCGATGAGGAAACGCTCGAATCCTTCGTCCCTAGCATGCTCCTGCAACCCATCGTCGAGAATTGCTTGAAGCACGGCCTTGCGCCAAAACTTGATGGCGGAAAAATCCAACTGCGTACTACAAATCGCGACGGCCGCCTGCACATCGAAATCGAAGACAACGGCGTAGGGATCTCCGAAGAAAAAATGCCCCACGTCTACGTCGAGGGCATCGGCCTGAGCAACGTCCGCGAGCGCCTCCGCGTCCTCTACGGCGCCGATTTCCACCTGCAAATCGAAAGCCGCACCGGCCAAGGTACCCTAATCAAAATCGACATCCCCGAATTAGTCTCCGCCATGCAAACAGTTGGCTGAGGGCCTACCGCCGTTTATAATGGTCCTTGCGCGCCCGTAGCTCAGTTGGATCAGAGCATCTGGCTTCGAACCAGAGGGTCGGGAGTTCGAGTCTCTCCGGGCGCGCCAGTTCTCGCAAAAACAAATCTCTGTAGGAAATTTCCGGCGCACGTCGTCGGCCGCCTCGCGGCTTCCTTACTTCCTTATTTCTTCGGATTCAAAAGCGCCTGGTAAACAGCTGGCCGGCTCTGATACTCCACAGCAGGGCTGCCGGGTCCCAGCACACGCTGAACCATTCCGATGAAAACGATATCGTTCGTCGGATCTATCCAGAACCACGTGCCCGCAGCTCCGTCCCAAAAAAAAGTACCGCGCCCATCCGGCAGATTGGCCTCGGCAGGGTCGTACTCGACAGCGCAATCGTATCCATAGCCCAAACCTGGCCGCATCACCTGCGCGCCAATTCCAAACTCACCCGTCAAAAGATTCGGCGCCAGATGGTTCGTGCTCATCAACTGCACCGCTGCCTGGGATAGGATCCGCACACCATTCAGTTCACCGCCGTCCGCTAGCATCTCTGCAAAGCGAAAGTAGTCCTCCGCCGTGGTCACCATCCCGCCACCTCCGGACGGCATCGTCGGTTGTTCTGCGTATTCGCCGCCGAACCCTGGCGCCGGCACCACTTCGCCTTTTTCATTACTGCGGTAGATCGTTACAAAGCGCCCCTTCTTGTCGGCAGGAACGAAGAAGCCGGTATCTTTCATGCCCAGAGGTTTAAAGATGTGTTCGTGCATGAAATCGGGCAGAGTTTGGCCCGATAGCTTTTCAATGATGTAACCCTGAATGTCCATCGAAGCGCTGTAGACCCAGTGCGTGCTCGGCTGGTACGCCAAAGGAATCTTCGCCAGCTTGTCGATAAATTCCCGCAGCGACTCCGACTGCATCACTTTGGCTTTCTGATACTCCTTGTCCACCGGCGTGTTGCCGAAGAAGCCATACACAAAGCCCGCTGTATGCGTCATCAGCTCTTGCATGGTTGGCGGATGAATCGGATCCTCCAGAATCATGTTTCCCGCTGCGTCCACCCCTTTGCACACTTTCAACTGCGCGAATTCAGGAATGTATTTCGAAATGGGATCCGACGGCAGCCACTTGCCCTGCTCGTAAAGCAGCATCATGGCCACACCGGTCACGGGCTTGGTCATCGAAAACGCGCGAAAGATCGTGTCGCGCGTCATCGGCGCGCCGCTGGCCGCATCTCGCATTCCATACACGCGGTAGTCCACGACCTTGCCGTGCCTCGCAAGCAGAGTGACCGCGCCGGGAAGCTGTTTCTGATCCACGACCTGTTGCATCAGCGCGTGTAGCCGCTCCAGCCGCTCTGACGAGAAGCCCACCGTTTCCGGCTTTGTCAGCGTCATGTCGACGTTTGCGGGTCCGTTGCTCGCAGGCTGCTGCCCAACAACCGGCGCTGTGCCACTCGCAAGAAACAGAACGACTACCAGGGCCATTGCATAGCGGGAAGTACGTCCCTTCATCGCGATTTTCTCCTTTTCCGTCATCGCAGCGACTCATGCACTACATCTTCGCGCACGACCGAAGATTATCGCCCTATTTACCGTGCGCGCACCACCCACTTCTCCGATTTTTATCCATGGAGTGCGCCAGCACAGCTGGCCCTTTTGCTTCGCAGGAACTCGCCCTTACTTCACTTCTGCCATCGGTCGGACGTCACGTTTAATCCTCTCCTCTGCCTGTCGCCTAGAAATGGATAAATCGTAGTGCGCCTGCAGATCTTTAGTTTCGTCATGCTTCCTTTCAGTGATAGTCCACGATCTCGACGTCGTACGCGTCGCCTTCTCGCCACTCAAAACACACACGATACTGCTGGTCGGCTCATCCACGTTTACCGGCGTTGGCTCTGGACTTTCGGGAGCGGCGCCCTTTTTGCCGGGCGGTTTTGGCTGTTTTGCCTGACAGCGTTCCGTTTGCTCCTGAGATCGCTTCATCCGGAAATTCCCTGGAAAGGATCTGGGGCGCGGCCAGATGCCAGGCGGCCGACAACGCGCGATGCAGCGTGGTTTTTGCCGCGGCTTCAAGATTGACGCTAGTGCAGCCTTTAAGTCCCCAGGCGCCCTTTACTGGAGTGAAGACCAACGGCTCTGCGCTCACCAGCATTTCCTGCTCCACCGGTGTGACCTTTACCATTGCGTGCTCTTTGTTCGGATAGCCAAGCGTGGCAAAGATTTTGCCTGCTACGCGGAAGTCGGGATGATTCATGTGGTCATGCTCTGCTGTTGCGGGAAAGCTAAGGGCCAGTTTGCGAAAGTCGTTCGGTGTCATCGCGTACCTCCTACGTGGCAGTTGCTCAGAACATCACAAATGGTACGCCGGGGCAATGGATTTTCACGCCCGGGCGCAAACAACGAAGCCGGAAAGCATTCTCTCGATCTCCCCGAGCGCCGTCGGATCACCGCCACTTGGCGAACAGTGGCATAATCCCAGGCGGCTAAGTTCTGATCACTCTATCAGTCTAAAACTCCAGCACAAGTACGCGAGGACTTATGAAAGCTGCCGTCTTGCACGAGTTAGGGAAGCCTCCCCGCTGCGAGGACTTCGCCGAGCCCTCCGCGGGCAACGAAGAAGCCATCGTGCAAGTGCGCGCCGCTTCGCTAAAAGCCGTGGATAAACAGCTCGCGGCCGGCGCGCATTTCGCCAGTCCACGCGAACTGCCAGTAATCTGCGGAACGGACGGTGTTGGCAACCTTCCCGCCGGCAGCCGGGTCTTCTTCGGCGGCCCGCGCCGTCCTTACGGCGCAATGGCGCAGCGAACCGTTGTGCCTACTGCGTTTTGCTTCCCGGTGCCCGATGCCCTCGACGACGCGACGGCTGCGGCGCTCCCCAACCCTGGAGTGTCCGCTCTGCTCTCGCTAAGCCACCGCGCCAAACTCGCAAAAGGTGAGAAGGTGCTCATCCTCGGCGCCACCGGTGTAACGGGCACGCTAGCCGTGCAAATTGCAAAGCAGCTCGGCGCCGGGCGAGTGATAGCTTCCGGGCGCAATCCGCAGGCCTTGCAGAAACTGCGCGACCTCGGA
>Ga0210405_10004297_pt1 | contig 13472 bp, 15 predicted proteins | sample IncBWH11MmetaG_FD_155492 | JGI IMG/M metagenome (GOLD analysis project Ga0210405, IMG submission 155492) | Forest soil microbial communities from Barre Woods Harvard Forest LTER site, Petersham, Massachusetts, United States - Inc-BW-H-11-M | ecosystem: Environmental > Terrestrial > Soil >... | reverse complement strand
GCCGACGGGCGACGTCCGCAGCGAGGCCCCATCTCGCCGAAATAATGGTACCCTCGGAGACCGTTACCGACAGTCGGACGTTCGTCCCTAAAGAATCTGGCGCGGATCCCCGTGTCGACGCCTTCTGAATCACGTCAAGGAACGTGGCGTTTGACGGCCACATCGACGTCTGGGCTAACGCACTTTCCTTCGCGAATGACTTCGCCATCCGTATGCACAGCTGCGCAGAGAACGGGTGTTGGTCAGATGTGCGTAGCCGCACACGTAGCCAACGATGTCCGCGGCAAAGGAGCCCCCATCATAATCACCGTCAGACATAAGACCAGCAGTCAGATTCGGGTCATCGATCTGCCCGTTACTTTATTTCACCGATACGCGGCTTAGCGCCGCTTTGATGCCGAGACCAGCTGATTCTGGGCTGCCCACATACCAGAAGTGCATGAAAAACAGGTGGGGCTGTTCGGTCAGCATATGACTATGAAGCGCCGTCACCAGGATTTGATGCGCCTGGAGCTCTGATATGACCGGGTTTACCTCATCCGCGATCAGCACGAAGTCGCCAGTTGTGGCAACGTTGCCGAAAGCGGCGGCCTGAAAATTGATGGCCTCCCCTACCCCTGCGGCGGGAGGAATAGTCATTCCCGCCATCGTGATGGTATCGCTGCGCGGGACACCGTACGACAGGACTCCACCTTTGAATGTGCCCTTGCGCCCGACAGCGCCCTCCACGCTTTTCACCCATGCCGGCGGTGCTGGTTCCTCGGCGGGGGCGGCTGGTTTTTCGAGCGGCGTTTTCGAAACCGAAAGAGCCGCCCGGAGCGCTGTAGCAAGTTGCGCGGCAGCGCCATGTCCCATGTAGTGCAGGTACAAAACCTTTGGAATTTCTTCCATAAGATGGTTGTGCACCGCCGTGATTTCAAAGCCGGCTGACCGCAATTTGGCCATCACGGGATTCAGTTCTCTGTCAAGGAGGACTAAATCGCCCATCACCATAGCATTGTCGTCCGCGCCGGTGAATGCGGCCCACGAACCGAGAGCCAATCCCGGCTTAATCGCGAGTCCGCCGATTGAAACATGGAGGTCCGTTCTCGGAAAACTCACTCTGTAAACGTCACCTGTCTTCTGGCCCGACCTGCCTAAGACCTGATCGATCCCTGCTGTCGTCATTCCCTGGGCACGAACAAGGATCGGAAAGCATAAAACACAAATCAAACTGAGAAAGCGCAATCTGGCAATCATGATAAGCTCTCATCGATTAGAAATTTAGGTGCATACTTTTTCGCTGAGAAATTCATTTTGGTGAACCTGGCCCGTCCGCAGATGCTGGCGACAGACTGGTCTTTTTCCTGCTGTCCCGGAGTGCTGTAGCAGGCGCCGACTTCTCTAGGCCACGTGTCTTAACGTTGCCTGCATACGCTTCGGACCCAATACGACAAATCTGAGCCAAGAAGGAGTTGTTGTACCGTGCCGAAACCCATGAGCCACCCTCCGGGTTAGCTTTGGTCCTCAACAGTGTTAGTGCTAGTGGCGACTGGCTTCTGTTGATCCGTCAGGGCTGATTTGAAGCCCCGGATACCCTCACCGATTCCTTTGCCCAGCTCCGGCAGCTTCTTGGGTCCGAAGACGAGCAAAGCAATGCCAAAAATGACCAGCAGGTGCATCGGTTGAAACAGTCCTTCAAACATACTTGCTCCTTTTAATTGAGAAATGACTTTTCGCGACGATAGTAAGTAAGTGCGGGCGCCGTGAGCCACGAGCGCCCGCCGAAAGCACAAGCAGGCCGGCGATTACCCTCAGCCCTCGCGTCTAGCTGCATCCGCGTTTTCCGCAAGATCACGCAGGAACGCAAAAAATGCTTTTGACTGCCCGATGAAAAGCCCGTCAGCCGTTAGGCTTTGGAGGGCTCCCATTGCTGCGCCGTTCGTTTCCGTGGGGCGAATGATGGAACATGCCGGTAGCTGTTTGCTAAGAAACACAGTTGGCTCAGGCATGATCAGGTTTGTTTGAAAGTTCTCTCCGCCCAGCGGAGGAGAATTCAGGTCCGGGAAGGTCACCTTTACACCTGTCACGGGATCCACAACGTCGGTCAATTGCGGCGCATTCCCGGCCTTGTCATGCCAGGTCTGGAAGTGTGCGATCTCGACTCCGCCGATGCTGAGCAGAATGCGCAGAACTTCCACATTGCTGACTCGTTGCGCCAGCTGAGGGTAGAGGCTGCTTCCGCCCTGTTCGATAAAAGCGAAGTGAAAACCTGCCGTGTTGACGATCGCCTGAAAGAAGTTCGCATCGTTGGCGTCATTGTCAGTCCGTGGAATTGCCGGATGCTGCCCGACGGCCAACGTTGGGATGGCTTGACGGAATGTGTCCCCAAAATCGGGGTTCTTGGTGCGGCTACGATAACGCGTCCACCAGGAGGTGTCGACGCTGAGCTGCGTTAGGTTTGTTAGCCTGCCAAATTGATTTGCGCCCGTCGCCTTACTGCTAGGAAGAGTACGGAACTGGTCCAGATTGACCTGCTCAGCGCCCTTGGAGGCCAAGTATTCGTTAATGAACACTTCGTGCGTCAGTTCGTCTTCGGTATTGTCATGGATGTACTGCGACATGTCGCTGTCGAGGGGCAGAAGATCCTGCATGTACAGAGGATTTCCTCCGGTGGCCTTTGCGGGATAGCCAGGAATTAGCTTGCTGGCCAGAGTGGCGACTTCGTCATCCTGGACGCCTCCAAGTTCCTGGTACTGCAGCCACAGATCGCTTTCGATGATCTCGGCTGCGGCCAGGAACTGCAGGATGGCAACATCTCCTCTTGTAAGCTTGTCGCTGGCACCCTGGGCAAGGGCGAAATTGCTGTTCGCCAAAATTCCAGCGCCCACAGTCGCTGCGGCTCCAGCAATCAAGCTGTGCCTCACAAACGACCGTCGGTTGACGAGAGCCTTCTCGTGAGAGCTAACTTCTTCTACCGTTGGCATGGTCGTCGTTTGAGACAACACCGCAGAAGGTACATTTTCGTTTTTCATGTCTACAACTCCATTTCTCGAAGATTATTTGCCGTTTGTTGAAGATGGTTTTCGGTGGTTTATTTGCCTTAGCTATGAGTAGCGACGTCCTGTCAAATTGATTTCCTGTCTACGACTTGTTATGCCGCGTGCAGCCTCGTGACCAACATGCGGCAGTTAAGTGGTATGCAACCAACCCACAGCTGGAGCTGGAGTCAGTTAAGAGGCTCGATCATTGATTCGAGGGATCGAAGGCCAATACTTCTCGCCTTGATTGTTGGAGTGCCCACCTCCATGGTCCGAGCCGGCCAGGGTGAATGCTCTAGCTGGCCGCATCACGGGGCTACCGATCGGCTCCTCGTGATGCGGCTTTGAGAAACGCTCCGCAAGACCGGCGTCACCACAATCAGCGTGCTGGCTGGATCAGCAGAGACAGCTCGGCACCAGATGCTTGATTCTTGATGAGCTCCCTTTCCCTGCTGCTCTCCGGCAACTCTTGGCAGTCCTCGTTGCCAGAGAGGAAAACTCTCTTCAGAAAAGCTTCGCTTCCGTAACGAATGAAAACAAGGTGGGGTTCCCGGCTCTGCTTGTCAGAATCGCCTGGAAAAGTCAACGCGAACTGGTGTTCCTTTCCGTCGTCGCTGCTAAAGGCAATAATTCCGGATTGCAGTTGCTCGACCGTGTAGCTGCCCGCTTTCAGCGTAGTATTTCCTATTAAGAAGTCGAACGGTATGTCTGCTAAGACACGTCTGCCGCTCTGGGCGTGAGCTGGCATGATTGCAAGTGCGACACCGAGCACGGTTGTTACAGCAAATAGCATAGGCTTCAACAAATACTGCATGGTCTCCTCTTCTTTCGTGATGATTCACGATGACGGTTATTTACACTCTGTTTTCTTCCGGGTCGACAACCTGAGCAAACGCGGTTCTGTCCGCGAAGGTAGGAATGTCATTCCCAAAATAACCAACGCCTGAGTGCATGAAGGTTTGATTCAGTGATGAGGATCTGGATCGTCAAGATTTGTCAGGACGATGTCAAAAAGTTGTCCGAGCGCAAGCGGAGAGTCGAGATCTTTTTCCTCCTGAACATCCTGCTGGATGACGGGGGTACCGTTCACTTCAGGGGCCATCGGCGCTGGGCAGAACACAGCAATTCTGGGATGTGCAAGAAGGCGGCCCTGCGGGACTCGATGTATTAAACGCACGAGTTTCTGTTCATCCAATAGAAGTTTGATCCCATTCTGAAAGCAAGTGCGGCGGCGACCCTTCATACTCGTGCTCAGTTCATCGGTTCAGGCTTAACTCAACTCCGGCGAACTGAAAAGTAAGGAGAAGAGAGATGTGTGAAGTTTCGCGTCAAATGACAGCTTCAGAAGAAGTGGTATTGAATGCCCTGACAAACCTAAAGAATGGAAAGATTGAAAATGCGATCGCTCGCTTTGCCGCGGAATTCAGGTTCAAAGACCACGGACTCGGACTGGAATTTAGCGACAAAGAGCGCCTAACGGAATTCTTCCGAAAGTCTCGGGAATTCTACCCAGATTCTTTCTTGCAGACCGACACGATTTTTCTAAGTGGTGATCACCTGATCACCGAATGGACCCTTCAAACAGTGGTGACGAGCCTTTCTACGGTCAACTGACACGGCGAGTTCGAGTGTCGCTGCCCGGAATCTCGATCGTGCGCACTGAGAGCGGCTTGATCACAGACTGGGCGGACTACTACGACGGGATGACCTCGAGACGCACCGCCCTGGCTTCCCATTTTACGGAATGGCGTGAACTTTGAGACGGGCTGTTCTGATGACAACACATACCACAAATAGAAAAGGAGAAACGCAAATGAGCAGTTCAACGACGATTGTCGTCGCGGGTGCGACGGGAAATCTTGGTGGCCGTGTAGTAAATTCAATCCTCAAGCAGGGAGTTGCGGTAACAGCCCTTATTCGCACCGACACGGCTAGGGACAAGTCCGAGACGCTCAGAAGATCTGGAGCGAGAGTTGTAGAAGTTGACTTTCATCAGTTAGAGCAGGTTGTGAAGGCTTGCGCTGGTGATTCGTGTGTAGTCTCCACTCTTGCGGGACTTCGCGATGTAATCGTCGACACGCAACGAGTTCTTCTGGAGGGAAGTGCCAAGGCCGGCGTGCCACGCTTTATCCCATCAGATTTCTCAGCGGACTACACAAAATGGCCACAACCTGAAAACCGTACGCTGGACCTCCGCCGCGAATTTGACCGCATTCTCGAGAGCACGGCAATTCGCTCTACGTCTATCTTGAACGGAGCATTCCTTGATCTGCTGCTCGGGCCATTTCCGGCTTTCAACCTGGAAGCACGTACTGTGACCTACTGGGGAGATCCTGATTCCAGACTAGAGTTTACAAAGCTCGACGACATTGCCGCCTTCACTGCGCTGACGTCGTTGGACTCATCAGCACCCAGAAGGTTACGAATCGTAGGCGAGAGGATCAGTGCTCGCGAAATCGCGACTCTTGCGCAGGAGGTTTATGGGGAACCGCGATTCGAACTTATCAATGGCGGAACGATAAGTGAGCTGAGTGACAGAATCTCACGGCTCAAAGAGGCCGCGAGTCCGGAAGATAGGGAACTCTATCCTGCTTGGCAACTGATGATGTACATGAGAACGATGTTCGGCAACAGTGCTGAGGTGGGCCCGTTCGACAATCGCCGCTATCCTAATTTCCATTGGACTACAGCGCGTGAGCTTCTGGAAGCGCGCTTTTCCGGTAAGTCGCCGACCCGATCGCGCTAGCGGTTTCACGCACGGACTCAAGTCGCGGAGTGAAGTGTCGTGAGCAAACCGGAGGCCGATCTCCATCTCGAACGGAAGATCCACACGGACTCATTCAACGTAAGCCGGTTGTCCATCCGCAAGACGAATCGAGCACATTTTCAAGGAGCTGTCGATTAAATGAAATCAGCATCTGCGTGCGCGTTGTCACTACTGCTTGCGCTTCCGCTCATTCTGTTTGCAGGTAAGAAAAACGAACGGAACGTCACCGTTACGGAGGCCGTCTGGGTTGGTAATACGCTTCTGCGTGCTGGTGATTACAAGGTGAAATGGGATGGGAATGGTTCAGTTCAAGTGAGCTTCGTACAGGGAAACAAGTCGATGGCAACTGTTCCCGCTATGGCAACAGGAACGGCAGCGGGCCCTCACGGCTCAGCCTCGGCGAAAATCCGGGCGATCAGCGGAAGCTCCAAAGGCCCTGAAAGGATCGTTTGGAATGACGTGTCCTTCAGCTTTGAAGATCAAGGTGGCGAATTTGAGTGCGAGTAAACGGCAACCAGAAACTCGCGACCCCGAAACAAGTAGTCTGGAAAGGAAACCATTGCCGTGCCTTACGGTGGATACTGTGTTGGCTCGGATCAGGGAGACCCTTTTTTCTTTTGCACCACAGCCGAATCAATCTTGTTTCCAACAGCCGCCGGAACTCCTCCCGTTCCGAGTCCTCCGTTAATGAATCCTTGGGCTCACACCGGGCCCGCTTGAGCATTAAGTAGAATTTCCAGCTCTCTCGCCATACCTAACAGGACGCTTCTTCGATGTCATCACAACTTCCGATCGCGTTGGCCTTCCTTACCTGCGCCCTAATCGTTTCTTCAACTGTCCCTACTGCGATAGCCCAGCAGAAGTACCTCACTCCCGACCAGAAGCAAGTCGTCGATACCGTGAGCACAATATTCAGCGCAGCCCGCACAGATGATGTGGCCAAATTCGACTCCGTGATTGCATCGGACTTTTACATATTCGATGGGGGCGCCAGATTCAACGGAGAAGCCATCATGACATTCATCAAGGCCCAGCACGCCGCGGGCAAGCGTTATGAATGGAGTGTAACCGACCCCGACGTTCACATCGGCGGCAATACTGCCTGGGTCGCCTACGTTAATAAAGGCGTGATCAGCGACGCTTCGGGCACCGTGAATCAGAACTGGTTGGAATCGGCCTTCTTAGAGAAGCAGGCAGGCTCTTGGAAGATCGTCTTCATGCACAGCACTCGCGTGTCTATACCGCCTCCAGGGAACCATGCCAATTGAGATCAAAGATCCGAATCGGCTATGGCGAGTAGAGTCGAGCTTGCAACGGCCTGGCCTTCCATAAGCTTCCACCTCGCGAAAACCCGCATGAACACTGGGTTTGGTGAGCGCGGTAGGAATCGAACCCACAACCTACTGATTGGTTTCAGCCTTAATGGGACGCATTCGCGCCGGGCCAAATTGCATGTCACTCATTCCAAAGATAAAACACGCGCGGCGAGTGGGGCTTGACGTACTTCCAAAATCACATGAACTTGTGTATTTTCAATAAGTTGGCGGAGAGAGTGGGATTCGAACCCACGTTACCCTTTCGAGTAAACACGCTTTCCAAGCGTGCGCCTTCAGCCACTCGGCCATCTCTCCGGCGAAGATGCTGCTACAGGAAGGTAGTGCGATTAGAAGGTCGGATCGTTCCTATTGAGCGTCTGATGTTCGCCTTCGTACTGATTCTATGGTGCACTGAAGAGAACCGCAACTTCACCGTCACCAGTCCACGAGATGATCGACGGACATGAAAGAACGTGGGGCTTCTCGGGGAACGAGATGGGCGAAAGAAAATCTGTGACGACTGCGGCGGCGCTGGCGCCGTAGCAAGATTGAAAGATTTGCTTTCGCTGGATGGTTTACGAAGGATTTTCGTTTGGGATGATCGCAGGGTTCACGAGGGCAGTGCCGGCTCCGGCAGCAGCGCCGTTCGCTTTTCCGTTCACCTGGTCCGCGGCTGCGCCCTCCGGTTTTTTCTCGCCTTCGACCACACGATGATTCAGGCAATAGAGCGCGAGTTCCAGGCGGTCGGCGACTCCGAGCTTGTCGTATACCTTGCGCAGATAATTCTTCACCACCTGCTCGGTGGTTCCGACCCGCAGGGCGATTTCTTTGTTCTTCATACCTTGCGTAACGCAGGAAACGATCAGGGATTCTTTTGGCGTGAGCTGTACTTTCGGACGGCTTCCAGTCGGGCGGGTGCCTTGGGTGCGATAGGCGCTCAATACCCAGGACACGCCCTGGCGATCAAGCCACGGCTCGCCTTGCGATACTTTCCGCAGGCATTCCACCAGGGTCTCGGGTTCTACTTCACGCGACACGATGCCGTGCGCCCCACGGCGGAAAAGCTCAAGCGTTAGTTCTTCGTTCGGCTCGTGCGTAACCACCACCAGCTTCATCTGCGGAGCCTGGCGGAGCAGATCCGAAACGGCTTCCATCGGACTGGGCGTCAGGGCAGCTTCGAAAATCAGGACGTCGGCGGAAAATTTCTTGGCCGCAGCCAGCGTCTGGGCAAGCGTTTCCGCTTGGCCTACCACGCGGATGTCGTCTTCCAGCGCGAAAATCTTGCGCAGGCCCGCACGGAAAATGGCCTGCGTATCGGCAACGATCACACGGATAAAGTGTCCGTTGCTGTCTCCCTCGTGCGGAGTGTCCAGGTTGTCCACGCTCACCGGAATGCTTGCCATCAGTTTCCTTGCGGCGCCCTACCTGCGCTCGAACCGATACTCATCGATGACGACGCCCACACCGCGACGGCCACCGTCTTCAAAACTGCGCACCACACGTCCCCGGCAATCCACGCGCACATCTTCTGCCGCGCCCACAATGTCCGCCGGAAGAGAGATGGTGAAATCCACCGGCGAACCAACCGGCATATCCGCGTCCACCTCAAACAAAACTCCGTTCGCGGAGATATTCTGAGTTTCCGCTGAACGCACATCGGCTCCCGACTTCACCGCCACCGGCAACTTCACCGGGAAGCGTGCTGCGCTTTGCACGTCCGTGTAGTGCTTGCGATTGGTCGCAGTCCTCACGTCCTTGCTGCTATCCGATGCCACGGCGTTGAAGGCCTTCTTTCCAGGTCCGAGCTCTTCAGGGAGCATGCGACCAGAGATGGACATTTCGAAGGCAGCTTACACCCCCGTATCAGGAGTGGAAAGTTACCGAAGTCATGGAACTTCCTCGCTTTAAGCTGTTGGACGGCAAGGAATTACGCGGGAATCCGAAGGGGGCAAAACGGGACGACATGGAGCGCTTTCAGTTGTCGCCATTCAGCACTTAGCAGTCAGCACGTAGCCCTTAGCGCGCGGCACTCAGTTCTCCGCGTTCGGCATTCGGCATTCGGTACTCGGCACTCGGCACTGGGCACTCGGCACTCGGCACTGGGCACTCGGCACTCGGTTAGCGTCTCTTTCCCGCGGGTTGCCTCGGCGGTTCGCAATCGAGTGGTATGGACTCGCCGGTCTTCCTCGCCGCCTCGATGCCATGTGCTGACTTCTAAGTGCCGAGTGCTAAGTGCGGAACTCTGTTCTTAAAACTTCGTCACTTCGGTGAAGTTGAAATCCTTCACCTTCATCGCGGGCACAACCATGTCAAAGGACTCTTCGCCGCTGGCGCGCACCAGCGGCCCCATCGCTTCCACATTCGACAGCATGTGAATGAGACTTTCGTTGAAGCGAAAATTTCGCAGACCGCCCGCCAGCTTTCCATCCTCGACCAGGAAAGTGCCATCGCGAGTCATGCCGGTCAGAATCTTTTCGTAGGGATCCACTTCGCGGATGTACCACAGGCGCGTCACCAGAATGCCGCGCCCGGTCGAAGCGATCATCTGATCGACAGATTGCGGATTCGTCGGCGCGCCGAACACGATGTTCGCCGGCATCTCTCCCATTTCGTTCGGCAAAAGGAAGCCGTGGCCTGTGGGCGCGATCGGCCCCACTTTCGACGCGAACTCCGCCTTCTTCATTTTCTGAGCGGTGGCGCGCGCATAGACCACTCGCTGGACGACTCCCTTTTCGACCAGCGGAACCCGTTGCCGGCGCATCCCTTCGCCATCAAAAGGCGCGCCTGACTGCAGGGGATGAGCCACATCGTCATGAATGTTGACGTTTTCGCCGAACAGTTTCGTGCCAATGCGATTGTTGAGAAAGGAACGCTCGTCGAGAATCGCTTGTCCGGCAAAGTCCCAGAACATGAATCCCACAATGTCGAGCACCGCCGCAGGCTCCAGGATCACCATGTACTTGCCTGCCGGAACTTCACGAGGAGAAGCCGACTCGATCGCTTTGCGAACGGCAACATCCGCGAGAGCCAGCGGGTCGAGATTGCGCACATCGGGCGAGTTGGCTTTCTGCCAACCGGAAGAATCCTTCGCCAGCATGGTGATTGAGATTTCGGCGGATGTTTGTGTATGCCAGTCCGCCAATCCGCGCGAGTTGAAGATGCCCTCCACGGATTCCGAACTTGAAAATATTCCTGCTGTCGTCAGCTTGTGACGATCGGCTGCGCCCACGATCTTTTTCACGCCCGCTGCTCGATCGTATGGAGTGATTGCCGCGGTTTCAGCAAAGTGTCGCGACGGTGGAGAGAGCTTGGCAGAATCGGGCAGGTCGCGTTCCCGCGGAGTTGGGACGGGCAGCAGGTCGGAATCGGGTTGCTGAACCTTTGCCAAACTCTCAGACGCGACCACGACACGCTTCAAACTCTCGTCGTCAAGCTTGTTGGTCGCCGCGCGGGCGGTGCGTCCGTCGAACGCGGTGCGAACAGAAACACCATAGTTCTGCTCGGCGACGTTTTGATGGATAACGTTGTTCGCGAAGCGTGTCAGTGCGGAGTGCCCGCCGTAGAAGTAAGCTTCAACCTCGTCCGCGGTTGAAAATTTTCGGAGGCGGTCGAAAATTGCAGCGGCACGTTTCCTATCTAGCATTCAGCACTCAGCACTTACCATCTAGCAGTTGGCATAGCAATTAGCATTGAGCCCTGTGTCGCTCGGCATCAACGCGAACTATCAGACTGGTCGGCATCTTCCTGAGCTGAGAAAGATCTTTAAACATCGCTTGATAGACGGCATCCATCCGAAGCAATCTCCAAGAACCGATGAATTTCGCCATTTCCTCGACGTCCGCAGCCCTCCGCGATGTTCGAGGCGATTGAAGCGCTGCAACGACGGACCTGACTCGTAAGTCCGTAGAGTTCCTCACGAGGAAAAGCGTTTGTTTCTCTGGATACCTCCACGGTTAGCTGGCGAGCCATTTCCCAGACCTTTAACTCCCGAAAATCCTTCATTGAGCACCTCCGCCATGAATAAATGCCAAGCGCCAAGTGCTAAGTACCATGCGTGATGTGGCAGTCAACTTTGTGACCGTCATCACGCCCCCTTATACGCTGATCCGACTTTGATGTTGCGGAAGCGCGCCGGCGCCGCGCCATGACCGGTCCCCATCACTTGCTGTGGCTGCCCCTTGCCGCAGTTCGGCGTACCCCACAGCGTCCACTGATCGCGCGAGCAGATGGCGTCCATCGAATTCCAAAACTCTGTGGTGATGCCCGAGTACGACGGATTTTTCAGCATGCGCGTGCGCTTGCCATTTTTGATTTCCCAGCCGATCTCGCAACCAAATTGAAAGTTGTAGCGCTTGTCGTCGATCGACCAGGACTTGTTCGTCTCCATGTAAACGCCGTTTTGCGTGTCTGAGATCAATTGCTCGAAAGTCAGCGGGGTCTCGCCGGGAAGAATGCTGATGTTGGTCATGCGGATCATCGGCAAGCGATTCCACCCTTCGGCCCGCAGCGTTCCGCCCGAACGCGACTCCCCGACGGTATGCGCGGTCTCGCGCGAACTGAGATAGCCCGTAAATTGCCCGTTTGTGATAATCGGCGTACGTTGCGCCGGAACGCCTTCGTCGTCGAAACCAAACGTTCCCAGTCCGGGCCCGTGTTCCTGGCGAGCGTCGGCCACCACATTCACGAGATCGCTTCCATAGCGCAGGTTGCGCAACTTGTCGAGCGTGAGAAATGAAGTGCCGGCAAAATTGGCTTCCATCCCCAGCACACGATCCAACTCGATCGGATGCCCGACGGACTCATGGATTTGTAGTCCCAGTTGCGAGCTGTCGAGGATGATTGTGTTCACACCCTCCGGGCATTGATCGGCTTTGTGCAGCGCGACCGCCTCCTCGCCAACGCGGCGCGCATTCTCCAACAACTTCAATTCGGCGATCAGTTCGTATCCCTTGTTTTGCCACTGTCCGCCGAAGGAATTCGGATAGGAACGCTTCATGATCTCCGTGCCGGCGAATGCATAGGCGGCGTATCCGGCGCCGGTCGAGTACTTCGTCTGATGGATGTTCGAACCTTCTGACGAAGCGAACCACTGCTCTTCGCGGTGGAAGTTCATGCTGGCTTCGGCAAGCGTGACGCCGGCCACCGCCCGGAGTTCGGCATCGATCTTCAGCAGAAGATCGAGATTCTGCTCGACGGAGATGGTGAACGGATCGATCTGGAAGGGCGTGCTCCACTGGGCGGTAACTGGCTTCTCCGGTGCGAGCCGAACGTCTTCTTTTTTCACCCGCGCCGACGCCTTGGCGATGGCAAATGCCCGTGCAGCAGCCGACTCGACTGCGGAGCGGCCCAGATCGTCAGCGGCCGCGAAGCCCCATGCTCCGTCGGCGATCACGCGGATACCGATGCCAAGCGACTCCGCATCCGAAGCGTGGCCCACCTTGCCGTTCTTGGTCGCGAGCGAGCGGCTGCGATCGTCGACCACACGCGCATCAACGTACGACGCACCTTTTTGGGTGGCAAGATCGAGAGCCCAGCTCAGAACCTCTTTCATAGTCGAACCTAGAATTTAACATGCCAACGAACCCGCGGATTTCCACGTATCGTTCACGGTTTCGCGGTGAACACCAGGAAGTAGTCCATTCCGTCTTTCACGAAGTCGTAGCTGCTATCCAAAACATATCCAGCCTCGGCTGCCTCTTTCAGCACGACGTTGCGATCGATGCCGTGGTTCTCGCCGTTACCGTTGCGATCGATGATTCCCACTTTTGCGCCGGGACGTAACGACGCCCGCAAATTGCGCAGAAGCATTACCGGCTTCGCCACTTCGTGATAAGTCTTTAGCAACAGGACTGCGTCGACCTGATTCGCGGGCAGGAGAGGATCGTCTTCGCGTCCTTGGATTGTTTTGACGTTGTGAATTTGCTCTTTGCGTACGCGGTTATCGATGTACTGAATTGCCTCGGGATTGATGTCCACTGCGTAGACCTCTCCGGTGGCGCCCACTCGCTTGGCGGCGCGAACGGTAAACCATCCTGAACCGGCGCCAATGTCGGCGACATTTTTTCCTTGCCCGATGGCAAGCGTGTCCATCACGCGATCGATCTGCAGGCGATCCTCGCGGCCCGGGGTTTCGAATATCGAAAGATCGCCCGTGTATGGGGTACTAGTTTTTCGGGTATCCTCGCGAGCCTGGCTTTGCGGTGCGACTGCCTGCGAACATGCCGTTGTGCACCAAAGTAGAAGAGCAAGGAGAGATACGCCAAATCTGTTCATCGATCCACCTGTTTTCGAAGATCGCTCCTCGAAAAATCGCTACTCTAAAGATAGACTCCTTGCCACAAAGACGGTTAGTGGCTCAACATCCGCGTC
>Ga0210405_10004296_pt1 | contig 13474 bp, 13 predicted proteins | sample IncBWH11MmetaG_FD_155492 | JGI IMG/M metagenome (GOLD analysis project Ga0210405, IMG submission 155492) | Forest soil microbial communities from Barre Woods Harvard Forest LTER site, Petersham, Massachusetts, United States - Inc-BW-H-11-M | ecosystem: Environmental > Terrestrial > Soil >... | reverse complement strand
GCGATCTGCATCGATCACCAGGCTGGGCTGGCCAAGTTCGCGGACGACCGTCAGTTCCTTGAAGCCTGGGTTTTTACTCAGCACGTTCTTGATCTCTACTGCTTTTTTCTCCAAGACGTCCAGATCAGGGCCGAAAATTTTTACTGCAAGAGCACTCTTCAGTCCGGTCAGCGCTTCATCAACCGCGTCTTCCGCCGGCTGCGTGTAATTAAAGATGACGCCTGGAAACGCTTCGAGATGTTTCTCCAGGTCCTCGGTTAGTTGTTGTTTGGAGTGAATAGAACCTTGCTTCCAGGACTTGTCGTTGTAAGGTTTCAATCCAACATAAAATTCGCAATTGAAGAATCCAGTCGGATCGGTGCCGTCGTCCGGACGGCCAAGTTCAGAGCCCACCACAGTGACTTGCGGATATTTCATCAACAGAGCGCGGACTTGCGGCGCGAACTTACTGGCCTCTTCAAAGGAAATGGTATACGGCATGGTGGCGCGAACCCACAACGCCCCTTCATCGAGGTGGGGCAAGAACTCGCCACCAATAAAGGGCAACAAGAGCAAACTTAAGCCGAAGATCAGCACGCTCAAGCCGACCGTTGACTTGGGATGGTCCAGGCACCAACGCAAACGCTTCCCATACGATTCGCGAACCCATTCGAAGACGCGATTGGGTTTTTCCCGAACACCATTCTTGAACCAATAGGAAGCCAGCACCGGCACAACGGTAAGTGTTAGAACCAACGCGCCAACCAGCGCAAATGCCATGGTATCGGCCATGGGATGAAACAGTTTTCCGGCAGGCCCGGTGAGAGCATAAATAGGCAGATATCCGGCGATGATGACGGCGACAGAATAGAAAATCGGACGATCCACATCGCGCGCGGCGATGAGGATCACCTCGTTTAACTTGTAGCTCTGGCCGCTGCGCAGACTCAGCTCGCGGTAAATGTTCTCAACCATCACGATGGTGCCGTCAATGATGATGCCGAAGTCGATGGCGCCAATGGAAAGCAGGTTGGCGGCTTCGCCGGTCAAATGAAGAAATATGAAAGCGAACAGAAGCGCGAGTGGAATTGTCAGCGCGGTGATAAGAGCCGCGCGGATGCTGACCAGGAAAAAGATCAGCACGATAAGAACAAGCGCCATTCCGCGAAGCAGGTTCCATTCGACGGTATCGGTGGTAACGCGAACAAGATCGCTGCGGTCGTAGAACGGGCGCACTTTTACATCCGCGGGCAGAATGCTGTGGTTCAGTTCCTCGGTTTTTTTCTCCACCCCGGCGAGGACGTTCTGAGGCTGTTCGTGGGTGCGCAAAAGAATGACGCCTTCAACGGCATCGTCATTTTTCTCAAAGCCGAAAATACCAAGACGCGGTGCGTGGCCTATCTCTACTCGAGCAACATCTTTCACTCGAATAGGAACGCCATTGGCGCTGCCCACTACAACTTCCCCGATGTCCTCGGTGGACTTAAGCAACCCGATCCCGCGTACGTAATAAAACTGGCCGCCCTGGGAGTAAAACCCGCCGCCAGTATTGGAATTGTTGGCAGTCAGGGCACTGACGATCTGCACCACCGGGAGGTGATAGCTGTAGAGCCTCGCAGGATCGAGCAGCACTTGATACTGCATCACCGTGCCCCCGAAGCCAGAATCGTCGGCCACGCCAGGGACGCTCTTGTAGACGCGCTCGATGATCCAGTCCTCGTATGTTTTCAATTCCTGTGGCGAACGGTCCGGGCTTTCGAGCACATAACGGTAGACGAGCCCGCTGGGACTAAAAAGCGGGGCCATGGTCGGGGTTACACCAGTAGGAAGTTGTGCGTCGCTCAAACGCTCGAATACCACCTGCCGCGCGAAATAGGGATCAACGGTTTCATCGAAGGTCAATCGCAAATCGGAAAGACCGTAAAGCGAAATAGATCGCATCACTTTCAAGTGGGGCGATCCGTTCATGGCCAGTTCCAGAGGCAGGGTCGTTAGGCGCTCGACCTCTTCGGCGGCATGTCCGGGCCACTGAGTAATCAGCTCCACAAGAGGAGGCGAAAGGTCGGGATAGGCGTCTACGGGCATGCGCTGAAACGAAACAGCCCCGGCAATGATGATCAGCACGGTGATCATGAGCACCAGGAAGCGCTGCTGTAACGCGAATTGGACGACGCGATGGATCATCGGGCTCGGGTTCCTCGGAGACTAGTGCTGTAGAGAATTCTTGAACTGCAGAAACAAGCTGCCGTCGCCGGCAATGCGCTGGTCTTGTTTCAAGCCACTGGTGATTTGCGTGCGCCCATGGTGGCTGTCGCCGACGGTTACGGATTGACGGGAAAACTGATTGGCGCTCGTCAGCGCGTATACGAAAGGCTGGTTTTCCGTGTCGCGAAGGACGGCGGCATCGGGAACGGTCAGAGCGTCAGTGATTTTTCCGGCTTGCACGGTGGCGTTCACATACATGTCTTTTTTCAGCTTCAGTCCCGGATTCGGCGTGACGATGCGGGCCTGCAGCGTGCGGGTGTTAGGATCGAGCGCGGGTGACAAAAACGAAATTTTCCCGTGAAAGGTATCTGGATAGGCGTCCGTGGTGATGGCGACATCGTCGCCCATGTGCACGTACTGAAGATCGTTCTGGTAAACGTTGACCAGAATCCACACGGTGCCCATATCCGAGATGGTGAAACATTGAGTAGTGTTGGCCTGCAGCAATTGACCGGGCCCCACTAATCGCTCGGTGATCTCTCCACTGACGGGTGCGATAACAGTAGCCCGGAAGGTGAGTTTTGTTGGATTTTTCACGCTGCCTTCCGGATCCTTAATGCCTAATACGCGCATGGCGTCTTCACTGGATTGCAGATCAGCTTGGGCCGCGGCGCGATCGGACTCCGCTTGTTGCAGGTCTCGCTCGGCGATTGCGTGATGCTCGAAAAGATCGCGGGAGCGCTGGTAATTTTTATCGGCGAGCTGGAATGTCGAATGCGCCTTGATATAGGCGGAGCGAGCAACCGAAAAATCAGGACTGGAAACAACGAGCAAAGGCTGTCCCGCGCGCACCATCTCGCCGGGCGCCACTAAAATCTCCTGCACCGGCCCGCCCACGGCAGTGAAAACCTGCGTAGTCTTGAATCCGTTGTATGCGACTGCTCCCGTGAGCCGGAGTACCCGAGGCAGGCTCGATTTTTCGACCGTGGCAATCTGAACGTGGGACATCTGCTCCTGCGGGACGCTAAAGAGTTCCGCAGTATCGGCAGGATGTTCCCCAGCCGAATAAGAGGTCATCTTGGATTCGGATTCTCCGGACCGCGATCCGCATCCGGCCGCGGACAGGAGACATCCCAGGGCGATGACAAAAAGGGCCTGGCTTCGAATGCGAATTCTCATGGCAGGCTCCTGGTACCGGTGGCTTCTCGCAGTTGCTCGACTGCGGTCATGTAGCTGGCGAGTGCTTGTCGATAAGCGACTTGGGTGGCGCGATAGCTCCTCTCAGCATCGAGAAAATCCAGGAGACTGGCGGCCCCTCGTTTGTAGGAATACTCGGTGATATCTCTGGACTCTTTACTCTGATCGAGATAACCGCCGCGATAGAGCGAGATGATCTCATCGTTGGAATGCAATGTTTCGTAGGCGTTGTAAACATCGGAGAGCACTTGCTCAGAGGCTTCGTTGGCCTGCTCCTGGGATTGGGTGATGGCTGCTCGCGTGCGCGCAATTTCGCCCTGATTGCGGTCGAAGATGGGTAGGTCGATATTAAAAAAGAGCGCGGCACTGTTGATTCCGCCGGTGTGGGTGTAGTCGAAGGTGACGTTCAAATCGCGTTTGCTGATGGCTTGTGCGAGTGCCTCCTGGCTGCGCGCCAGCGTAATTCCCTGTTGTGCAGCTTGAAGGTCGGGGCGGGTGCGCAGTGCCAAGGCCTTCAAATCGTCGACGCCAGCGTGAACGGGCTGGTAGTCGAGTTCCCCTTGGACATCATAATTGTCGGGGACAGATTCATAACCGACAAATTGGCGCAAAGCCACCAAGGCTTCGACCTTGGCAAGCCTGGCCGCGGACAAATCGGTCTGAAATTGCAACAGTTGCAGCTTAATCTTAAGCAGGTCGCTCTCACTGATGTCGCCGTCTTTATAACGTAGCTCGCTAACCTTCACCGATTGCTGAAAACTGTCGAGATTCTGCTGAGCAAACTCAAGCGTGGATTGCGCCAGCAGCACCGCGATGAACTGCTGCGAAACATTGAATGTAAGGGTCCTCTCGTTATCTGTGACTTGCGACCGCGTCACCGCCGTTTGAGCTTGTGCGGCTTGCAGACGGTGTTGCCGCTTTTTGCCGCGCTCGAACAAGTACCCGATGCCCAAATCAAATTGCGACTGATTTGCGAGATAGTCCGCGCTGAACTGGCCAGGATCAAATAGCGGGAAGAATTGCGAGTCCCACGAGATGACCGGGTTGGGCCGCAGGTTGGCGGTGATTTCCTGTGCTTGATTTTGCAGGATTGTAGTCCGTGCGGCGAGCAGTGCGTGATTGTGCTGCAGCGCCATACGGATTGCGTCGTCGAGCGAGATTCGCGTTGCCAACATCTGTGTCGGGTCAGCACGCGGCGGCGATACAACCGGTGGAGAAGGGTTTTGTTGGGCAGCCGCGACAGCCGCAAAAGTGAGCGCTGTAGCAGCGAATGCCATTACGGTCCTCATTTTGAGTATTCCTCGGGGCGCCGCTTCGATCGGGACGAATAGCTACGTGAGGGGTAAATACAGGCAGGAAAGAGGACTACCTTAAAGCGTTGGAGGACCTCGAGGAGCAATTAACAGCGGAAAACTTTTAGACGGGGAAACGAATACAGATACGACTTCCAGGCGATTCACCGGATGTCTGACGGCTGCGTTTGGTGAGGGACTAGGAACTACCGATGCCGCCGTGGAACACAGTGGACAAGGGTGTGAACTCGAAGGGAGACCTTGATCCCCACAGAAATGAAGTTGTGCTCCCAGCAATATAACGGCGAGAAATACGGCCAAAAAGGCAAATTTAAACGGATGTTGAGGCATGTGCTTGTTTAGATGGAGCTTAGGTAAAAATGGTGGTCAGGTCAAGCATTGCAGCCCAGAGCGGGCGCGACTTAGTACTATCGTCGGGAACCAGCCCGCATTGATCCAAAACATCGCATGAAACTCAAGGGAATAGCCGGCTGATCCTTGTAAAGGAGGTTGGCTCCGGAATCGGCTATCGTCGATTAGCCAGAATCCGCAAAATCCGACTCGACTGTTAAGGTCAAAGAACGCTAATGTGGCGACCACAACGGTCATAAAATTAGCCAAGGTCGCGCGCTCGCGGCCTACGACCTGAAACGGAGAACACGATGTCCAACAGCATATCGACCTTGTTGCTTCGTAATCTGAGCGACGTATTTGGCGAAAATGACCCCGTGCGTCGTCGCGCCGCAATCGATGAGCTCTTTCATGAAGATGCAGTATTCTACGACCCAAAAACCGGCGCATTTCGTGGCCGAGACGAGATTGATCGCATTGCTGGTGTACTAAAAGCAACACATCCAGATTTCAAATATCAGCCCATCTTCCCTCCCGAGGAATCAGGTGATGGCGGACGGGTTCGATGGGTAGCGGGCGTTCCCGGCAAACCACCAGCTTACGCGGGAACCGATTTTATCGTCGCCCGGAATGGCCGCATTGCTTCGATCTATCTCTTTTTCGACGATCTTCCTTAAGGCGAAATTGGGCAAACTCAACGGTTCAACAGCGCCGGACTGCGCCCTTGATGGTTTAAATGAAATCCGCCTAACTGGTTTGGAAAGAATGGCGGGAACGACGGACTCGAACCTGCGGCCTGCGGTGGAAGGGTCCGCCTGCGGCTTCTTCGGTGGCGGATAGCCTCGCGGTAAAATACAATGCCCCAAACCTCATGAATGACCTGCTCGAGCTGCGCGGACAATTTCCGATACTGGAAAAATCGACCTACATGATCAGCAATTCACTAGGCGCCATGCCTCGCGCGGTTTATGACAGCATGCGCGGTTATGCGGATTCGTGGGGGAACCGTGGAATTCGCGCCTGGGAAGAGGGCTGGTGGGAGATGGCTGTCGGCGTGGGCGACAAGATCGCGCCGCTGATCGGGGCCGGACGCGGCGAGTTATCGTTACACCAGAACGTGACGATTACGCAGGCGATCATCAGTTCTTGTTTCGATTTTCAAGGCGCACGAAACAAAGTTGTGATGGTGGAGCAGGAATTTCCATCGGTGCAATATTTTTATAATGAGCAGCGCCGCCATGGCGCGCGCATCGAAACGGTAGCCAGCGCGGATCCCATCCGCATTGACCTGGATAGATTGCTGGCGGCGATTGATGACAATACGCTGCTGGTGCCGATTTCGCAGGTATTGTTTCGCAGCTCGTACATCGTAAATGCGCGTGCCATTGTTGAACGGGCTCACCGCGTCGGCGCGTACGTGATACTCGACGTGTTCCAGGCTACGGGCGCAATACCTCTTGATGTAAAGAGTCTTGAGGTGGATTTTGCCGTGGGCGGCGTTTTGAAGTGGCTGTGTGGCGGCCCCGGCGTGGCGTATTTGTATGTACGCGAGGATCTGCGCGCAAAATTGAGACCGGCACTGACTGGATGGCTCGCGCACCGGCGCCCTTTTGAATTTGAAACCGGCGCGATCGACCGGCGTGAAGATTCGTTTGGATTTTTGAATGGAACACCGCATATTCCGGCGCTCTATGCCTGCCAACCCGGGTTGGACATTATTAATAAGGTGGGAGTCCGCGCCATTCGGCAGAAGTCGCTGTGCATGACCGCGCGGATTCTGGCAGGCGCAAAATCGCGCGGGTGGCAGGTGAATACTCCGGAAGACGCGGCGGAGCGCGCTGGAACCGTATCGGTGGAATGTCCGCATGCCGCCGAAGTGTGCCAGGAATTGGTGAAACGAAATATTCTCATCGATTATCGCCCGAAAGCTGGAGTACGCATTTCGCCGCATTTTTACAATACGGAAAGCGAGTGCGATTTTACGCTGCGACAAATGGATGAGATTGTAGCGAACCTTGACATGCAGAAGTCCCGGGCCAAAGTCTCGCAGGATTCCTGATAATGGGCGAAGCCAATTTCGATCTGTCCATCATTATCCCCTCCTACAACGAGGAGGCGCGCCTGCCGGGAACATTGCAACGCATTGCTGAATATCTGCCGACACTGAAACTACGTACGGAAGTGCTGGTGGTAGACGACGGCTCAACGGATCGCACCGCTGCAGTGGCGGAATCATTTCACGGAAAACTAACGGGGCTTCGGGTGCTTTCAAACGGCACCAATCGCGGAAAAGGTTACAGCGTGCGACACGGGATGCTGGAAGCGCAAGGCGATATGGTGCTCTTCACCGACGCGGATCTATCCGCGCCTATAGAAGAAGCGGAAAAGCTGCTAAGCCCGCTAAATAATGGCTATGACGTGGCCATCGGATCGCGAGCCATGGATCGGAGTTTGATCAGCACCCGTCAATCGATTTTCCGTGAAACCGCCGGCATCATCTTCAATAAAATTGTGCGCATGGTGTTGCGCTTGCCGTTCGTGGACACGCAATGCGGCTTCAAAGCTTTTCGGCGGGAACGCTGCCGGATTATTTTTGAGCAACAGCGCATTGAAGGATTCGGGTTTGATCCGGAATTGCTATACCTGGCGAGACATTACGGACTGCAAGCCATCGAAATTCCGGTGCGCTGGGGTCATTCGGAAGCCACGAAAGTCAACATGCTCGGAGACAGCCTCAAAATGTTCGGGGATATCTTTACGATTCGCTGGAATGCGATGAGCGGGCGGTATGCGCGGACGGCGCGGAGGGTTGCGGCGGCCTGAGGAACTTTGCGTCATAAAGTACTTGACAGGTTCTGGCGGGCCTGCTAGTTTGCTTGCAATGCTGAAGCCGTCAAAATTGATTATGCCCAATTGGCTAGGCTGACTCTGTCGTGCTAAAGACCAGCTCCGCTCCCGCTCCCAGAACCGGCCCCATTCCGATCGACGCACGGGCGGCCGACCATCTTCGCTACATACGCGAAACCATGGAATCGGCGGCGGAATTTACCGCCGTTCCCGGATGGGGCGGCGTGGCGATGGGGATTACCGCGGTGATTGCGGCGGGTATCGCTTCCCTGCAAACTACCCCGCGCGCGTGGTTTGGCGTTTGGCTGGTGGAGGCGTTCATCGCGGTGACGATTGCCGCCCCCGCGGCAGCCACCAAAGCCCATCGCGCCAACGCAAAACTCTTTTCGGGTCCGGGCCGAAAATTTCTCTTAAGCTTCGCGCCTCCGATCATCGTGGGCGGCTTGATGACTTTTGCGTTTTACAGTTCGGGATCAATCGCGATGTTGCCGGCCGTCTGGCTGCTGCTGTATGGCGCAGCGGTAGTAACGGGTGGCGCTTTTTCTGTGCGGGTAGTACCGGTGATGGGACTGTGCCTGATGGGCCTGGGCGGATGCGCGTTGTTTGCGCCATTGGCTTGGGGGAACTACTTCATGGCCGCGGGCTTTGGAGTAGTGCAAATCGCCTTCGGCATATGGATCGCCCGTCACTACGGAGGGTAATGATATGGCTAAATCTTCTGCAGTTCCTCAAGACCGCGTGGCACGTTCCAGGCCGCGCGAGGATTCGCCGGCCACGGTGCGGGAACAAACCCGCGAGGCGGTTTCGCCGGATCTCGACCGGCTGATTCACGAGCGCATCCGGCTGGGCATCGTAAGCGCGCTGGCGGTGAACCGCTCGTTGACCTTCAACGAATTGAAAGCGCTTTTGAAGACCACGGACGGAAATTTGAGTGTGCATGCACGCAAGTTGGAAGAGGCCAGCTACATCGTGTGCAGCAAGTCCTTCGACGGGCGGTTACCCAAGACGGAATACCGGCTGGCTGGGGCCGGGCGTAAAGCACTGGAACGTTACCTGAATCACATGGAAGCATTGATCCGGGCGACGCGGGAAAAATAAGTACCGAACCGGCGTGAGCTTATTTTTTGGTGTGTAGGTTTACTTTGTATTACAGAGTAGTTTGCACTTACTACCTTGTGAGCGAGGCGGCGATGTCCTCTTTAACTTCGATTGAAGCAGGCTCCAACACCCGACCGAACAGTAGCGCTATCCACGTGGCCATCATCTCGGATGGAAATGGGCGATGGGCTACTAGTAAGGGGCTCCCTCGATCCGCCGGTCATCGCGCTGGAGCAGAGACCGCGCGAGAGATTATTGAAGCGGCACCCAGTCTCGGCATTCACACTTTGACGTTATTTGCGCTGTCGTCCGCCAATTGGCAGAGGCCTACGCAGGAGATAACAGGGATTCTGCGGCTTCTGCACGAATATTTACTGGCCGAAACCTCCCACTGCATGGAGGAAGGGGTGCGTTTAACAGTGATTGGGCGGCGCGACCGCTTGCCGATTAATTTGCGTCAGGCGATTGGGGATGCCGAAGCCGCGACCGTGGGAGGCAACCGGTTGCATCTCCGCCTGGCTATCGATTACTCGGCGCGGGAAGCGATCTATCAGGCAGCTTGCCGCTTTTACAAAGTCACGGAATTATCTTGTGAAGCTTTCGGCAAAATTCTGGTGGACTTTAGGGGAGGGTCGACGGACGTGGACTTGCTGATCCGCACCGGAGGCGAACAAAGGCTTTCTGACTTTTTATTGTGGGAATGCGCCTTCGCGGAATTTGTTTTTCTTCAAAAACGGTGGCCGGATTTCACCGCCAGCGATCTGCACCTGGCGGTGCAGGAATTCACCAAACGCGAACGCACACGCGGAACATTGCCGGCTGCGTAACCTACGATCCTTCACCTGCGTGTTGGCGCGCGCGATCCATAGCGAAAGCTTTATGCAGGATGCGCAAAGCCGTTTCGGTCAAGCTAAAGCGGTCTAGTTCTTCTTCCCGCGCAAATACCACATCTGTTACATCGCTCGCGGCGGCGTGTTCCCCGCTGATGCGCTCGCAAAGATAATCGGCGATGACGTAATGGAAACGCGGCCGCGGCCGGTCGCCACCGCGACCCTCTCCCGTCGGCGCGTACACAATTCGCTCAAACACCTCGATTAGCTCGAGCACCCGGACCTGCAAGCCGGTTTCTTCCAGCAACTCACGGGCAACACCCTGCTCCAGGGTTTCCCCCAATTCAAGCATGCCTCCAGGAATGGACCATTCGCCGCGAAGGGGTTCGCTGGCCCGCCGGATCAATAGAGCGCGGCCGTAATCAATTACCACACCACCTACGCCAACCAGGGGGCGCTCAGGATATTCGCGGGAAGAAGCCATCATTAAAGCGGGAACCGATTACCGGGTCACATTTCGTGCCCAATTTTTTCCGCACATGTACAGTACCTACACGGTTGACTTCATACTGCGGAGTATATAATACGCTCACGGCAGTAATGCGGGCTTTGCGGGCTGCCGGGCTAACAAATCGATGGAGGATGGAGCCGTGATTCGCTGCCCCGAGTGTGCCACCGAAATAGATGTGGATGAAGACGAAGTAGAAGAAGGCGAGATTCTCAGCTGCCCGGAGTGCGAATCGGAGCTGGAAGTCTCGCAGACCCACCCGGTTCACCTCAACATCATCTCCGATGATGAGGAAGAAGATGATGAGGACGACGAAGAAGAGGGAGTCGAGGTCGCCGAAAACGGAGATTTACTCGACGAGGAAGAAGAAGAGGAAGAGCTAGACGAAGAGTGAGGGCGACTTTCGCAGTGTGGCATCTTCAGTGGTTGGGCCATCATCCAAGTACGCGGAGGAAATGATGCATCGTAAACGGTGTGTCATCATTCTCGCGAGTCTATTAGTTACTGCCTGCCTGCAGGTTAAAGCCGGACAGGATCCGGCGACACCGGCTGGGACCGCTACGCAGCCCGCCGCTCCCGAGTCTTCGTCGGCGCGAAAATCCAAACACAGTCATGCAGGTGACTTGGTAATTCGCGGAACGGTTTTCGATGAGCGTGGACTGGCGTTGCCGGGCGCCAAATTACGAATCCGCAGGGCCGATCAAAAGAAACCCCACTGGGAGACGTATACGAATTCTCGTGGGGAATTCGCAGTGCGCGTGCCTAAAGGGCCCGATTACGAGATCGCCGCCGAGAGCAAAGGCTTCGGCAAACAATCCCAGGCGATAAACGGGCAATCGGAAGAGAACGTCGTGTTACACATGCAGCGAAATGGCGGGAGCAAAAAATGAAAAGCGCGCGGCAGCTGGTTGGACTGGTGATGGCACTGTTATTGTTTGCTTCGTTCGCCAGCGCTCAAGAGGCCAAGCACGAGTCGCAACTGCGCAGCGTTCACGGAATTGTTACGGATAAAGGGGACACGCCGATACCCACTGCCGTAGTGTTCCTGAAGAATACCCGGACCAATGCGGTGCGCAGCTACATTGCGGATGAGACCGGGAATTACAGATTCAGCGGCCTGGATCCCAATACTGACTTTGAACTGCACGCCGAAAAGGATGGCGCCAAGTCTCCTACGCGCACGATTTCGAGCTTTGAAAGCCGCAAAGAACTTGTTGTGAACCTCAAGCTGGATACCAAGAAGGGCTAAGCCCAAAAGAAAAACGCGGCAAGGTTTTTTGGCGCGCTTTTTTGTGTCTGAATTATATTATTTACTTATTGCGGCGGCTGATCGCCAGGCTGGCCGCCGATCCTGGTGCCAATCACTTCCCCACTAACGATAATTTCCACGCGCCGATTTTTTTGCCGCCCCGCTGCGGTCGAATTATCGGCGATGGGCACACCTTCGCCAAGGCCGGCGGCCGTTACGGAATTCATGTCCACGCCTTGCTGAACGAGATAATCGCGCACAGTCATTGCGCGTTGCTCAGATAGTTTCTGATTGAATGCCGCCGTGCCGGTGGAATCGGTGTGTCCCTCGACGGTCAGTTTCAATCCTGGATAGGCGAGCACGATTCCGGACAGCTTGGCCAAGGCCTCGCGCGCGGCCGGACGCAACGTGTATCTTCCGGTGTCGAATAATACGTCGCCGATATTAACGACCAAACCGCGCACGGTGTCGCGAGTTTCGAGAATGCGATTGAATTGTTGAAGGAGCTTGGCGCGCAGTTCCTGCTTGTCGCGTTCGGATTGCGCGGCCTGTTGTTGGGCGAGTTGAGCCTGCTGCTGCGCTTGTTGCGCTTGCGATTGGGCATCCTGAGCTTGTTGTGCAGATTGCGCGGCTTGTTGCGCAGCTAAAGCGGCCTGCTCGCGAGCCTGCTGCTCCTGCAGCATGGCTGTTTTACGCTGCGCATCGGCCTCCGCGCGAGCCTTGGCTTCCTGCGCTGCCGCTACTTCCGCTTGCAATTGCTGGCGCTCCGCTTCCGCGCGGCGCTGGGCTTCGTCTTCCTGAGCGGCTTTAGCGCGGCGTGCTTGCTCATCCGCTTCGCGCTGTTGTTGAGCGACGCGCTCGTCTTCCTGGCGTTTTACGGCGACGTTGCGCGCGTCCTCTGCGTCCTGCACCGCTTCTCTTGCAGCAGTCGCTACGGACTTGTGTTGCTTGCGTAACTGATAATCCTCGGCCCGTCGCATGGCGTCTTCGGCTTTGGCCCAAGATTCTGGGGCGTATTGAGCGGCTCCCTGGGCTTTCGCAATGCGCAGAGCATTGCGAGCTTCGTACAGCGAGAGCGGAGCGCTGGCGTCGGTGGTGAAGCGTTCCAGACGCATATCGTCGTAAGTGCCACGCTTTAGCAGTTCAAATTTGGCGTCAACGGTGCTGACGGAACCTTTGGTGTCGCCGCGCACAATATTTTCAATGACCACCACTTCGCTGGGAAAACTGACGGCGAAATACGGCTCGGCGGTCACAATCATGGCGAACGTTTGGAGGTTGGTAGTGACTGCCAGTTTGCTCTTGCTGCCTTCGAGCACAACCTCGCCCAAATTATTAGGGGTGCCCTCGGGCGAAATAGCCCATAGAACATAGGTTAAATAGGCTGAACCAAAAGTGGACGGCAACCCGAGATTGTCAAACTCAGCTCTAATTGCCACGCGCCCGCCCTTAGCCTGAATGTCGGCTTTTCCTTCGGCTCGCGGCATGAGCGGCGTACCTCGAAAATCGATTTTGGTGGAAGCTCTGTCACGGTAATTCACGGCCTGCACGGTTCGCGATACGCGGATATTTATCAGCGAGGGCGTCTGCGAATCGCGGGTGCGTTCGCGCTGTTGTGGAACGGCGTAGGCAGAGAACACAAAAAGCAAGCCCAACGCTGACGTGGAAAGAAACTTGATCATACTTCCTCAATTCTCTTGAAAGTCAATTGCGTAGATAGCGTAGATACATCACCCGGCTTGTGATTTTATCCCGCACATGAATGGTGCCTATCGGGGGAAGACCGTATAACGCTTAAGAACGGCGCGGTGCTCCGTGAAGACCAAGATTCGTGGCTGGGCAGCCCGGCGATACGGGATGAACTATTTATCCGGTTCGGTGATCTTGAGTGTCTGGTTATCAGTGAAGCCTTTGCGGA
>Ga0210405_10004295_pt1 | contig 13475 bp, 9 predicted proteins | sample IncBWH11MmetaG_FD_155492 | JGI IMG/M metagenome (GOLD analysis project Ga0210405, IMG submission 155492) | Forest soil microbial communities from Barre Woods Harvard Forest LTER site, Petersham, Massachusetts, United States - Inc-BW-H-11-M | ecosystem: Environmental > Terrestrial > Soil >... | reverse complement strand
TCGGTGATGGCGATGAAGCGATTGCCAACTTCTTTTTCGCCTACTTTCGCTTTCACGCGATCAAAAAAGTACTGCTTGTAAATATTAGGCTCGAGAGTGCTGCCTGATTTGCTGGAAACGATGCAGATGGTGCTGGCGAGATCCACTTTTTCTTCAGTGGCTTTGATTTGAGCGGGATCGGTGGAATCCAGGACATGAAGATCGGGGTAGCCGGCGGCCTTGCCGAAGGTCATCCGCAGCACTTCCGGACAGAGGCTGGAGCCGCCCATGCCAAGGAGCAAGGCGTTTTTGAAGGCCGATTTCTTGATGTCGGCGGCGATCCCTTTCAGCACATCAACGTTCTCAATCTGCTGTTCGGTAATATCCAGCCAGCCGAGCCACTTGTCCTCGTCTGTGCCAGTCCAAAGCTTGGCATCTTTCTGCCAGAGCCGTTTTATTTTGCCGTTCTTCTTCCAATCCTGAAGCGAGGCATTTACCTCGGTTGCCAGTTCTTCGGGGAGGGTGTAGGACTGGCCATTCACGCTCACGCATGCACCCCTGCGCTTTTACCCGTGGCATCCAGAAGCTGTTTGAAGGCATCCGCGAAGAGTTTGACGCCGTCCACCAGCAGCTTATCCGTAGCTTCTTTCATGGAGATGCCGGCCTTGGCGAGGTTTTCCATGGTGGTGCGCGCTCCGTTGACGTCTTCCGTCAAGCTATTGCGGAGCTTGCCGTGGTCGCGGAAGGCATCAAACGTCGCGGGGGGAATCGTGTCCACGGTGTCGGCGCCGATCAGTTCTTCGACGTAGAGGACGTCGCGATATTTCGGGTTCTTGGTGCTGGTGCTGGCCCAGAGCAGGCGCTGGGTTTGCGCGCCTTTGGCCGCCAGGGCATTCCAACGGGGGCCACTGAAAAGCTCCTGATATTTCTTGTAGGTGAGCTTGGCGTTGGCAATGGCGATTTTGCCGTGGAGGCTTTCGAGAAGAGCCTTTTGCGCGGGATCAGCCGCGGTCTTCAACTTCTCGTCGATCTGGCCATCGATCAGCGTATCGATGCGGCTCACGAAAAAGCTGGCGACGCTGGCGATGTGGCTAATGTCCTGGCCTCTTGCGGCGCGAGCTTCCAGTGCGGCCAGGAAAGCCTCAGCGACCTTCTCATAGGCGGACTGCGCGAAGAGCAGCGTGATATTGATGTTCAGACCCTCCTCGAGAGTCTGGCGAATCGCGGGAATACCTTGCGGCGTGGCCGGAATCTTGATCATCACATTTGGACGATTCACTAGTTTCCAGAGGCGGCGCGCTTCCTCGATGGTGGCCTTGGTATCGTTGGCGAGATCGGGTGAAACTTCGTGGCTGACGTAACCATCCCTTCGATTTGTCGCGGTGTATATGGGTTTGAAAATGTCGCAGGCATCTTGAACATCGCGAATGGCGATTTTGTCAAAAACACCCTTGGCATCGAGTTTTTTCGCGTCCGCGGATGTGAGAATGTCCGAGTAAAGATCGCTGCCCACAATGGCTTTTTCAAAAATGGACGGATTGGAGGTCATGCCGCGGAGTCCATCATCATCGATGTATTTTTTCAGGCCTCCGCCGGTGAGCAGGTCTCTGCGGATGTAATCCATCCAGGGGGACTGCCCATAAGCGAGTAGCGCTTTGAGAGGATTAGTGCCTTGCCCCGTGCTGACGTTTGGGATTGTGGTAGTCGTTGTCATGATAGTTCTCCTATAGCGTTGGAAACCTGTTGAACGTCTATTGTACTCCTTGGCATGCAGCCGTGCCCGCCACTTGCCCTTGGCCAACGCCGGCTTGTGCAAACGGAGCCTTAAGAGCCCGTGCAGTACTTCGTTTCCAGAGCTTTTACTTTGCCGAGGCGCCGCACATGCCGCTCTTCGTTCGAGAATTTCGCGCCCATGAACGCCCGCACCAAATCCTGCGCCAGGGCTACGCCAACGACGCGGGAACCCAGCACAAGCACGTTGATATTGTCATGCTCGACGCCTTGATGCGCCGAATAGGTATCGTGGCACATTCCAGCGCGAATCCCAGGAAGCTTGTTGGCAGCCACGCTTGCGCCGACACCGCTGCCGCAGATGAGCACGCCGCGTTCAGCCTTGCCATCGAGCACGGCGCGGTCGACAGCTTCAGCGAAATCGGGATAGTCGGAAGGGTTTTCATTGAAAGCGCCTACGTCAAGCACTTCGTTGCCCATCGACCGCAACAAATCGCCCATGGCATTCTTTAATTGAAAGCCGGCGTGGTCGGAACCGATCACAACTTTCATGCGTGGCTCACTTTCCGAGAACTTCTTTGGCGGCGGCGATAACGTTTTCGACTTCGAATCCGAATTTCTTGAGCAAATCTTTCAGCGGGGCGGACGCTCCGAACGAACGCATGCCGATGATTTTACCTCTGGAGCCAACATAGCGGTCCCAACCGAAAACGGATTCCATTTCGACAGAAACGCGCGCGGTAACGCTCGGGGGCAGAACGCTTTCTTTGTAAGCGGCGTCCTGCTTTTCGAAAAGCTCCCAGCTCGGCATGCTGACGACGCGGGCTTTTATGCCGTCGGCGGTCAACTTTTCATAAGCCGCGGCGCAGAGGCCGACTTCGCTTCCGCTGGCAAGCAAGATGACGTCTAGCTTCCCGCTTGGAGCATCCGCAAGGACATAAGCGCCCTTGGCCACACCGGACGCGGCAGCATACTTTGTGCGATCGAACGTGGGCATCGCTTGGCGGGTGAAGACGAGAGTTGTGGGGCCGTGCGTGTGCTGGATAGCAACTTTGTAGGCTTCGACGACTTCGTTCGCGTCTCCTGGGCGGAAGACGAGCATGTTGGGCATGGCGCGGTAGGCGGCAAGTTGTTCGACGGGCTGGTGCGTTGGCCCATCTTCACCGACGCCGATGGAATCGTGAGTGAAAATATACAACGCTGGAATTTCCATCAAGGCGCCGAGGCGCATGCTGGGCCGCATGTAGTCGCTAAAATTGAAAAACGTGGCGCTGAAGGCGCGCAGCTTGGAGAGTGTCATGCCATTGACGATGGCGCCCATGGCGTGTTCGCGCACGCCGAAGTGGATGTTCCGGCCGTGATAGGCGTCGGGGAAAAAATCGCCTGCGCCTTCAAAGGTGAGATTCGTCTTGTTGGATTTAGCCAAATCCGCCGAGCCGCCGAGGAGCCAGGGAATATTCGCCGCGAGCGCGTTCAGCGTTTTGCCAGAGCTCTCGCGCGTGGCCATGCCTTTGGGATCGGCGGGGAAGGATGGGAGATTTTTGTCCCAGCCGTCGGGGAGCTGACCGCTTTGCATGCGGTTCAGTTGATCGGCGAGTTGCGGAAACTGTTTTTTGTACTCGGCGAATTTCGCGTTCCAGGCGGAATGCGCTTCAGCGCCGCGCTTGCCGACGCCATTCTTGAATTGATCGTAGACGCCGTCGGGCACGAGGAACTTTGCATCTTCCGGCCAGCCGTAAATTTTTTTGACGAGTTTCACTTCGGCTTCGCCGAGCGGTTCGCCGTGGGCCTCGTAGGTATCTTGCTTGTGCGGGGAGCCGTAGCCGATGTGGCTATCCACGACGACGAGCGTGGGACGATCCTTGGTTTTCAAAAAGGTGTCGTAGCCACGGGCAAGCATGCCTAGATCGTTGGCGTCCGCGACACGCGTTACGTTCCATCCGTAGCCGAGAAAGCGAGTCATCACGTCTTCGTTGAAAGACCAATCCGCGGGGCCATCGAGCGTGACGTGATTGTTGTCGTAAATCCAGCAGAGGTTTGAGAGTTTCAAATGGCCGGCAAGCGAAGCGGCTTCGCTGGACACGCCTTCCATGAGGTCGCCATCTCCGCAAACGGTGTATACGTCGAAATCAAAGATTTCGAAGCCCGGCTTGTTGAAATTTGCTCCAAGCCACTTGCTGGCGATGGCCATTCCGACGCTATTGCCTGCGCCTTGTCCCAGTGGGCCGGTTGTGGTTTCGACGCCGGTGGTGAGGTGGGACTCGGGATGTCCCGGCGTTTTGCTGCCGATTTGACGGAAGCGTTTGATTTCGTCCATGGAAACGGCGGGCGAGTCCAATATTTTGCCGTCTTTGGTGGCTTCCTTAACGCCGGCGAGATGAAGAGTGGCGTAGAGGAGCATGGAAGCGTGGCCAGCGGAAAGAACGAAGCGGTCGCGATTGGGCCAAGTAGGATCAGCGGGATCGTAGCGCAGATACTTCTGCCAAAGTTCATAAACGACGGGCGCCAAACCCATCGGCGCGCCCGGGTGGCCGGAATTTGCCTGTTGCACGGCATCAATCGCCAGTGTGCGAATGGTGTTGATGCTCAGCTGGTCCATATCTAGCTGACTCTTCGGCTGACTCACATTAGCTCCTGTAGCGGGCAGTATGCTTCCCGCGGACCGCTCATTGGTTTTTGATGCACCAGGCTACAGAACGGATGAATTGATTTTACGTCAAAATGAAAGCAGGCACCCGTTCGCGCGTTGAATAGTCGTTTGAGAACTCTTGCGCGATCGCGCTTGGTCCTCCTCAGAGGCGGGCGGCCATCCAGGGAGAGTAAGAAAAATTACCGCGCCCCCTAACGCTTGTCAATCAGGTTACAAAGCATTCACACGGAGTGATGCGCGCACCTGCTGTTCGATTGCACCCCAAGCGCATTGGCCTGAACATTAGTCCCGAACATTGAGCGCAACCTTCATACATGCTACTTTTTGTATCTGCCCTGCCCGGGTGGCGGAATGGCAGACGCTGAGGACTTAAAATCCTCCGGGGATTTTTCCTCATGTGGGTTCGACTCCCACCCCGGGCACCATTCTTTGTATTTATTTTCGATGAGTTGCAATTGCTTCTTAGTTAGCGGCGCTTCACCTCTTCGTTTATGGCGCCTTGGCGATTATGTTTGGAATATTCCGCTCGCGCAGCATGGCATTGAAAGCCGCCACGTCCGTCGCCAGCAGCTGTTGCATCTCCTGTTGCGACGCATCGCCTTGCTTCTTCAACTCCGCTTGCACCTCCGCTTGTTGCGTCGTAGGCGGAAAGTCCGAAGAGCCGCTCACTTCGGCCGCCAGGTAACTGATTTTTTGCAATACCATCGGCGGATATCGCACGTCATCCTGGCCTCTACCGGTCGCTTTGAGCTGCAGCACCTTTCCTTCGGCGCCGGTCAGTTTCTCAGCAAGTTCGTCGGCCGCCTTTCGAATCGCTTTCGATGCGTCATCCGTTCCCAATTGCCTTTCGAGACTGGCGATCTGCGCGCGAATGGATTCGACTTGGTTGACGCTTTCCGCCAGCGCGTTCATCTCATCCCGAAGCGCAGAAACCAATTGAAGCTGCGTTTGGATGTCGCTTTCGCTCCCCGTGGAATGCGGATCCTTCAGCACGTTGAGCTTCTCAGTGGACTTTTCCTCCCCCACTTTCAGTGTGACTGTGTACGTTCCGGGCGGCACAAGCAGCGAAATGCGATTTACTGCAGGAGCAGCCCGCCAGCCCTCCGCACCCAACGGTACGTCTGGCGAATAGGTAGGCGCCGTTCGCAATTTGATCTCCATGCTGGGTTCCGTTCGCAGGTCCCACCAAACGCGATTGATCCCAGGCTTCGCTTCGCATGGCGGACCGCCGCCACCTTCCTCGCCTCCTCCACCACCTCCGCCCGGACCGCCAGGCCCTCCCGGTCGCCGAGCGCCCTCGCGTGGCGCATGGCATTCCAGCACGCGCACGACTTTGTCGCTCGCATCGCTGATCGTGATGGTGGCGCGCTCTTTCTCGGCCAGCTTGGACTTGAGATAGAAGTTGATCGCAGCGCCGTACAGCGGATTGTGTCCAGCGGTCGGGTCATACGAAATACCCGCGGGCTGCGCGACAGGGCGGAAGCGATAAACGTCGCGCGGAGCGAACAAATGCGCATTCGACGCCAGCACTTCCGAAGTCAACTGTTGCAGCGGAGTAATGTCATCCAAGATCCAGAATCCCCGGCCGTAAGTAGCCAAAGCCAAGTCATGAAAGCGTTCCTGCACGGCAATCCAATAGACGGGAGCGTGCGGCAGGTTGCTCTGGAGCGGCTGCCAATTTTTTCCGTCGTCGAAGGAAACGTAGAGCGCATTCTCCGTGCCCAAGTACAACAATCCTTTGCGCCCGGGATCTTCACGGACGCAATGCGCATAGCTCAACATGCCGCGCGGAATTCCGCTTGTAATCGATGTCCAAGTTTTGCCGTAATCCGTCGTCTTATAAGCGAACGGATCTCGATTGTTCATCTGATGGCCATCAACCGTGATGTACGCGGTCCCGGCATCGTAGCGCGAAGCTTCAATGTTGCTGACTGTGCCCCAGTCGAGCATGTTCGGAATGTTCTTCGTGACATTCGTCCAGGTCTTTCCGCCGTCGCGCGTAATTTGTACCAGCCCATCATTTGTGCCCGCCCAGATCGTGCCGGCTTCCTTCGGCGACTCCGCAATCGCGAAAACCGTCCCCGCGTATTCCACACCGATGTCGTCCGGAGTCAGCCCGCCGGAAATTCCTTGCCGGCTTTTCTCGTTTCGGGTCAAGTCTTTACTGATAATCTGCCAGCTGTTGCCACCGTCCGTCGTGACGTGAACGAACTGGCTTCCCACATACAGCTTGTTGTGGTCGTGCGGAGAAATCGTGATCGGGAATTCCCAATTAAACCGGTATTTCACTTCCCCCGCGCTCGCTCCCGCAACATCTTCGGGCCACACCTCGACTTCGCGCGCCTGTCGGTTTCGTTCATCGAAACGCGCCATCGCACCGCCGACGCTGCCCGAGCCTGTGCCGCTCGACCAAATAATGTTGTTGTCCACCGGATCGGGAGTCGCAAATCCGCTTTCGCTTCCACCTACCGGATGCCACACGCTGCGCGGAATCTGGCCGCCCTGCCCCCCGCCTCCTCCGCCAAAACCGCCAAACTGCAAACTGTTGCTCGGTCCGCGATACGACGGCCCATCCTGCTTGTTTCCATAAACGAAGTAGGGAATCTGGTCATCCAAAGTCACATGATAAATCTGGGCGATCGGCAGTGAAACGTGGTCCCAGGTGTGGCCACGATTCACTGAAATGCTCACGCCCGCGTCGTTTACCACCGCCATGCGGTCCCCGTTCGTCGGATCAATCCACATCTCGTGATTGTCGCCGCCCGGGCTCGCGGGCATGTTGGTCAGTGTGTGACCGCCGTCGAGCGTCCTCGAGAATGCAGACGTGAAAAAATAGACTTCGTTCTCATTGTCAGGAGAAATCTCTTCGCGCGTGTAGTAGTGCGTGCGCCCGCGAATCTGCCGGTCCGAATTGACCAACTGCCAATTCTCGCCGCCATCGTCGGAGCGCCACAGTTGACCACTCTGCGTGGGCTTGCCGTCCATGGGCACTCCGTCGCCAGTTTCGATCAGCGCGTAAACGCGGTTCGAGTCGCGCTGCGCCACTCGCACCGCAATCCTTCCGACAGGTGGCTTCGGCAGCCCATGGCCTTCCAAACGCTTCCAAGTCGCTCCACCGTCGGTTGACTTAAATAACCCGCTGCCCGGTCCGCCGCTCGTGCGCCCCCAAGTGTGAATTTCGAGCTGCCACATCCCCGCAAACAAAATCCGCGAATTATTTGGATCCATAGCCATGTCCGAGCAGCCGGTGTTTTCGTCAACAAAAAGAACTTTTTCCCAATTCTTGCCGCCATCGGTCGTGCGAAACACGCCGCGTTCCGGTTGCGGTCCATAAGCATGACCGAGCGCGCAAGCAAGCACCGTATCCGGATTGTGCTGGTCAATCAGGACGTTGCTGATACGGCCAGTTTTCTCGAGTCCCATCAACGTCCACGTCTTGCCCGCGTCCATCGATTTGTAAATTCCATTGCCAACCGAAATGTGGCTTCGGATAAACGATTCGCCGGTGCCTGCCCACACGATATTCGGATCGCTCGCCGCCACCGCCAGCGATCCAATCGAAGAGACCGGCTGCGAATCAAAAACGGGGTCCCAGTGGAGCCCGCCGTCGGTCGACTTGAAAATCCCTCCCGAAGCCGCGCCCACATAGTAGATGTACGGACTGCCAGGCACACCTGCTACTGAGGTCGCTCGATTGCCAACAGGACCGATGTAGCGGAATTGCAGTTGGCTGTAGACATCAGGATTGATCTGCGGCTGCTGCGCCCAGAGTTGATGCGCGGCGCCGAGAAGCGCCACTACCGAAGCTAGTACAACACGACCCACTCGCTTTGACATGGTCAACCTCACTCTCAAATTTTTGCCTGGGATTGCGCGGATGATACCGATAGGAAGGCCCTAGGTCAATGGTGGTTTGAATAACGAGCCTGCTTCTCCCAGGGAACGCCGCCGGAAACTACGTAGAAGCGTGTTTTTTAGTCGCGTGGGAAATCCGCGTCGTCATAAACCTTATCGCCGCGCAACACGTCCTCGTCGCCGTCGTCCCAGCCCTGATTGGAAGACATTCTGTAGGAAACGGCGGCGTCTTCGTCTGGATTCGCTAGGGTGTGAAATTGCACGCCGTTGAAATACGTCTCGCCGGGAAGGAAGCCGCTGATCAGGCTTGTGCCATCAACGGTAACTTGAAAGTCGGCGATCAGGGTGGGTCCGCCGACCGGAACCTTCAGGTCGTAGGTCACCTTGACGTTAGCGTGGTCTTTCTCAAACCTGATGTGATAGATGATGGGATCGTTGTCGATCGACATGCGAGTCTCCCCTCGGGCGCGACAAAAACGCGGCTCTTAATCGCGGCTATGGTACAAGCATCGTCGTATTTTGGACAGCAACCAAGAGGTGTCGAGGGTCGGTCAGTTTCAATCGGAGGCGAGGTCTGCAATCAGAGGCTCGTCGAAGAGTGCCATCTCCTCGGCTGTCGGCGCCTGGAATATCTCGAACCATCGGGACACTGCGTCTCGTTCTATGGGTGGCTTCTCCATGCCCCGGCGTTGAATCCTGTCGAAGAGGACATCCGCGGGCGCAGAAACATAATGCAACTCAACCGCCGCGCCAAGGGCTCGCGCTCCGAGCCGCAAGGTATCCCGCTCGGCCCTTCCCCAGGTGCCCCATTCAATGATTACAGTGAGGCCAAGCGCGAGGAGTTCCTGGCAGAACTTCCACTGCAGCGCTTCGATCTTGCCGCGCCTTTCTTCATCCCAGACGTCTAGTAAAAGAGCATCCATCCACTCATCGGGAGAAAAACGAACCGCGCGAAGCCTGCTTTCAAGCACCTTGGCAAGCGTGGTCTTACCGGACCCCGGCAACCCGCACACAATAATCAACCTCGATCCAGTACCGGCTCTTTCCATGGGCAGATTATCGCTGATAAATGGTCTTCTTGTGCCGGAGTCTCCTCGCCGGAAAGCGGCTAGCCTCACCTGCCCCGCCGGCGCGGTTCATCTTTTTTTACCCTCGCCTTGCTTGACAAAATATTCATCGGCGTGTATAGTAGCTTCTGGATAACATTGTGCCCTGTCCCTGTAGCGCCAGCGTCTCGCTGGCGTTTTGTTTTCTAGAGCGTTTCTTTCGTTAAGTCCTCTATTCGCAACACTTACGAAAGAAGCAGGCATTCTCGAGAAAAGAAGAAGCGTTCTCGCTCTTCCGGCGCAAACAAGTCATTTAGAATCAACACTTACAGAATTCCCTCTAAGCGCGGGATTCTAAATGACTTACGGAATAGCCAAACCCTTTAGAAGCAACACTTACGAAAAAGTGGGAGGGGGTAGGACGCTGTTCTGGCGGGAGTTGAGCTCCAGACACGATTCAGCACAGTCTTCCCAGGAAGTTGCCTCTTCCGTGCCGCTCTTCTTCTACACTTTCTGTGATTCAGCTGGTCCTGTTCCAATTGGACCCGTTCGAGGGGCGTGTCTCGAAGAGGTAATCTCCGGAATGTTGTGGGGGATCAGGTGGCTGCAAGCGATAACTTCGACCTCATCATAATAGGGTGCGGACCTGCCGGAGAAAAGGCCGGAGCGCAGGCCGCCTATTTTGGCAAGCGTGTCGCCGTCATCGAGCGCGCTACGCACATGGGCGGAAGCTGCATAAATACAGGCACTGTTCCCAGCAAGACGCTGCGCGAGTCTGCGCTCTATTTTTCCGGGCTCAAGCAGCGCGGGCTCTACGGCATCGACTACTCGCTGAAAGACAACCTCACCATTCAGGACTTTATGCATCACGAGCGCGCCGTCGTCGAAATGGAGCGGCAGCGCATCCTCAAGAATCTGGAACTGCACCAGATTGAGCTAGTTCGCGGTCAGGCGGCGTTCGAGGATGCGCACAGCGTCGCGGTCATTAGTGCCAATGGCACACGCCATCTTCGCGGCGAAATCATTCTCATCGCCACCGGCTCAAAGCCGCACCGCCCACCTGAAATTGCCTTCGACGACGTACACACATTCGATTCGGACACGTTTCTGCAAATGGACCGCATCCCGAAGAGCCTCGCTGTCATCGGTGGTGGCGTGATCGGCTGCGAATACGCATCGATTTTCATCGCGCTCGGAGTCGAAGTCACTCTTGTCGACGGTCGGGATCGCTTGTTGCCCTTTCTCGATGGAGAAATTTCCGATCGTCTCCGCGACCGCCTCACCGCTCTGGGCATGCGCTTTCTGTTCAACGATCGCCCCGTGAAAGTCGAGAATTCTTCCACCGGCGTTCGCCTTTCGATGAAAAGCGGCAAGGCGCTCGAAACCGATGCCGCTCTTTTTGCCGCGGGGCGCCGCGCCGCGGTAGATGGTCTCGCCCTGGAAAAAGCCGGACTCGCCATCAACGATCGCGGATACATTCCCGTTGACGACAACTATCGGACCTCTGTTCCAAACATCTATGCCGCAGGCGACGTGATTGGATTTCCTGCGCTGGCATCCACTTCCATGGAGCAGGGCCGCGTCGCCGTTTGCCACGCCTTCGGGTTCAAGTACAAACAGCGCGTCGCGTCCATGCTTCCAATGGGGATTTACACCATTCCGGAAATTTCCGCCGCCGGCGAAACAGAAGAGTCCTGCAAGGAAAAGAAGATCGGCTACTGTGTGGGCCGCGCCCACTACGAAAACAACGCGCGCGGCCACATCATCGGCGACACCGCCGGAATGCTCAAACTCATCTTCGCGCGTGCGGACCGCAAACTTCTCGGCGTGAGTCTGATCGGCGAAAGCGCCACCGAACTCATCCACATCGGCCTGATGGCACTCGACAACAACCAATCCATCGACGAATTCATCCAGCAGGTCTTCAACTATCCGACGCTCAGCGAAACCTACAAATACGCGGCGTACGACGGCCTCGGCAACCTCGCTGGCCACAAACTTCGCGAAGGCTAGCCGTTGCAACCGTCTTCTGTCATTCTCAAGTCTGTGAGCAAAATGAAGCCTGGCTTATCATTCTTGTCGCTTTCAGCCATCGCTGCCGCGCTGATCCTGTTTTCCTGTCGCGCCTCGCCCCAACCCGACGCGCAGACAATTTCGCCGACAATGGAATCGCCGCACGCCTTTCTCGGCTTCGACCGCAATATTTTCCCCGGAATTGATGCGGTTCCGGTTTTGCGAAAAACGTTCGCTTTCAGCAGCTATTGGCTGAGCCCGCCGCCCGGCGAAAAGACCAACACTTGGCTCGGCCAGCGCGACGCCTTGCGCTCGCAAGGATTTGGCTTCTTACTTCTCTACCGCGGGCCAGAAAGCAGCGAACTAAAAACCTATGCTGATGGGGTGGAGAAGGGAACAGCCGGCGCGCGCAACGCAGCTTCCGTCGCCAAGAGCGAAGGCTTTCCCGCGCAATCGATCATTTTTCTCGACATCGAAGAGGGTGGCCGTTTGCCCGCGATGTATCACATTTATTTGCGCGCCTGGAACACGGAGCTCCGGCGTGCCGGTTTTCTTCCCGGCGTGTATTGTTCCGGAATACCAGTCAACGAAGGACCGAAGGTCACGATCACCACCGCGGACGACATCCGCGCGCATGCGCCATCCCAGGAGTTCGCCTTTGTCTTTTTCATTTTCAACGACGTATGCCCGCCTTCGCCTGGCTGCTCCTTCCCGCACAATCCGCCTTCCCCGGCAGCCGGCGGAATTCCCTATGCCACGGTTTGGCAATTCGCACAATCTCCGCGCCGGACGGAACGCACCGCTCACTGTGCGCCGGGCTATCACTCGGACGGCAATTGCTATGCCCCCGGCGACACGTCTCACGCTTGGTTTCTCGATGTGAACTCCGCCGCTTCGGCAGATCCGTCGAATGGGAGATAACCTTCCAATATAAAAGGGCGGCCAATCGCCGCCCTCTTGCAGCAACTCAGAATTCGCGACAAGCTTAGATCTGCCCCATGCCGCCGTCCACGTGCAACTCCTCACCGGTAATGTACGACGCATCCGACGAAGCAAGAAAGGCCACAGCTCCAGCAACTTCTTCGGGTTGCCCCAGCCGTTTCATCGGCACGCTCCCACCGACGTTCTTGATGAAATCGTCGATCGCCTCTTGTGGCAATCCAGTGCGTCCAAAGATAGGAGTCACGATCGGCCCTGGTGCAACAGCGTTCACGCGGATCCCGCGGCCGGCCAGCTCAGCCGCGCTCGTGCGCGCCAAGGAACGCAGCGCCGCTTTAGTCGCTGAGTAGGCGCTCGTGCCTGGTGTTCCCTTGATGCCTGCCACGCTGGTATTCAAGATGATCGACGCGCCGTCATTGAGATGCGGAATGGCCTTCTGAATCGTGAAGTACGCGCCCTTCACGTTGGTCGAAAAATTTTCGTCGTAAAGAGCCTCGCTGGTTTGCGAAAAGGGTGCAAACTTGGCCACGCCCGCATTCACAAAGAGCACGTCGATCTTTCCAAATTTCTTTTCCACTGCCGTGTAGATTTTGTCGATGTCTTCCAGTTTGGAAACGTCCGCTTGGATGGCCAGCACGTCCTTGCCGAGCGTTTTTGCCGCTTCGTCAAGCGTCTTTTGGCTGCGTCCCGCGATGGCCACCCGGGCTCCTTCCTCTTTCAAACGCTTTGCCGACGCCAGTCCGATGCCGCTGTTTCCCCCGGTCACTACCGCTACTTTTCCTTCAAGTCTTTTCATGGTGTTCTCCGTTTCTGCCGATTCATGGAAATTCGGACCTGAGAATCGGGCCGCTTGCCCTCTCCTAGGTTTTGATACTTAGATGAACATCGAAATAATCGGTTGCATCTTTGCTTGGGCATTGCCCGAAGTCATGCAGGCCTACACTCCCGACCTCGAGCAAATGGCTCGTGGCAAGAAGAAGCCGCGCAATCGTTGAGGTGCCCGCTTAGTCCGTAGGATTCCGAGGAAATTTGAAGTAGGGAAGCCGCACACCGTTGACCGAAATCTGGTCCGCGCGGATATTTGCCGGTGCCTCGAATCCTTTCGTCCCGCCGCTCGTCACGTAATCGTCTTCATCCACGCCGTCGCCACTCACGCCCAGCCCGCCCACGAGCATGCCGTTGCGATACAATCCCGCGCTTCCCGGAAAGAAAACAATGCCACTCTTGTTGGCGTTGGGAGCGCCCGTCTGCATTCCCTGCGT
>Ga0210405_10004294_pt1 | contig 13475 bp, 10 predicted proteins | sample IncBWH11MmetaG_FD_155492 | JGI IMG/M metagenome (GOLD analysis project Ga0210405, IMG submission 155492) | Forest soil microbial communities from Barre Woods Harvard Forest LTER site, Petersham, Massachusetts, United States - Inc-BW-H-11-M | ecosystem: Environmental > Terrestrial > Soil >... | reverse complement strand
CTTCCAGAGGAGCGGCGCGCAGCCACGGTCGCGCTGCGGAGTAGGCTGTGAGCAGGTTCGTCACTCCCATAGTCAGACCGACCCCGAGAAACACGCTCCATTCGACGGGGTGAATTCCATAGAGCTGGGAACGGACGAGTGTGCTGGCTATAATTCCGCCGACAATTCCCAAACACACGCCTACGGCTGTCACGATGGTTGTCTGACGTAGAATCATTTTCCAAAGATCGTGTGGCGCGGCGCCCAGTGCGACGCGGATGCCCAATTCCTTTTTTCTTTCGCTGACCGAGTAGAAGACCGCTCCGTAAAGGCCCACCGCAGCGAGAATAAACGCCAAGCCGCCGAATGCACTGGTGCAGACCAGGGTAATTCGTGGGACGTACAGCGTTAGATTCATCAAGTCATCCATGGTCAGGGTCATCGAGGAAAATTGAGAGTCTATTTTCTGAAGGGCTTCAGACATTGGCTTGAGCCATTGATGCGGGTTGCCGTGCGTCCGCGCCATGAGATAGACAACGGCCGAGTAGCGCTGACTTAAGTTGAAGTACATGAATGGCCGAGCAGGCTCGTCGATGTCAATGTATTTCCCATCGCCAACCACGCCCACGACCGTTACAACTTGACCGGCATTTTCGATTTGGGCGGTCTTGCCGATGGGATTTTGACCAGGCCAATATTTTTCTGCCATCCAGTGATTGATGACCATCACGGCGGGACCCTTAGCGGTGTCCTCCGCACTGAACACACGCCCTGCCAGCAAGGGAATTCCGAGCGTAGAAAAGTAATTTTCGTCAACGGCCACCGACGAAATGCTGGCCGTCTTCTGGTCCGCCGCGGGCGATCCTTCCACGTGGACGTGCTCGTCGTGCCCGCCATTCCCGCTCAGAGGAAGGTCACTGGCGAGAGCGAGAGACTCCACGCCGTAGACTTGGGCAGTGGCCTCTCGCATTCTCGAATACATGTTTCGGCCCTGCTCTTCGGAGTAGCCATTGGCCTGCAAATCGAAAGTCAACAGCGCGATGTTGCGCGCGGAAAATCCCAGGTTAACATGCTGCAGATTGCTCAAGCTGCGGAAACACAGCCCCACACCGATTAGCACCACGGTGCAAAGGGCTACTTGAGCTACCACCAACGCGTTGCGGATCCTTCCCTTGCCGGTTCCGCCGACCGCGATCTCCCCGCTCAGTGCTCCCGCCAGATTGGGCGCGGAGCTATAGAGTCCGGGCACCAGGCCGGTTACAAGACCAGCTACAAAAACCAGCAAGGCGGTCGCTGCCGCGACTCGAATGTCCGGCCGAAAATCAATCGTCAGGGGAATCACGCCAAAACCCGGGATATAAGGCTTGAATTGCATGAGCTGCCGGAGTCCAAGCCACCCCAGCAAGAAGCCCAGCATTCCGCCGCCGGCCGCAAGCAGCGTGCTGTCGATCAAGAGTTCGCGAATCAGGCGGACGCGAGTGGCTCCCATCGCGGCGCGAACAAGAATTTCGTGGCGGCGCGCGCTTGCCAGCGCAAGCAGCAGATTGGCAACGTTGGAACACGCCGCAAACAAGACCAGTGCCACGATGGCGAGAATGATCGCCGAGATGATCTTCGCCGAGGACACCGAGTCCACAGGCAGCATGCTCGTCTGCGTCAACTGCGCGACGCGATCTTTGTCGCTCTCCGGATAAGCAGCGGCGAGCTGCTTGGACAACATTTGCATGTCCGCTAAGGCTTGCTGACGCGTTACTCCAGGTTTTAGCCGTCCCACCAAGCCGAGAACATGGTTGTTGCGGTCGGCCCGCCAATCTTGTGGCTGATGATTCATGGCTGCGCTCGTGGAAAGGGGAAACCAGATATCAGGGAGATCGCTGAAGATGGTTCCCACAAAACTCTTCGGCGCGACCCCGACAATTGTTAGCCGCGTCCGGTCGGCTGTTACGGTCTTTCCTACAATGCTTGGGTCAGCTCCCAGAGATTTCCAGTAGGAATAACTCAAGACGGCCAACGCGGATGGCTTGTCGTCGTCCCCTCGCGTAAGCATCCGGCCCAGGAGAGGGTGGACACCTAGAACAGAAAAATAATTATCCGACACAGCGTTTATCAGGCCAGATTTGTTCCGGTGGTCATAGGTGATGGGCACCATCGAGATCGAGTACGGGAACGCCAGGACATCCGAAAACACGTGATTGTTGTCGCGGTAAAACTTGTAGTCGTCGTAGTTGGTGCCGCTGAACTCTTCCGTCGGTGTGGACGCATAAACCGACAACAATTGCTGTGGCGCGGGAACGGCTGGCGGGCGCAGCAAGAGCGTATTGAAAACACTAAATCCTACCGCCCCGGCGGCCATCGCAATCGCCAAGGAAAAGACGGCGATCGAAGTGAGTTTCCAGTGCTTCCGGAGAATCCGCAGGGAGAACCGAATGCTGGACAAAAGGGCCATCATCCCTCCACCGTTGCTGAGTGTTGTCGGGTTCGCGCCTTTTGGCTTAGGAAAGCTCGAGCCGTTGTTTTGCCAGATGCAGTTCCGAGACCTGGAGTTGCCGCGGAATTTTGATTTCCAAAGCGCCGCCGCCGCAATTCGCTCTTCGTTGTTCGAGCCTCCCCTAAATGCTTAGAGGCCCTTCTGCATGGGGTAACCTTTCTCGACCCAGTCCGCCGCGAAACTTGTCGCGAGCACCAGGACTCGCACATGTGTGAAACCCATCTCGTGTAGAGCCGCGTACGCAGGCCGGATGTTGGGGCAGCGATCGAAAGGGCAACAGCCGCAATAGATGACCAGATTTGTCGAGCGGGGCAGGCCGCCAACCCATTTTTTCAGTTCGGCGAGGCCCTCTTCCTTAGAAGCGGTGCCGTGAAAAGATGCTGCAGGAACGTGGCCACCCTCGAAGAGCGTACGAAAGCCGACATAAACAATAGTCGGAGCGCTTCCGCCTTTAGCGTTCCCAAGTTCGCGCACGAAGTCCGCAGCTTGCAGGGCTTGCGCATCGGTCCAGGGATCAGCTCTCTTTTCTTGATTTGCCTCGACGTTTTGGTTCGATCGGAGAAGAGGCGCAAGAACTAGCGCGGCGGAAATGCCCAGCACCAATATTGCCGTACCCCTGCCGACTGTAAATGGGAAGAGCATCATCGTACGCCTCGCCGCACGATTGTAGAACCAATTCTCAACAACCGCGACGCATTTCCCGTGCGTCCGCGGACGCCAAAACCATCGCGTCTGCCAAGAACTATTTTTTAAGTTCGGCTCGCGTGCGCTGCAGCTTGTTGGCAGTCGTGCGAAGGGTTTCCGGCACGTTCTTGTTGGTCGTCAACTTCTTGAGGTCCATCACGTTGCACATAGGGAGCATGTGCAGCGAGACGTCCAGCGGCGTTTTCGGGTTGTTGAGCAGATTGCGCACGACGGCGTAGTTTTTTCGGAACTTGCGGTTGCCGGCGATGAGCCGGAGAATCTCGTCAGTCAAGCTGGTCATGGAGGCGAAGGCCTCGACTTCCTGATCCGTCAGCCGCGGCGATTGCAGCACTGCTCGCTGCACAACCTTGTTCGAGTCGCGAATCAGCGTGCGCCGCGCTTCGGACCCGCCTTTGATCGCGAACTGCACGCGCTCGGATACGCTCATCTTGGCGAGACGCATGAGGAGCGTCTGGCGCTTGGCAACATCAGGCTCCGCTTCGGCAGCCGCTTCAGCGAGGGCCGCTTCGTCCATGGCGGAGCCCAGCAATTCGTGGAGCTGATGCTTCTGGTCCGCTGTGATAAATGAAGAATGCTCGAGCGCAGCGGCGAGCGCAGGCGATTCGCTGACGCGCTCCAACTCCTCCATGAGCGCCGTAATGCCGACAGCCGAAAGGTGACGCGCGACTGGAACCAGGTATTCCGCCGAGCAATTTTTATTCTGCACCATGGCGTCGCAGACACCGGGTTTGTCGGCGAGATGTTTTCCGGCGTAGGCAAAGAGCGCGGGGGTAGCCTTTTCGCGCTTCAGAGCTTCCACAAACGTTTCCACCGGCTGCGAAAGGATGGCCTGTTGAGCGCGCTCGGACACTACCTCATCGGCATCACCGGCGAGCACCGCCAGGATCTCCGCGCGATCCGCGGGCGCCAGATGCGCTCCACCGGCGCAAACCGCAATCTTCCGCTCACGCGGAGCGCGGCCTGCGCGAAGATCTTCGAGAACTTCAGGGCTGAGGGGTTCCACCGGATGCCTGCCTCAAGTCTTTCTGGCTCAACACTATTGTACCGGAGGCTCCGGGCGTTCCAACGGGCGGCATGGCTAGTCCGTTCAATTCTAGCAACACCGCGGAGGAGTCGGCCGCGGTCACTGCAAACTGCTGGCGGGCGGAGAAGTGGCGCGTTTCCCCCGCGGGAAGCTCGGCGTCCAGCAACAGCGCGCCGTCCGCCAGGATGCGCACGCGCGTCGCCGCGGACGCGGAAACGGCAAGATCCAGGGGAACCGCAGTCGAAGAAGGTGCCGTGCTGGAGGAAAGATCCGCAACAGCGGAGGGAGCCACTACACCGTTTTCCGCTTGAGTCTGCCCAGGCAGCAATGCGGAAGACGATGTTCGCTTTGCGGCGCGCCGCGCGGAATACCATCGCCAGCCATAAATTCCGCCGGCAATGAGTCCGCCAAAGATGGCAAGCAACACAAGCACGGCAAGAATGGGAACCCAAATCGGCGGCCGGGGAAGTTTGTTCTCGTAGGGCTGCGGAGCGGCCATGCTCGGCTCGCCATGCGCGAGGTCATATTCGGCAAGCAGATTTTCCTCGTCGAGGCCCAAAAAACGCGCGATAGAACGCACAAAACCGCGGTTGAAAATTCCGCCGGGGAGTTTGTCCCACTCTTCGTTTTCCAGCGCTTCCAGGAAGCGAGGACCGATGCGTGTGGCCGTTGTTACTTCCTTAAGCGTAACTTCGCGCATCTCGCGCTCGCGCTTCAGGCGTTCGCCAAAAGTTCCACTGGCCATGAATCGAAACCTGTCCTCGCCGATACACGCGGAGCAGCGGAGCGATCAGACTCGCTAGCGATCGCAAATTAACCGGCTGCGGCGGGCTCCCCTTTTCTCATGATGACTGCCACTTAGGCAGTTCAGGCGAGACCGAACACTGGTTCACCCACTTGCGACCACAATCCAGTCCGCGGAAGGCGCGAAAAATCCCTCGACGAAACTATAGGCGGTGACGCGCGGCAGTGTCAAACAACGCATGGACAAACGAGAACGGAAAGCTTGTAACGCTGAGACGCCTGCTCTCAGGGAAGTTTCGCGCCCAGAACCTCAATCTGTTCGATCGCAGGAGGTTTTGAGAAGAGTTCGGGCGCTTGCGCCATGAGCGCTTTAGCGATTGGACCATTCAGGTGAGCTTGGCGTCCGCTTTCGTCGGCAAACGCGTCGAAGACGCCGAAGGTCGTGGGCCCCAATCGCAACGCGAACCATATTGGAGTTGTCGATTCTTGATTGGCCAGCGCAAGCCCTGTTTCCAGGAACTTGGCCACCTCTTTTTCTTTCCCTGCCTTTGCTTCCAAGCGTGCGAACAGTGCGAGCTTAACCATCTGTTTTCTCCTTTTCTGAATCGATCTCAAGACGAACCAAGATAGCTCGGACGCATGAATTTGGCTATTGGCAAGAACGCCAAAATTGATATCATATTTGCCATGAAGATCCATGTGCTAGCTCTGGATGGAGCTTTTGACACTGGCTTGGCGACGGTGCTGGATGCGTTTCAGACTGCTAACGAACTTGCGGAAATGTCCGGCCTCAGTTCGCCGCGATTTGAGGTCGCGATCGTCGGCCTACGCAAGGCGGTCAAGACTTCGCAAGGGCTTGTTGTTCCGGTTGTTCCTGCACCCCTACGGACCGTTCCGGACTGGGTCGTAGTTCCAGCCATTGGATACAAGATGCCAGGCCCGCTCGAGGCAGCTCTTGCGAGATCCGATGTAAGCGATGCAGTCAAAGCACTTCGCTCGTGGGCGGATCGCGGCGCAAGTACGGCCGCTGCCTGTATCGGGACATTTGTGTTGGCTGAATCCGGATTGCTCGATAACCAAACTGCGACGACCACGTGGTGGCTTGCCCCATTGTTTCGCCAGAGATATCCGAAGGTGCGCCTCGATGAATCCCACATGATCGTAAAGTCCGGGAAAATCGTCACGGCTGGAGCGGCCCTCAGCCATATGGACTTGGCCTTGTGGATCATCCGCCAGAAAAGCCCAAGGCTCGCCGCTTTGACGGCGAAGTATCTGGTCGTCGACTCGCGGCCCGCGCAGTCTGCTTACATCCTGGTCGATCATCTTGCCCACTCCGATCCACTCGTCGAACGCTTCGAGCGTTGGGCGCGAGGCCGGCTGACACATGGATTTTCGCTCTGCGATGCGGCGGCAACCACCGGATCGAGCAAGAGAACACTGGCTCGGCGCCTGCAATCCGTGCTGGGAAAGTCGCCCCTGACCTATTTTCAGGAACTCCGCGTGGAACGCGCGGTGCATCTGTTAAAAACGACCGATGAAAGCGTCGATGAAATCGCCGGACGAGTCGGGTACGCCGATGGCGTCACTCTCAGGACTCTTCTGCGGCGCCGCCTGGGGCACGGCATCAAGGAAATCAGAAGGAGTCTATAGCATTAACCTCCCTCCAACCTTGCGTCTTCAACAGTTCTGAAGTCAGGGATCTGCTGGAGAGCCAATCGTCCAAAGCGAGAGCGGCCGAGTCGATGCGGATGACCCAGAAAACAAGAGCTCTCCGCGGGGGGGATTGCCTCGGCTCATTCCTTGTGAAAAACAAGGTCGGCGTGGAAATACTGTGGCTTGCCATCCTTCACGTATGGCTTGAAATGCCATTTGCTCACGGCACCGTTAATCGCCATGAACACCGGGTTCGGAAGGCCATGAGGATTTCCAACTCCCGTCAGCTTTCCCGATTCGTCCACAGATATCTTCACTGCAAACTCTGTTCCTTTTCCCCCACTGCCCGCAGGGAAAACGGGATCCACGACGGACGTCGCGAGTTTGCGTGCTTCGGCATCTGACAATTCAGCAAGCGGATGAGAATTGTCCACATTGGTGTGGAAAGTAAAACCGAGGAGCGCTTCAACTTGCACAGGAACCTCATTCGATATTGCAGGTTTCAGTCGCCACTTTTTCACCGCCTCGCGCAAAGGATCTTCCAGACCTGTGCTGTCGCAGCCCTCCGGCCAAACTTCTCGAACCTGGCCGTTTCTGTCCGCCGAGGCGTAAACAGCGCATCCACCCGTGGCCGGACCTCCGCCTGTCGGTGGCCAATCAATTTCTGTGCTTCCAAGCGACAGTTTCCGAAAAGTGTTCTCGTCGATTCTCATGCTCACGATTCGTTCGGCTGGGGGAGTAATCTCTTGGACTGTAAACATTTGGTCGTCTGGCTGAGTGAGTTCCGTCAGTTCGGTGATGTGGGCTTCAATTGTGGTCCCCGGTTCCGGGTTGGTCACGATGCGACGCGCAACCCGTTTATCGCCGAAATTCTTGTACTCCTTGAGCTCTACTGCATACCCTTTGGTGAAGACGGAGGAAAGCAGCCCGTGCTCGCCCTCGAAACAAATCACCCAGCGGTCGACTCTTGCTTGGAAGTCTGCGCAGGTTGTGGAGTTTGCGGACCCCTGCGGCTTCGGAAGCTGCGAATTGGCTTTCTTCAGGGCGTCTAGCATGGGTAGGGGATCAAACATGGCGGTGACAAGTTCATTAAGCCAGAAAGGAAAGTAGTCGCCAGTGTCCTTCTCCGAAACCGCGTCCCCGTTGACTACGAGGGTTTGCGAGAAATTACGAGACTCAATCGTGCGATTCCATTTTGTGGCGGACACCCAATACTCTTCGATCTTTGCATGGAAGTCGGAGTCCGGGTCAGTTGTCTCGGCAATTTCTGCCTTCAAATGGAATGGCTTGCTGCCGGGAAGAATCAACTTAGACTGCTGCACAGCGCGGTCGGCGAGTTCCGCCAGAGGAACCCTGCCTCCCTCACTGGCGAGAGCAGACGGCGCCAGGGCCAATAAGAAAAGTGCGAGTGATAAACGCATGCGTGCTCTCCACTCAGCAAAAGCCAATGCAAATGCACTCCTATCAGACAATGATGTATACACTTACGCTGGGAATCAATGCAATTCGTCCACGATACCCAGGTTACTAGGAGCGCGTTTTTGGAAGAACAAAGAGCAACACCGCGCACCAGCCCTCCTGTACTTCTCCCGTTGCCTCACGCCGGGCTGTGGATTCGTCTCATCGCCGGAACCATCGATCTGATTCTTCTTGTTGTGCCGTTCGCGATCTTCGTTTCCTTCTTGGCCGGCGGCATGGGAATCTCGAATCCCTTCTTCTATCATCGCGCGGGAACGCCTCTTAACGAAACCATCAGACAATGGGGACCGACTTTTCTCTTCCTCTGTGTTTGTTTCTTCGTGGCCGAAAGCTGGATCTACTTTGCGCTCTCGGAGAGTTCCCGCTGGCACGCAACTCTGGGAAAGCGCTTCTTGGGGCTCTATGTAGCCGACGCCGCAGGCAAGCCCGTGGATTTTTGGCGCGCCAGCCTGCGCTTTTGCGGCGGCCGTCTCCTGGCGCACGTCCCTGTCCTAGGCGGCTACTATTTCGTGATCGACTGCCTCTGCGTCGGCCTGACGCCCAGCAAGCGCGCTATCCACGACATGCTTTCTGGTTCGCTGGTCTTGCGCGAAGGCTCGCACAGCTCGTTTGTCCGTTAAAAGTTCGGCCGAGAGGTGGGACCGCCGGTACGCCCCTTACCCACCGATGGCAAGATGGCCACGCCTGTACCACGAGATTCTTGCACCTCTTTTTGCGACGCGCCTATACTGACAAAGATTCGAGGACCAGCCCCGAATCGCGCTCGTGGTGTTGTCCGCCGGAGCGGCTACAGTCTGGCCTGTAAAATTTTCGAACCAGGGATCAACCGAGCGTGGACGAAGTCAAGCAGTTTCCAGCCGTGGAACGCCGCCGCAATCCCGCGGTTTCCGCCGAGCAACGCGAAGCGGGCGAAGTCGCCATCTTCCAGGAGTTGGGGAAGGCGCTGACCTCTTCGCTGCAGCTCGACCAGGTTCTCCGCACCATCATGGAGAAAATCGACGAGTTTTTGCGTCCCGACAATTGGTCCTTGCTCTTGCTGGATGAGGCCAAACAAGAACTCTACTTTGAGCTGGCCGTCGGCAAAGCCTCCCAAGCCCTCAAAGACGTGCGCATCAAAATGGGACAGGGAATCGCCGGATGGGTGGCGCAACACGGCGAAACCGTGGTCGTCGCCGACACTTCGAAAGACACGCGCTTCTTCTCTCAGGTAGATGAGAAGACCAAGACCGAGACACAATCAATCGTTGCTGTCCCCGTAAAATTCCGCGACACCTGCCTCGGCGTCATCGAGCTGATCAATTGCCTCGGCCCCGAGGGATTTGACGACCGCGACCTCAAGCTGCTCGAAGCCCTCTCCGACTTTGCCGCCATTGCTCTTGAGAACGCCCGGCACGTGAAACGTATTCACGAGCTAACCATCACCGACGACTGCACAAGTCTTTACAACGCGCGCCACATGGGCTTCATCCTCGAGACGGAAATCTACCGCTCGCAACGATACAATTATCAGTTCTCGTTGGTTTTCATCGATCTGGATCATTTCAAACAAGTGAATGACACACACGGCCATCTCGTTGGTTCACGCTTGCTCGCGGAAATTGGCAACGCCCTCAAAGCCCATTGCCGCTTGATCGATTTTGCTTTCCGCTACGGCGGCGATGAATTTGTGATTCTCTTGCCGCAAACCGCCAAGGACAACGCGCTGAATGTAGCGCGCCGCCTTCACAAACTTGTTCGCGAAACCCGTTGGCTCAACGAGGACGGCTTGGGTATCCGCGTGACGCCGAGCCTTGGTGTCGCCTCTTATCCCACCGATTCGCGCACCAAAGAAGGGCTTTTGCACCTCGCCGATGAAGCCATGTACCTGGTAAAAAATACCAGCCGGGACAGTGTCGCCGCGGCAAACATCGGGATCTTGCCGGACACCACCACGGCTGCCGCTGCCGAAACCGCTGGATAGTCTTTCGCCCGCTCATCCTCTTTGCTGCTCTCCATCTTCTATACAGTCTCTGAGAATTTTGCTTAACTGAACCTATGCGAAGAAGCGAAGCGGCGCGGTATGCGCGCTGGTCCGCGGCGGTGGCGCTGCTCCTGGCCTGCTTGACGGCTGGCATCTATCTGAAGCGCGGCTGGCAAAGAATCAGGGAGCGAAGACTCGCCCCTCCGGCGGCGCCCGTGAACGTCCAAAAGCAGTCCAGCGGACTGACTTTTTCAAAAATGGATGGTCCTCACAAGATTTTTACCGTCGAAGCGTCGAAGTCCACGGATTTCAAAGATAAGAACGCCAGCCTTCTCGAGAACGTGAAAGTCACCATGTTTGGAAAAACCGGTGAGCGGCACGACACGATTCATACCGAAAGCTGCCAGTACGGAAAAGGCACTGGCGGCGTCACCTGCAACGGAAACGTTCAGATCGACTTGGAGAGCGCGGCAGATGAGGAGCGCAGAGCGAAAAATCCCGCCATGCAGCCGCAGATTGTGCACGTCGAGACCCGCGGCGTCATTTTCGATCAGGCTAGCGGTACGGCAAAAACAGACGAGCCGGTGACGTTTTCTTTTCCCAGCGGGAGTGGCGATGCGGTGGGAGCGGAATACAATTCGGAGGAAGGGACTCTCCGCCTGATGCAAAACGTCCGGCTGAAACTCAAACCGCCCGCGAGAAATGAATCCGAGAAAAAATCCGCGAAATCGGGAACAGCCGAGGAAGTTCTGGTGACTGGCACGAGTCTTGACTTCGGCCGGGACGCGAAATTGCTCCACATCCTGGGCCCAGCAGAAGCTGAATCTCGCACGGCCCGGCTGACCGCCGGGGATCTCACGCTCGAGTTGGACTCTGCATTTCGCGCTCGCAGGTTGCTGGCCATCGCTGGCGCGAATGGCAAGCCGCCGGAACTTACCTCGCGTCGCGGCGCTAACTCGATGCTTATCGTCGCCGACAAAATGACCGCACTGTTGGCCCCGGAAGGGTGGGTTTCTAGAGTCGACGGGGAAGGAAGTGTGCGTGGCTCACGCCACGGCGAAGAGGAAGAGGATGACTTCCATGCCGACACGGCAGCGCTCGATCTCTGGCCGCGCGCAAATCAAGCCAAAGAAATGAATCTGAATGGCGGAGTCTTGCTTAAGACGCGCATGGCCAAGAGCGGCGATGCGCGAATTCTTCAGACCGGCGCGCTTCGCATGGAGTTCCGCGAAGGAAGCGCAGGCCAGGCCGGCAAGCCCACGAACGCGGAGACGCTTACGGCGGGAAGCATGGAATGGACCGACGCAGCAGCGCAGCCAAACGCCACTCCAACACGCACGAAATTGCAAGCCGACAAGCTGCAGCTGGCCTTCGGCGAAGAAGGCAAACCCAAGCAGCTTGTTGCGAAGGGAAACGTCCAAATGGAGCGCGCCCTGGCAGGCCACGCGCTCCAGACGGCCTCGGCCAAGGACGCCGTCGCCCAACTTCTTGCCGCCGGTGGCTGGTCGCAGATGGATCTGCAAGGCGACGTGAAGTTGAAAGAAGCCGACCGCAATGCGCAAGCGGATCACGCAAGCTTTACGCGTGTCGCGCAGACTGCCCTGTTGACCGGGCAAGCCATCGCGCGTGACGCGACCACCGAAACCCATGCTCCGCGAATCTTCTTCACCGGAACAAGCGGCGACATCCGCGCCGAGGGTGGCGTGCGCTCCACGGATTTTTCGCCCAACGGAAACGCCGTCCAACTCGCACAAGTCCCCGCCAACATTACTTCGGACACGATGCAAGGCAATTCGAAATCGGGCCGAGCCGTGTACACCGGCCACGCGCGCCTCTGGCAAGGCGATTCCGTCTTGGAAGCGGACTCCATCGAACTCCTTCGCGAAACAAAAGTTTTGAACGCAGTCGGCAGAGTCCGCGCCGTCTTCCCCCAGGCGCCCGCTCCGGCGAGAACCGGCACTCTCGAGTCCGGAACCCAGCAATCACCCACGAAAAAAGCCGTTCTCTGGCATGTAAGTTCAGGAACGCTTTCCTACAACGAGGCCACCGACCTCGCCCACCTCGAAAAAAACGTCGTCGTTCAATCTCCGGATCAAAGGATCCGTGCCCCTCGGATGGATTTGTACTTCGCGCGCGGTGGCAATAGCCCCGCGAACAGTTCTACAGGCACAAGCAGCACAAACAGAATCCCCTCGACTCCCGGAGCCCAGCAAATCAGCCGCGCCGTCGGCACCGGCGGCGTCATCGTCGATCAAGGCGGCCGCCGCGCCACCGCCGAGCGCGGCGAATACACCGCCTCCGACGGCAAATTTGTCATGAGCGGAGGAAATCCCACACTCTACGACGGTTCCGCGGGCACCACCACGGGCCGTCAATTGACCTTCTATTTAGCGGATGATACGATCATCGTCGACTCTGAAAATGGTTCGCGCACGTTGACGAAGCACCGAGTCGAAAAGTGACGCGGCCGCTGAGCGGCCGTTCGTGACGAGGTATGCTGAAACTCCAGGCCGTCGAGTTGAGCAAGTCGTATCGCGGTCGCAAGGTCGTGGATGACGTTGAGCTGGAGATCGGCCAGGGTGAAGTCGTCGGGCTCTTGGGACCCAACGGCGCAGGTAAGACCACTACCTTCTATATTCTAGTCGGTCTTGCCCGGCCAGACTCCGGCCGAGTTCTCTTGAACGGCGGCGAAATCACTGACCTTCCCATGTACCTCCGGGCCCGCAGTGGCATCAGCTACCTTCCTCAGGAACCCTCGGTCTTTCGCCAATTGACCAGCGAAGAAAACCTGCTCGCCGTTCTCGAGACTCTCCCTCTCACTCCCGAGCAGCAGCGCGACCGTCTGGAAGAGCTTTTGGCGCAAATGGGACTCGAAACCGTACGCACCAGCAAAGCCTACACTCTCTCCGGTGGTGAACGCCGCCGCCTTGAGATCGCCCGCTCGTTAACATTGCAACCCTCTTTCATCCTCCTCGACGAACCTTTTTCCGGCATCGACCCTCTAACCGTTAAGGATCTGCAGGAGATCATCCGTGGCCTGAGTCGCAGCGGCATCGGCATCCTGATCACCGATCATAACGTCAGGGAAACACTCAACGTGACAGACCGCGCATACATCGTGAATCATGGCAAGATAATGGCGAAGGGCACGCCCCTCGAACTAAGCAACGATGGGGAAGTTCGCCGCGTTTATCTTGGCGATCAGTTCCGCCTGAACTGAAATTTCGAGATTTGGAAGGGATAGTCGCAACCGATCATGGCCTGGCAGGGACTCAAGCTCAACCTACGAGTGGCGCAGAAGCAGATTCTGACGCCCGGCCTCGTCCAAATGGTGAGCGTCCTCGCCCTGAACCGCCTCGAACTCCGCGAGATGATCAACCAGGAGATGATCGCCAATCCCGTCCTCGAAGAGCTCAGCGAAGAAGCCACCCAGAGCGACAACT
>Ga0210405_10004291_pt1 | contig 13480 bp, 10 predicted proteins | sample IncBWH11MmetaG_FD_155492 | JGI IMG/M metagenome (GOLD analysis project Ga0210405, IMG submission 155492) | Forest soil microbial communities from Barre Woods Harvard Forest LTER site, Petersham, Massachusetts, United States - Inc-BW-H-11-M | ecosystem: Environmental > Terrestrial > Soil >... | reverse complement strand
ACTCGAGCATTATCACCATCTCGAGCGGCAGCAGTGGGACCGTGGGCGGAACGACAGGTACGGTCACGATCACGGGCACCGACACGACCGACAACGCAAGCGGCACTCTGACGATTACGGTAACGCAATAGTCCGGCTCCGCAGGCGCGTGCTTCGAGGCGACCTCCATGTCTGAAAAGAGATTTCGATCGAGACACCGGGAGGAATCTCAATTTGATTCACTTTTAGCTAAGTTATTGAAAGTTCGTAGAAGCGGTGCCAGGGCCCAAAATGGGACCCCGGCCTTCGCGTAGAATGCCAGCCAGATGCGTTTAGAAGCGATATGGGCGCGGTTTGGGTGAGTAATAATGGTTTTCCTTCATCCGAGCCGCTCGGCGCGCCCTGGCGCATTCCAGCGCAAATATTATCTAACAGATAATCCATTCAGGTGCCAGGTCTCAGCCTCCATCGTGGTGTTCGCGACTTCGTGCCGAATACCTGAATATGAAATCTGAATCTTTGAAACCTCAGAACCTTGAAACCTTGAAACCTGAGACCTGACACCGCCCCCGTACCTCCGATACGCCCCAACCTGTGCCCCATCGCGATATATTGATTTCAGACCCCTGTGAAACTCTCTCGGCAAGTGCAACTCAGGAAAACTGCTTGGGCCCTTCTGTTTGCGTTGGCGATGCTGCCCGCCTGCGGGCGGGGTAGAGGGCGGACGCTGGAAGTCATGTATGTGTCCGCGCCGCAGGCATTTCTGCGGGATCGCGTGGCCGCCGTCTACAACAAAACTGCAACCGTGAAGAATGGCGACCGCCTCGACGTGCTCGACCGCGAGAAACGTTTTATCAGAGTGCGCACTTCGAACGGCACCGAGGGCTGGATCGAGCAGCGCTATCTCATCACCCAGCAAGTGTTTGATCATTTTCAGTCCCTTACCAAGGATCACCAGAACGATCCCATCCAGGCTACCGGCAGCACCCGCAACGATACCAATCTGCACATCGAGCCGGGCCGCGACACCGACCACCTCTATCTGCTCCCGGCCGCCTCGAAGGTTTCAGTGCTGGCGCGCGGCATGGCCGAGCGGACCGGCGTGGTTGCGCCTCCCAGACCAGGCAAGAAAGATAAGGCCCCGGGCCCGGTCATGGAGGATTGGTGGTTAGCGCGCGACGCGCAGGGCCATGTCGGATGGTTGCTGGCACGCATGGTCGATCTCGACGTGCCGCTCGAAATCGCGCAGTATGCCGAAGGACAACGCTTCGTCGCATTCTTCAAGCTGAACGAAGTGCAGGATGAAGACAAAAAAGTTCCGCAATATCTTGCGCTGCTCACCGAACCCAAAGACGGCCAGCCCTTTGACTTCGATAAAGTCCATGTCTTCACTTGGAATGTGAAGCGCCATCGTTACGAGACCGCGTACCGTGAGCGCAACCTGAATGGGGTGCTGCCGGTGACGGTCACGCACGAGGACTTCGGCAAAGAAGGCGATCTGCCGGTCTTCATCCTGCGCGTGAAAGACGACTCTGGAAATGTCGTGGAGCGTAAATACAAGCTGAACACGCCGATGGTGAGGCGAGTGCTCGCGCCCGGAGAAGTGCCGGCGAAGCCGGCAGTGGCAAAAGGAAAGCGGAGAAAGAGATAGGCTTTAGGCTCAAGGCTCTGGCAATCAGGCTCTAGCAATCAGGCTCGGCGGCAAGAATGGGTTGCCGCGCGATGCAAGGGCTGGGTTTCTCCGGGGCTGGTTGCGCCTGTGTGCCCATGGTTTCTCCCATCTGTCATCGGCAGTCCCGGGCGCAAACTTTAGCCCGCGCGTGCCGAGGCAGGACAGTTTTGTTCGTTTCCGTCTCACCATCGCGAGCGGGTCGCGTCTATAATCGGGGCCCTGCTTTGTTCGCCATGCAATTCAGATCGTTCTCTTCCGGAGAAATCATGCGCCTGTTGACTTGCTCGTTTGTGCTGACTTGCGCTTTGTGCGCCGGAGTCTTTGCCCAGCAGCCCGACACTACAAAACCCGCCGAGACGGCGAAAGCGCGGGAGAAGAAATCGAAGCCGGAGTCGCAACCGGCACCCGAACCGAAGCCCACCGAGCCGGCAGCGCCGGCTGCGGAGCCGAAGCCGGAGACTGGCAAAGAACCGGGCGGAGATAAGGAGGAGCATTTCGATATGACGGAGGTGCCGCCCGTCGCCACCCATCATCAGGTGATGGTTGCGGGCAAACTCCTCCGCTACACTGCGACCGCGGGACGCCTGCCCATCAAGCGCGGCGACGGAAGGATTGAAGCCGAGATGTTTTTCGTCGCCTATACGCTCGACGGCCAGGAAGCGAACCAGCGTCCACTGACGTTTTGCTTTAATGGCGGCCCGGGCTCAGCTTCCGTTTGGCTCCACATGGGCTCGGTCGGGCCCAGGCAGGTCGTGCTCCAGCCCAACGGTTTCATGCCCGCAGCGCCTTACCGCATCACAGACAATCCCAACACGCTGCTCGACAAAAGCGATCTGGTTTTTGTCGATGCCATCGCAACCGGTCTCAGTCGCGCCGCCAATGCCGAACTGCAGAAGAAATTTCTGGGCGTGAAGGGCGACATCGAAGCCTTCAGCGAGTTTATCCGGCTCTACATCACCCGTTATGACCGCTGGCCGTCGCCGCTGTTCATCCTGGGCGAAAGCTACGGAACCACGCGGGCGGCGGGCATCGCAGGGTATCTCGCCGATCACGGCATTTCGTTCAACGGCATCACGCTGCTTTCGACGGCCATGGATTTCGCCACACTGGAGTGGTCGAAGAACAACGATGTCCCCTACATTCTGCTGGTGCCCTCGTTCGGCATGATTGCCGCCTATCACAAGCGGCTGGCGCCTGATCTCATGCAGGATCTGGCGAAGACCCGCGCCGAAGTGGAGCACTGGGCGGCCAACGACTATGCCTTGGCGCTCGCGAAGGGCGACGCGCTCGCTCCCGATGAGCGGCAGAGAATCATTGATGCCTACGCGCGCTATACCGGGCTCGACCGCAAGCTGATCGACAACGCCAATTTGCGAATCGATGTCGAGCAGTTCACTCTGAATCTGCTGCTCGATCAGAAAGTGCGCGTGGGGCGGCTGGATGGACGCTTCACCGGTCCTGACCCGGAAAGCGTGCTCACTCCACACCAATACGATCCCACGGGCTCGGCGATCGTTCCGCCCTACACGTCGGTCTTCAACAACTACCTGCGCACCGAACTCGGCTACAAGGTGGACACACCCTACAAAGTCTTTGCCTGGGACGAGCCCGCGTTTCAGAAGTGGGATTGGGGAGAAGCTGTGAAAGGTTTCCCCAACACCGCCCCCAGCTTGCGAGCCGCGCTGGCGAAGAACCCGTATCTGAAGATATTGGTCATGGAGGGCTACTTCGATCTGGCCACACCGTACGCCGCCGCGAACTACTCGATCGACCACCTCAATTTCGGTCCTGACGCTCAGAAGAGGATTTCGTTCGCGACCTACGAGGCGGGCCATATGGTCTATGTCGACAGCGCGTCGCACGCGAAGATGACGAAGGACCTGGGAGAGTTCATGGGGAAGTGTCTGGAGACGGTGAAATAGTCGTCAGTCTTCAGTCTTTACTCGTCAGCGAAGAAGCGCTGTTGGCGGATGGTCGTTCGCTGACGGCAATGCCTGAGGGTTTTTGCGTCTAAGAACTGCCGAAAAGTCGGTTGAGAATGCGACGCCTGAGTCTTCGGGATAGGGCGCGAGACATTCTTCCGAATACTCATCGACCGGGTCGATGAATGTAACGGCGATGTTAGTGCGCCGGGCTAAACCGATATGAAGCAGAGGAGGAAGAAGCCTTACAAAGAAGGAGTAGCGATCCACTTTGGCCCCGAGTTTTGCGTTGGGCATCGCGAGGTGCACGGCGAAGCGTAAACAGGGGAATAGGCGGGGTGGGAGATTGAGCTGCGAAAATATACAACCCGGACGCCGACGCAGTTAACATGTGCGGAAGGCAACACGGACAATGGCGATAGCGCGAGCCCTTGTTGGTCCGGCGTAGTCGAAGGCCCCAGGCACGCCTAGAAACTTCATACACGAGAACCGGGAAACCTCGGAGATGCCTGCGGCGAACCTCAGCCGCAGGACGGCGGGAGAAGGCTTAGGCCGTACGGCCCGCGTGCACGTCTGCGAGGAGTCGGACAGCGGCATATTACCGATGAATCATTCGAACAAAGACGAAAGGCTCGTCGGCGGAGAGTGAGGAGGGAAGGCTGCTGATCAAGGAGAACACTTTTCCATCTGGCACGTTCCCGACTCAGAGCGGGTATGTACGTGTCCCACGGGTGGGCGAGTGTGCGGACAAGCTCCACGCTTGGCCGTTATTCATCTGCGATAAGAGCCGCATGCGCTAATAAGCGCTCGTGCGGATCCGCGCGGGGGGCGATCAGCGATGGTCGTCCCTACCGCGACCTCCAACTGACCCGCAGCAGCACCAACGACGGCAGAGCACCTGAAAACAAGTAACGAAGAAAGGGCGCTTCGAGGCGCAGCCTCAAAGCGCCCTGTTTGCGGCAAACCGCAACTTGAGTTACGGGTCCCACTCCGTATCAAAGTTGGGCTGCCCGCCTACCTTACTGCTCGTTCTCGGACGGCGCGAGGAGCGGCGCCAGGGTATTGGTGGTAGCGTCATTCGCGTGCCCGAGGTAGGGCAGGCCAAAGGCGGCTTCAATGGTTTTCAACAACGAATAGTGCGACTGAAAGCGCGCGTCCTGAACCCCGCGCACACCATAGTTCGTAATGGCGATGAGCACCACTTTATCATTGAAGTTAGCCGCAGCGTAGCAGTCGGCGCCAGGGAGTAGTGAGCCAGGAGCAGTGTCGGTGCCGGTATCGGGATTGTAGGAGGGGCAAGTCAGCGGACCGTTCCCCTCGTCGAACACGATGAAGAGAGCATTGCGGCCTTGCTTCCACCCGCGGCTGCCGAGGATCCCGTTGACCAGCCACCCAGTCTCGTCGTCGCCGCGCTTGACATCAATGTCGTCTGTATCATTGGCGCCGCCGCAAGGTGCGAGCGGGTTACCGATGCCGTGCATGTCGCGGCATTGGTCGGGCACGATGTAGGAGAACGCGGGGATGTTTCCGCTGCCGAGGTCACTGAACAATTGCTCGATCGGGACCTGCTGGGCGAATTGCGCTGGGTCGCTTTGAATCTCGGCGACATAGGGAAATGGGTTGTGCTTTACCGCATATAGCTTCGCAACGTTGTTGTCGCCCGGCCAATTGGCGAGGGTCGTGCCGGATTCAGGAATGTTCTGAAGGTACGCGCGCCAGCCCTTTCCGGCCTTGACCAACTGGCCGGCAAGCGAAGGCAGGTTCACTGTCCAGCGATGAATCGAGGGGTTCGCCGGCGGACCGTAGTCCGTCGCGACACTCGGTGAATCGTCATCGCTGATTCCTACCGTACTCCCAGGGGGATAGGAATGGCCAGTGGCGACCACGTCCGCCCCAACCCAATCGCCCGTAATCATCGCCACATAATTCGGCAAGCTGGGGTGCCACACCGCATTGTAGTCAGTCGCGACGTTGTACTTATTCCAGAGGGCTGTAATGTTCGGCGCCTGCGGGTTACCGATAATGCCGTTGCTGCCGAAACTCGTAAAGCTGTTGTGATTTTCGAGGACGATCACGAAGACATGATCGAGCCTCGGGACGCCGTCTTGCTGACCCTGATTATGGGCTAGCGCAACAGGCACACCTACGGCGAGCGCAAAAATGACTGTCAATCCGAACTGAGGCTTTTTCATCGAAGCATCCCTCCTTATCGTGCTGAGCATTATCGTGCTGAGCATTGTTTTTTAGCACACCAACGTGAATGGCAGGTGTCACGAACATGAACAATCTGTGAAATGCCTCCTGCATATGGTTGCAATCTGACCCGTGCCGGATGAAGCGGAGCGAAACAGGAAACGGTGAGCTTACAGGAGAAGTTCTTAAGTCGAGGGGAATGGCCGGATAGTCACTAGCCTCGATCAGAAATGCCTCGGTCAAAAGAGTAGGCAATTATTCGTCAACTGACGTTAGCAGGCGTTCTCGCAATTTTGCGCCTTTTGTTCGCCAAAATCAGGGTCGGTGAGTGCTATGGCGATTTATCAACAACTGAGAACAGAGGCCGCCGACTGAGCGGCGGCCCGCCAGAAGGATGAAGGGGGCGTGGCGGCTCTAAGCTGCTGCTGTCACTCCCTGAGTGGCTTTGGCCGCTTTTCGGATTACATCGATCACGGCTTGCGGCTGCGACAGCATCACCACGTGGCTGCTTGCGACCTCGGTTGTCGTGGCGCCCATGCGCTTAGCGAGGAAGCGCTCACAGTCAGGCTGTATGGTGCGATCGTTCTTGGCGACGATGTACCAGCTCGGCTTCGACTTCCACGCGGTTCCTCCCGCTTTCGCCGCGAACAGGTCTGGAGCCGGCACGCATTGGGTCGCCCAAACCAGCTTCTTGTCCTGCTCGGACAAATCGCCTGCGAAGGAATTCATGCCTTCCGGAAGCAGCCAGAGACGTCCATCGGCGACTTCGACGTGCGAGAGGACGTCGGTCTTCGGGAACTTCGACGGTTGCGTGTCGGACGCCTCGTCAGCGTCCGGTGCAAATGCGGCGAGATAGACCAGACCGGCAACGCGATCGTCGGTTCCGGCGCCGGTGATGACGGTTCCACCATAAGAGTGACCGACGAGAATGGCTGGACTGCTGACTCGCGAGAGGGTGCGTTTCACGGTGGCTACGTCGTCGGCGGTTGTGTTGAGGCTATATTGGGCGGCAATGCACTGGTGCCCTTCGGCCTGAAGCGCGGGTATCACCTTACTGAAGCATGAGCCGTCGGCCCAGATGCCGTGGCAGAACACGATGCTGGGTTTGGTGTCTTTCATTTTGCTCTCCTTTCTATATGGTTGCGGTGAAGTGAAGTTGTTTATCAGCCGGCCGCTATTTGCGATCACACCAGCAGCTACCGTGTTGCCGGTGGCCAAGAGAAATTGGCGACGATTCGGCCGCGATGCTTCAGGGGAGCGATTGGGATGTTCCATTGGGGGCTACCTCACTTGAAGCCCGAAAGAAGACGCCCCGTTCAGCAGGCCCAAAGGCTATCACTTTTCGTGCCAACGGTTTTCCTCAGCCCGGTTCCAGCAGAATGGGGTATGTTAACAGGCCATTGCACAAGTTTGCGCCGTTTGTTCGCCCTGGTATTACGCCAGTTGTCAACCTTAAAGCCCCCATCGCATTGATTGCTATACTCGCTCGCGCATTCGAGACCCTTTCGGAGAATATTCATGAACGGCAGCCTTGTTTTTCGTTGCTTTGTTCCTCTTATCGGCCTGGTTGCCCTCTCGACGGGCGTACTTGCACAAGAGGCCTTTACTTTCCAACAAGCTGTAGATCTCGCATTGACCCGGAGTAGCCAAATGGCCCTCAGCGAAGCGGACGAAACGCGTGCATACCAGACCTACGTAGAGGTGCACGATTCTTACGTTCCGAAGGTAACCGTTGGCTCCGACGTTGGCTATGCGTACGGTTTTCCGCTCAGCCTTGAAGGTTCTGCTCCAACACTTTTCAATGTTGCTGCACAATCTTCAGTCTGGAATCCCTCTTTGCGTGAATTGACCAAGGCGGCGAGGGTGGAATGGTCCGCGAGCAAAACTCAAACTCGCGGTCAACGCTCCCGAGTCATCGCAGATACCGCTTTGACGTACATCGACTTGAACAGGTGGGAATCACGACTCCCGATTCTTCGTACGGAGTTGGATGTTGCACAGAATATGGAATACGCTGTAGCCGAGCGCGTGAAAGAGGGCATTGACAAGGGAATCGAGAGAACCAAAGCAGAACTAGTTGAAGCTCAAGTTCAAATGCATCTTGCCGAAGCGGAGGGTGCCATTGACATTCTGCGTACGCGTCTCTCGCAGCTAACGGGTCTGCCGAACGCTCAAATCAGGACGGTGAGGGATTCCATCCCCGTACTCAAGGAAAACGAAGATCAAAGTGATCTGGTCTTACGCGCTGTTCAATCAAATCCCGCCGTTGAATCAGCGGAGCAATCAGCTATAGCAAAGCGCCTTCGTGCCAACGGAGAACACCGAGCCTTATATCCCTCTGCCGACTTTTCGACTCAGTACGGCGTGATAAATACATCGCTGACGAATTATGAACAGTTCTTCGTTCCCCACTCATTTCAAACCCAGAATGTCACTATCGGCCTCGTTTTGCGTTTCCCCTTCTTCGATAGGTCACAACGGGCACGGGCTGCGGCTGCTGACGCCGAGGCACTCCGCGCTCGCAAAGAAGCAGAGCAGACCAAGCAGAAAGCGGCTTTGGACGCTGTCCAGTTAAGACACACTGTAGACCAGTTGTTAGCTGCTCGCCATATTGCAGATCTCCGGTACAAGTTGGCAGAAAATGCGCTGGACGCAGTTCATGAGCGTATGGAAGCCCAAGTAGCTGCCCAAAGCGAGTTGCAGAACGCTGCGATTGACACCGCTGAGCGCACACTCGAACGCATCAATGCTGACTTCGAGCTTGAGAGAGCCGAAGTCGAACTTCTGCGAATGCGAAGCGAGTTGGAAAATTGGGCACTCGCCAACAGGTGAGACCCATCACGCACGCTGCTCGGTGCACGCCGCACGTCCGCACGCCCGCACGTCGCTCGCCCTCCGCACGTCCGCTCCCCGCACGTCGCTCGTCGCTCGCCGCTCGCGATTACTCATCAGTTAATAGTGTTAACTCGTTCGTTACGGGGTGGCCCAATTTTTCGGGCGCTATACACTACCCCGTCGAACGTTTTGAGGGGCGGTATATACAGACGGCAAAATGCTCCCTCCCCACGAGAGGGGCGGGGGCTCGTCCGCGTCTCAGATGGGCAAGCCCATTCGTTTAAGCAGATCAGTGAATCTCGGATCTCTGCGCAGATTCTCAAAACCGGGCAGGGACTTGATGAGTGTGAGGTTTCCGTCTTTTTCAGAGTACGCCCGATTCAGCCACTCAAACGCCTTGTCCTTGTCTCCAACCTTCGCGAACGCATGCGCCACGACCAGGGCAGGAAAGTAGCTTGTCCCCGATCGCGCCCGACGTTCGAGGGTCAGCTCCAGATTCTTCTGCCAGTACGCTTTGGGTCCACCAGTCTGGAGCGAGGTGCGAAATTGCTTCACGTCGGCCTCGACCTCGTCAGGCGGTTCGCCTGTCACCAATTCGCCCTTCTGCACCTCTGCTATCGCTTCATCGTACTTGCCCATGCCCTCCAAACACGCTGCAAAGAAGAAGTGAGTCATCGGAAATGTAGGATCCAATTCGACCGTGCTGCGGAACTGTTGAACTGCCTTGTTGTAGTCTCCGGCCCACAAATAAGTATTTCCCATCAGATTATTGAGAGGCAGTGAGAGTGGATCCAGTTCCAGCGCCTTCTTCATCTCTGCAATCGCTTCCGAGTGTCGGCCCATGGGCGTGAGGTATCCGCCCGCATAGAACAACCGCCCATTCGCATAGTTCGAGTTGTATTTGATGCCCTTGAGGAACTCGATCTGGGCACCCGGAAGGTCGTAGTCATAGTGGGATTTCACCTGCCCAAGCGCGGAGTGAGCTTCCCCCAGTTGCGGATCCAGCACCAGCGCCTTTGTGGCTGCGGCTTTGGCCTCGGGCAAACTTTCTCTGGGAGCGAGGTGGCCCAGATTAGCGCTAATGATGTATGCGTCGGCAAGCCCGGCGTAGGCCAAGGCAAAGTTAGGATCTCTTTCGGTCGCCTGCTGGAACAACTCGATGCTTTTCCGGACGCCATGTGGCGTTCTCTGGTTTAGGTGGTAACGGGCTTGGAGATAGAGTTGATAAGCCTCCGAGTTATCCGTGATACGCCTGCCCAGTCGAGTTTCCTCGACCTGGCTCAGGCGCAGCTGCAACTTGTCACTGACTGCCTCCGCCAGATCATCTTGCGCTCGTGACAGATCAACCATGGCATAGCGGAACTGCCGGCCCCAGATCTGAGTGCCATCATCCACGTTGACGAGTTCCGCGCTCAATTTCAGGGAATCCGCCTGCCGCGCAATTCTGCCCGTCAGCACCACCTGCACGTGCAGATCCTTTCCCGCAGACTGCGCGTCCGTTTCTTTTCCTCGGAATCGGAAAGCTGAACTGCGCGACATCACTCTTAGCGAGGGTACCTCGGAAAGCTTATCAATCACGCCTTCGGTGATTCCGTCGCCGACGTACTGAGTGGACGCATCGTTCGACTCCTCCACAAATGGCAAGACAGCCAGAGAGCGGGTAGGAGGAGCAAGAACATTTTGGAAAACAAGGCGCGCCAGCAGAAACACTGCAAGGAAAGCGAGGAGCACAGCAGGTACGGCCACCCAGGCGAACCTGCGCGAGCGTTTTCCGGGAACCGCCGCGACGCGCTGGGAGACTGATGAGGCGGTTGTCATCCGCCTGAGGTCAACGGCAACCTCTTTCGCGGTCTGGAAGCGATCTTCTGGATCTTTCTCCAGGCATTTCAAAATGATCTCTTCCAACTTAGCCGCTACTTTTGCATTCACCTCGCGGGGTAGCGGCGGAGGACTGTGCAGGATCTCGTCGATGAGCTGGGGTGATGTCTCCCCGAGAAACGGCCGCCGGCCTGTCGCCAGTTCATACAGAACCATCCCCAAGGCATAGATATCAGTGCGCGCGTCGACGGCGCGTCCCCGCAGTTGTTCGGGTGACATGTAGGGCAGTGTGCCAGTTACAGAGTGGGTTTCAGTGAGGCTTTTCGTTTCCCGGTCTGCGCCCTGCGAATCAATCAGTTTGGCCAGCCCGAAGTCGAGGACTTTTACCGGACCCGCCGCACTCACTACGATGTTCGCCGGCTTAATATCGCGATGAACCACTCCTTTAGAGTGCGCCGCAGAAAGAGCGTCGGCGATCTGAATTCCGATCTTACAATTCTCCTCACTGTCCAGCCTGCGCTCCCGAATGTAGTCCTTGAGACATTGGCCCTCCACGTATTCCATAGAAATAAATGGTTGGCCCTCATACTCGTCAATGTCGTAGATGGTGCAGATGTTTGAGTGATTCAATGCGGATGCGGCACGTGCTTCGCGTTGAAAGCGCTCCAACGCCAGATCTTCTGCCGACAGCGTTTCTGGCAAAAACTTCAGCGCCACGATACGGCCGAGTTTTGAGTCTTCCGCCTTGTACACAACTCCCATTCCGCCCGCTCCGAGAATTGCCAGCACGCGGTATTGAGCGATCAGAGTGCCTGGGGCAAATCTTGTCGTCGCAGTCGAGGACTGGCTGGAGCCCGAAGCTTGCCGCCCACTCGCGAAGGCCGGTTTCTCAATGAAACTTCCGGCCCTCTCATGATGAGCCAGCAGGGATTCAACCTCGTGACGGAGGTATTCATCACCTGCACAGGAATATTCTAAGAGTGCGGCGCGGCGGCTCGGCTCGGCCTGCAGGGCTGCATGAAAAAGGCGCTCGATCTCTTGCCATCGCTCAGCGTCCATCGAGCCGCTCCTGGCTCAGCTCGCGCAGCAGCCAAGCCTTTGCCAGTTTCCAGTCACGTACCACAGTATCGGCCGAAACTTCCAGAACCTCGGCGGTTTCCTCGACGCTGAGCCCACCGAAAAAACGCAATTCCACGACTTGAGACTTGCGCGGGTCGATCTTAGCCAAATCATTGAGCGCGCCGTCTACAGCCAGCAGTTCGGGTTGCGGTCGCGCTGAAATCACCGGGAGAGCGTCCAGCGAGATCGGTTGCGCCCCACCCCCGCGCTTGTGCGAGCGACGAGCCCTGGCCTGATCGGTGAGAATGCGCCGCATCTGCCGAGCACATAACGCAAAAAAATGAGCGCGGTTGCGCCACTCAACTGCCTGCAGATCCGCAAGCCGCAGGTAGAGTTCATTGATCAAGCCGGTGGTTTGCAGGGTGTGACCATCGCGCTCGCCCCGCATACAACGCTTTGCCGCTCGGTGAAGTTCCCGGTAGACCTGCGGGGTCAGTTTCTCTAGGGCGTTGGCGTCGCCCAGCCGCCACGCCCGAAGCAACTCCGTGATCTCATGTTCGGTGCGCTTAGTCATTGACATTACGTGAGTTACAGGGGGAAGGCAGCCGAACTGGGCTGCAAGCATAGCACAGCTGGAACGCGGTCTACAGGCCTCAACCCGCGATCTGACAGGTATTTTCTCGCGCCCGATTACGTCTCTTGCTCACGGTTTTCGCTAATAGAGGGTGAGGGGCAGAACGGGTCCCGCTGAATTCAAATACTTCGAAGGCATCCGCGTATCCCGCCGAGGCCTTCATTAGGAGGAGCCGCATGAGACAAGCAGGAAAGGGAATGCGCGGAAGCTTTTGGGTGATCGCAGTTCTTCTCGCCTTGGGGTCAATAACCTTGCAGACAGCGTACGGGCAAGAGAACTCGGTTTCGTGCACGCAGGCCACACTTCATGGCCGGTATGTATTCGATGCGACGGGTTACAACATCGTCAATGGAGTTGCTGTACCCAAAACGGTGGTCGAATTCCTGACGTTCAAGGGAGACGGCAATCTGACCAGCTTGGCGACAGTGGTCGTGGGTGGCAACAAAATACAGGACAACGCTCCTGGAACCGGCACCTACACCGTCAACGACGACTGTACGGGCGTGATCACGTTCGGCAATGGTTTCACCTTCGATCTGTTTATCGCGCCCGACGGGCGCACTTTCCACATGATCCAGACCGTAACCGGCCAGATGATTGCTGGAAAGGCGCAAAAAGTGAGCCGCTGAAGAATCTGGTTTCGGGGCGACGGAATGCGAGAGTCCGCTCGCCCCGTACAGAGTCGCGCCGCACTCGCGCTGCGCGCAACCAGTCGAGGGTTGGACACGTCGGCCTGTTCCACGGTTTTGCTAATGGCCCTGTTTTACACTCGTCGTCCGGGGGCGAACGATGGGTCCGGGATTTCTGATGTAACAAGGTAGCCAAGCAGTTGGCCCTATTGAGTACTGAGATCCCCGCATCAGATACAAGTGTGCTCGCGAGTTAATGCCGATTTCCTTGATTTGAAGTTTTGCCTCCTCACTGGCCAGAACTTTTCCGTTTCTCCCGTATGCGGCAGAGGTGAATTCCAAAACGCTGGGATCTTCGCCCTCTTCCCATTTTCGATCGGTTTCTTTACCCGAAGACATGAGTACTCTGTTTCCCTCACTGATCCACTACCAGCGGAAGACCACAGCGAACAATAGCCTGCGGGAGCGCCTGCGCAAGATATCCCTTGACTCCCTGCAGGAAGAAACCGACTTAAGCAGACATACCATCCTGCGCGCACGACGAGGTGAGCGGTTGCACCCCAGATTGCTTCAGTGCCTACTGATCGCGGCCAGGACTCTTCGTGCTCCCGAACGATGAGCGAGGTGGAGCGCGGCGTTAGTCCCCGGTCCTGCACCATTGATTCCTTTTGTTCACTGGTGACACACGTGAGTCCATGTACTGTTGGGACTTGCAGTGGGGTCTCCTACGAACGATAGT